>OMBP01001226.1_pt1 | contig 11432 bp, 10 predicted proteins | sample 1644911 | NCBI WGS metagenome assembly OMBP01 (sample SAMEA103958122, study PRJEB25191) | human gut metagenome | biome: human-associated habitat [ENVO:00009003]; feature: intestine environment [ENVO:2100002]; material: feces | place: Germany | collected 2013/2015 | reverse complement strand
GTTTTCCCGGCGGCAGGGCAGAATGCAGCGACGAAAGTTTTGAGGCAACGGCCGTAAGGGAAACCTGCGAAGAACTGGGGCTTGAAAGCAGCAGCATAAAAATCGCGGGCGGCCTTAATTATCTGGTAACGCACATGGGGCCGGTTATTCACCCTTATGTGGGCTATATTGAGCATACGGGCCAGTTTAATTTTAACAAAGACGAAGTTGACGAAGTTTTTACCGTGCCGCTTGATTTTCTGCTGAAAAATCCTCCGCGTATTGCCCATATGGAACTGGCAAATAAAGCGGGGGACGATTTTCCGTTTGACCTTTTGCCGCGCCAGCCGCACGAATGGAATAAACGCAAAGGCTACCATGTTTATATTTACGAATATGGCGGCCATGTTATCTGGGGGCTGACCGCGCGCATTCTGCACGGATTTTTAAACAGATTTGCCGCCGATATTAAAGCGGCGTTAGAGGGGGAAACAACTTGCTGACATCGCATGTCAAAAAAATTTTGGTGCTGGCGCTTATTTTAATAGCGGCAGCAAGCTACTGGTCTTATTCTTTTATAGACGGCGACAGCCCGTTGGATAATTTAAGCAAGTCCGAGCGTCTGGATTTGAAAAAGAATATCGTTGTTTTGGGCGTTGACGAAAGGCCTTCCGAAGAAGATACAGGACGCAGCGATACTTTGTTTGTTGTAATGCTTGACAGCGACAACAACAATGTTTCCCTGCTTTCCGTGCCGCGCGATACAAGGGTTAAAATTCCCGGTTACGGCTGGGATAAAATTAACCATGCCTTTGCATTTGGCGGGCACAAGCTTACGCAGCAAACCACAGAAGAGCTTTTGGGAATACGCATCAATAACTATGTTATGATAGACTTTAAGGGCTTTAAAGGGCTGGTAGACGCTATCGGTGGCGTGGATATTGAAGTAGAAAAGCCCATGAGTTATTATGACGAGTGGGACGGTTTTACTATTGACCTTGCGCCGGGCATGCAGCATATGGACGGTGACAAGGCCATTCAGTATGTGCGCTACCGCGATGAAGAAGGCGATATCGGCCGTATCAGAAGGCAGCAGAAATTTTTAAAAGCCGTTTACAGTAAGGTTACTTCGGTGGAAATTATACCCAAACTGCCTGCGTTGGTAGAACAGGCCAATAAAATGGTGGATACTGATTTATCCATCGGCGATATGATGGATTTGGCGCAGGCTCTGCATGGCATGATGGAAAAACAGGGCGGCCTGCACGCTGCCATGGTGCCGGGGCTGCCGGAATATATTGACGGCGTAAGCTACTGGATTCCTGATATTACGGATTTACGCAAGCAGATGGCTGAAATGCAGGGCGCGGAAATGACGGACCGTTACCGCCGCGGCGCAGAACGCATGGAAGCAGAATATGTACGTAATCTGGAACGCGCTAAACAGGAAATTGAAAACGAACTTAACGGCATTGATAAAAAGCTCGATGAAGAAAAAGCCGACGCTGAAAATAAAGATAAGGATAAATTAGACAGCAGCGGCAAAAAGACTGTTGAAGAAAAAGCTGACAAACACAGTACGGATGACACCAAAAAAACCGGCAGCAAACGTTCCGCCAGAAAAGCCGTGCAGGAATTTGCCGGTGAAAGCGCCGGAAGCAGCAGTGCGGAAATAAAAGAAACACCTAAGCAGAGCTACGGCGGCGTAATACGCGTTGTTGTAATCGACTGCAGCGGCGACCCTGCCAAAGCTGCCAGCGCACGCGAGTGCCTCAGCAATCTTGGCATGAGCGTAACTGACGGCGGCAGCGGCAATGTGCGTGAAGAAACATTAATAGTTTCCACAACCACCAGCGGGCGCGTTGTTACACGCCTTACGGAAGCCCCGTTTGTGCACGGAATGAGCATCAGCCGCAAGGACGGCGCCGATTATGACGGCATTGTTTATGTCGGCAAAGACTACAAATAACAAAAAACTGTTTCATAAGTCACAAAATTTTAAAGTTTTTGTAATTACCACTTGCTAATTGGCGTTAAAAATGGTATACTTAAATCATCAAATAGCCCCTCATTTGGCCCTTCTCGTAAGGGCTTTTTTTTTGCCCATTTTTAAGCCGCTGCTTTTACATAAATTTAACAGCGCTGTGCCGTTTCGTTTATGCGCCAATTCGTATATAATAAAATACATAGTTTATTAATGCAGGAGTAAAAGAAATGCTTTATAATGACAGGGCTGCATTTATTTTGCAGCAGTTACAGCTTAAAAGTACGGTTAAAGTAACAGAAATAGCCAAAAGCTTAAACGTATCGGTAGATACCGTGCGCCGCGATTTAAAAGCGCTGGAAGAACAGGGGCAGCTTAAATGCGTGCACGGCGGTGCAAGCCTGCCGGATTATATGCTGGCCTTCAGCAATTTCAGCGGGCGTGAAATCATCCATATTGAAGAAAAACGCCGGGCGGCGCTTAAAGCGCTGGAACATTTGCGCCCGGGCAGCGTTATTGCCTTAAACTCCGGCACAACCAATGTTATTCTGGCGCAGGAATTAATTAAGCGTTTTACGGATTTAACCATAGTAACCAACAATGTTTCAGCTGCCATGGTGCTGATGCAGAACCAGTCGCTGCGCACGATTGTGCTGGGCGGTGATTTGGACAGCCTGGAGCACTCCACTTACGGCAGCATCTGCGAAAGAGAGCTTGGCAGGTATTACCCTGATATTTGCTTTTTGTCCATTAACAGCGTCGATGCAGAAGCTGGTTTTACCGATTTCCGTTTTGCGGAAATCGGCGTTATGCAGCTGATGGCAAGAAATTCCTCCAAAGTAATTGCCGTTATGGACAGCAGTAAATTAGGTCGCCGCTCCAAAAAGGTAATTATGGATAACCGGATGATAGATCTTTTGGTTATGGACAGCATAAAACCGGAAGTGCGGGAGCTTTACCGCCGCGCCGGCATTTGCATTGAATAAAATAATAAAAAATTACCGCAGCTGACGGGTTAAAAGCCTGCCGGCTGCGTTTTTTTATTTTACGCAGATTTAAAAATAACTTTAACTGTATTTGCTTGTTTAGGAATGTTAAGTGCGATAAGATAAAGCCGTAGAAAACAGCAAATACAAAATATAAAAAAGCAAAAAGCAGCAAAGGAGAATTATCATGACAGAAAAGCAGCAAATTAAAATGGTAGTATTCGACTGGGCAGGTACTACTACCGATTTTGGCTCTCAGGCGCCGGTAGATGTTTTTGACAGAACCTTCCGCCAGAAAGGGCTGGTATTTACCAAAGCTGAAATTAACGCGCCGATGGGCATGGAAAAGAAAGCTCATATTAAAACCATGCTTTCTACCGAAAAAGGCCGGAAACTTTGGGAAGACGCTTACAGCCGCAGCTGGAACGAGGACGATATTGAAGATGTTTACCAGTGCTTTGAAGGCAACCTGCGCACTGTTGTTGCCGAATACAGCAAACTTATTCCCGGTGTAAAGGAAACCGTGGAAAAATTAAGGGAAATGGGCTTAAAAATCGGTTCTACCACCGGTTACACCAGCGAAATGATGCAGTATGTACTGCCGGTAGCCAAAGAACAGGGCTACGAGCCTGACTGCTGCGTAACTCCTGATGTTACCGAATACAGCCGCCCCACTCCTTTTATGGTGTTTGAATGCATGCGCCAGTTAAATGTTTATCCGCCCAAGCTGGTTGTAAAAGCCGGTGATACCGTTATGGATATTTTGGAAGGCAAAAATGCAGGCGCATGGTCCGTGGGCATTATTAAAGGCTCCAACGTGGTTGGCCTTAACGAAGCTGAATATAATGCGCTTGATGAGCAGGCTAAAAAAGAACTGCACGAAAAAGCAAGAAAAATTTATCTGGATGCCGGTGCAGATTATGTAATTGAAGATATTACAGAACTGCCGGAAGTTATTGCTAAAATTAACGAAAGCTTATAACAGGGAGGGCTTTTTGTTGAATACTTATTATAATCCGGTAAGAACTTATCAGGGAGTTGGCAGCCTTTCGGTATTGCCGCAGCTGGTAAACGGTTTGAACCCCAAAAAAATTTTGCTGCTTATCTGGGATAAAAGCGTGCTTGAAAACCGTTACATAAAAGAAACGGCAGCCGCTTTTGCAGATATTTTAACAATAAAAACCTTTGCCTGGTCTAACCCGGAAATGTTTCAGTTATATGAAATTTATAATGAAACCAAAAACGAAAATTATGAACTGGTTATTGCCGTCGGCGGCGGCAGTGTGCTGGATGTAGGCAAATCACTGTGCTGCCTGTATGCCAAACCGGTGGATTCGCTGGAAACCATGCGCAATATGATTGCCGCAAAAACTTACAGCAAACCGCACTGCAAGTGGATTGGCGTTCCGACAACGGCAGGCACCGGCAGCGAAGCTGACGCCGGCTGCGTTATTACCAACCCCGACACCAACGAAAAAGTCGGCCTGAAAACACCGGACCTGTTCCCCGTACTGTGCATTGAAGACCCGGAACTGATGAAAAGCGTACCGGCACATTACACTGCTTATCAGGGCTTTGACGCGCTCAGCCACAGCCTTGAAGGTTATATCTCCAAATTCGCCAACCTTATGAGCGATATGTACGCCATCACCGCCATTGAAAATGTCGGCCGCTATCTGGCACGCGCCGTTAAAGACGGTAATGACATTGAAGCAAGAACGCATGTTGCCTTCGGCAATATTCTTTCCGGCACGGTAATGTGCGTAGGCACCACCAGCAGCCAGCATTCGCTGGAACACGCGCTCAGCGCTTACCACCCCAACCTTCCGCACGGCGCAGGGCTGATTATGTTAAGCCGCGCATATTTCGGCAACGTAATTGCCCACCATGCCTGTGATGAACGCTTTATTCGCATGGCAAAAGCCATGGGCATGGAAAACGCAGATAAACCGGAAGACTTTTTAACCGTACTGCAAAAACTTTTGGAATACTGCGGCGTTGCAGACCTGAAAATGAGCGACTACGGCATTACGCCTGATGAATTCCCCAAAATGGCAGAAAACGCCATGGGCCCGATGGGCGGGCTGTTCGCCTGCGACCGCGTTGCGCTTACCAAAGAAGACGTAATCGGCATCTATCAGAAATCATATAAATAATTTGCTGCTTTGCGCAGAAAGAAAGGAGCTTTTATGAACAGGATTTTTAAAACACTGGCGCTTGCCGCCACCATTACGGCTATGGCAGTTCCCGCCTTTGCGGCAGAAAGCGCACCGCTGCACCAAATCGTAAAGAGTCCGCAGAAACTGGAAGTAAAATCTGCCGGAAGCGAACATTTTACCGGCGAAGTTGTAACGGCTGCCCTTTACGGGCCGCAGGCACCTTCCAAAAGTTATGCCGCCACTGTTACCTTCAGCCCCGGCGCACGCACTTACTGGCATATCCACGAAATGGGCCAGACCTTAATTGTTACCGAAGGCACCGGCTGGACGCAGGAATGGGGCAAAAAGCCTGTAATGCTTAAACCGGGCGACATTGTGCGCTGCCCGCCGGGCGTTAAACACTGGCACGGCGGCTCGGCAAAAATGTCCATGACGCATATCGCCCTTTCCGAAGCAGGCGGCACCGTAACCTGGCTGGAACCGGTCAGCGATGAAGATTATCCGAAAGACTAAGGAGGAACGGCAATGAAAAAGAAATATCTGGCACTTTTAACTGCACTTATGTTAACGGCAGGCATCAGCACCGATGCGCAGGCGGCGGAACTGAAAGCCTTAAACACGCAGCAGGCAAACATTGTAACGGTGGCAGCCTTTATGGCCAAGGGCGATTTGCCGAACCTTAAAAAATCTCTTGCCACCGCTTTGGATAACGGCATGACCGTAAACCAGGCTAAAGAAGTTTTGGTGCACCTTTATGCTTACACCGGCTTCCCGCGCAGCTTAAACGCACTCAGCACTCTGAACAATCTGGTGCAGGAACGCAAAGCCGCAGGCATTAACGACGAAATGGGCCCGAACGCTACGCCGCTCGACCCTTCCGTTGACCGCCTTGCCAAAGGCACGGAAATCCAGACCGCCATCAGCGGCCGCGTTGTAACCAACGAATTTGCACCAATTATTAATACCTTCCTGCGCGAGCATTTGTTTTACGACATTTTTGCACGCGACGTACTTACCTGGCAGCAGCGCGAACTGGCAACCGTAGGTGCGCTGGCAGGCATCGGCAACGTAAACCCGCAGCTTACTTCGCACTTCCGCGCAGCCATGAACACCGGGCTTACACCGGCGCAGTTAAAGGAAGCCGTTGATGTGCTGAACGAAACCGTAAGCACCGACACCGGCAGCAACGCACAGGCAGTTTTAAATAATGTTTTGAAATAACGGACGGACATAAACAGATATAAAGAAAGGAACAGCTACCATGAAATTACGCAGAACTTTACTTACCGCAGGCCTTATAATGGCATTAAGCGCAGGCGCAGCCTTTGCAGCCGAACCTGCAAACACTAACCCCTGGGGGCTTGTTTACCGCAATGCCATTACCCAAAACGTAAAAGGGCAGGTAAATATCCACCCCGTAAGCTACAAGCTGAACGGGCTGAAAATTGCCGCCAATGTTTACACCCCGGCAGGCTATGACCCGGCAAAAAAATACCCCGCTATTGTTGTTGCCCACCCCAACGGCGGCGTTAAAGAACAGGTTGCAGGGCTGTACGCCCAGCGCCTTGCCGCACTCGGCTACATCACCATCACGGCTGACGCTGCTTACCAAGGCGCAAGCGCAGGCGAACCGCGCCACACCGACAAACCCTTTTACCGCACCGAAGACATCCACGGCATGGCCGATTATATTATGACTTACCCCGGCGTTGACCCTGACCGCATGGGCGTACTCGGCATCTGCGGCGGCGGCGGTTATACGCTTAACGCTGCCAAAAGCGACAAACGCTTTAAAGCAGTTGCAACTTTAAGCATGTTCAACAGCGGCGAAGTAAGGCGCAACGGCTATATGAACAGCGGCCTTGACACCGTACAGCAGCGCCTGCACGAAGCAAGCGACGCCCGTGCCGTTGAAATTACCAAAGGCGAATACCCCATCAGCGGCAACGTTGATTTTGACGCACTCAGCGATGAAGATATTGCCAAAATACCTACCGACCTGTACCGCGAAGGCATGATGTACTACGGCCGCACGCACCGTCATCCCAACTCCACCTTTGCCTATACCACCAGCAGCCTGATGGAGCTGATGGCCTGGGACGCTACCGACCAGCTTGAGCTTATCGACCAGCCGCTGCTGTTAATGGCAGGCAGCAAAGCCGATTCCCTGTATATGAGCAAAGAAGCCTACGAAAAAGCTACCGGCACAAAGGATAAAGAACTGTTCCTCGTTGACGGCGCAACACATATCCAGACTTACTACGTGCCCGAATATGTTGACCAGTTTGTTGCCAAATTACAGGACTTTTACGGTAAACATCTGTAATAAAAAGAAGGTAATACTATGCAGCACAAAACAACCAAAACACTTGCAGCAGCCGTGCTTGCGCTGATGCTGAGCACAAGCGCCTACGCCTTTGAAAAACCCGTGCTTTTGCAGGACCAGGGCAGCTTTTTTGCAGGCGGCACTACCGTTACCACACCCGGCAGCTTTGATTTCAGCAATCCTTTAAACCCGCAGGGGCAAACCCTTCACGGCGACCACGCCTATGTTTTTTACCAAAAACCAGTTAACGCCCATAAACTGCCGCTGGTATTTTTACACGGCGCAGGGCAGAGCAAAAAAACATGGGAAACCACGCCGGACGGACGCGATGGTTTTCAAAATATCTTTCTGGAACGCGGCTATGCCACCTACCTTGTAGACCAGCCGCGCCGCGGTGACGCAGGACAGGCAACCGTTGACGGCACTGTAAGCGCCACTACCAACGACCAGTTCTGGTTCAGCAACTTCCGCGTCGGCGACGCGCCGGAATTTTTTAAAGGCGTACAGTTCAGCAAAGACCCGGCAGCGCTTGACCAGTACTACCGCCAGATGACACCCAACACCGCACCGTATGACCAGAGCGTTGTTGTTAACGCTTTAAGCGCAGTTTTTGATAAAACCGGCGACGGCGTGCTCATCACCCATTCGCAAGGCGGTGGCCCGGGCTGGCGTATCGCCATTAAAACCCCAAAGTACGCGCCGTAATCAGTTACGAACCGGGCAGCAGCTTTGTTTTCCCTCAGGGCGAAGAACCGGAAGCAATTCCTACATCAAGCCCCTTCGGCCCATTACAGCCGGAAACCGTAACGCTTGACGAATTTATGCAGCTGACCAAAATTCCTATCGTCATTTACTACGGCGACAACATTGCCGAAAACTACACTGACGAGTGGAATAAAGATTCCTGGCGCATCCGCCTGGATATGGCGCATAAATTTGCGGCAGCAGTTAACCGCCACGGCGGCGACTGCACCGTTGTACACCTGCCGGAAATAGGCGTTACCGGCAACACACACTTCCCCTTCAGCGACCTTAACAACGTACAGATTGCAGACTTAATGCAAAACTGGCTGCACGAAAAAGGTTTGGATAAATAAAAACTTAAAAAGCCCTGCCAACAAGGCAGGGCTTTTATTATTAACTGATACGTTATTTATTTTTCGGGAGCTGCAATAACGTCACAGCCCATGTACGGACGAAGAACTTCAGGAATTACCACGCTGCCGTCAGCCTGCTGGTAGTTTTCCAAAATTGCGCATACGGTACGTCCAACAGCAAGGCCGGAGCCATTAAGCGTATGTACGTATTCCGGTTTGGACTTGGCATCGCGGCGGAAACGGATATTTGCGCGGCGTGCCTGGAAGTCGAGGCAGTTGGAGCAGGAAGAAATTTCGCGGTACATGTTGGCAGCAGGCAGCCATACTTCAAGGTCGTAAGTAGTGGCGCTGCTGAAGCCCAAATCGCCGGTGCAGAGGCGGACTACCCTGTAAGGCAGGCCCAGAAGCTGCAGTAAATGCTCGGCATTGTGGGTTAATTTGTCAAGCTCATCCCAGCTGGTTTCAGGTTTTACAATTTTAACCATTTCTACCTTATTAAACTGGTGTTGGCGGATTAAGCCGCGGGTATCGCGTCCGGCGCTGCCGGCTTCACTGCGGAAGCAGGCACTGTAAGCGGTATAATATTTCGGCAGGTCTTCGCCGTTTAAAATTTCACCGGCGTGGTAGTTGGTCAAAGTAACTTCTGCCGTCGGAATCAGGTAGTAGTCCAAACCTTCCAGTTTGAACATATCTTCGGCAAATTTCGGCAGTTGGCCGGTGCCGAACAAAGTATTGCTGTTAGCCATAAACGGCGTAAACATTTCGGTGTAGCCGTGTTCTTTGGTGTTAATATCAAGGAAGAAATTAATTACCGCACGTTCCAGGCGGGAACCAAGGCCTTTGTAGAAGGTAAAACGTGCGCCGGTAACTTTAGCGGCACGGTCAAAATCTAAAATGCCCAGTTTTTCACCGATATCCCAATGAGCCTGAGGCTCAAAATCAAATTTGCGCGGTTCGCCCCAGCGGCGTACTTCCGGGTTGTCGGAATCATCTTCGCCAACCGGAACATCCGGAGCAGGCATATTAGGAATGGTATATAAAATAGCGTTTAACTGTGCTTCTATATCTTTTAATTTTGCATCGCCTGCGGCAATTTCTTCGCCAAGGGCACGCACTGCTGCCATTTGCGCGTCAGCATTTTCACCGGCTTTTTTCATGCGGCCGATTTCCTGAGATGCGCTGTTGCGCTGGCTTTTTAATTTTTCAACGCTTAAAATAACTTCGCGGCGCTGTTTGTCCAGCTCCAAAAAAGCGTCTAAATCTATTTTGGAATGGCGCTTTGCCAGTGCTTCTTTTACCGCATCAGGATTTTCCCTGACAAAATTCATGTCTAACATGTACATTCCTCCAAATTTACTTCTTTACTATAATATTTATATTTTATCACAAACACGGGCAATATTAAACCTTAAGGTGAAAGTTTGGCGGTCTTTTTTATTTACATTCCGCACAATTTATAAATATTTTCTTTACCCAAAAGGCTGTCAACCCATTCTTTGGGTATTGCATCTAATCCGTAATATAAACCTGCAAAAGCACCGGCAATGGCAGCTACGGTATCTGCGTCGTCGCCGAGATTTACGGCTTTTAAAATGCAGTCTTTAAAATTATCTGTTGTTAAAAAGCACCACAATGATGCTTCTAATGTATCAATTACATAACCGCTGCTTTTTATTTCGTCCCTGCTCAAATTTATAAAATTTTCAATATCATACAAACGCGCTAAAAGTCCTGTTTCATCAGGAGCAAATTTTTCTTTTACATCTGCGGCAAGCAACGTCATTGTCTTTTTAAACAGCTCAGTTTTATCCTGCCCCGGATTATTTAACAATTGCAGTCCAAGCACAACATAAATATAACAGCACATCATACAGCGCTGGTGTGCATGCGTTAACGACGAAATGGTACTGACTGTTTTTAAAATATCTGCCTGCGCATTACGCTGCAGATAAAAAATTACCGGAGCAATACGCATAAGCGAGCCATTGCCGCAGTCCCATTCGTCAGCGCCGCCGCATTTATCCAAAGGTACGCCGTCATAAGCACGCTGAATTGCCTTGCGTGTTGCTATTCCAACATCTATGGTTTTATGATTCACCGCCATATAACCATGTCCATACCAGTCTATAAAACGGTTCATTATATCCTGTAAATCCAGCTGCCAGTTATTTTCGGTAAAACTTGCAAGCGTACATAATGTCATTGCCGTATCGTCAGAATAAGTTCCCGCCGCGCCTTCTTCACTTGCAACCATTTTTACAAGCGGATATTTATCTAAAACCTTTCGGCTATAAAACTGTGCAGGCAATCCCAATGCGTCACCTACGGCAACGCCCATAATCATGCTTAATAGTCTGTTATTCAATGTTATCGGCTCCTGTAAATTTATTTTTTAGTTCTTCCGATTCTAAATAGTTTTTGTATGCTGCTTTTTGCACTTCATTGCGGCAAACAAGCACAAGCTCCTGCAAAACAGTATTTGGATGCTTTGCCAAATACCACAAAATGCTGTCTATGCAGATTTGTGCCATTTGTTCAAGCCGCCATCCACAATGCCCTATACCCAAAGGTGGTATAGCTACTGTTTTTAAATTCAGCTGTTCCGTCAGTTTTAATATGGAAATATAACATAAACTGAACCGTTGAACATATCCGTCTTTTAATTTCAGGCTGTACAAATTTGGCACAACCGTATGAATTATATACCTCGCCGGCAAATTATAGCCTTGCGTAAAACAAACAGCACCTTCATCAAGCGGAGCAAACTTTAATGCTTCACCTTCAACGGATTTTGCTCCGGCAGCTTCATAAATAAATTTGCTCAACCCTGAACCTTTAAATAAACTTTTATTAGATGAGCACACTATGGCATCGGTATTTATTTTTGTAATATCAGCTAAA
>OMBP01001222.1_pt1 | contig 11445 bp, 6 predicted proteins | sample 1644911 | NCBI WGS metagenome assembly OMBP01 (sample SAMEA103958122, study PRJEB25191) | human gut metagenome | biome: human-associated habitat [ENVO:00009003]; feature: intestine environment [ENVO:2100002]; material: feces | place: Germany | collected 2013/2015 | reverse complement strand
GTATTCCTTGGCGATGCCCGCCACGGCGACCGCCTTGCCGGCGCCGTCGTCGCGCATCCGCATCAGGCCCTCAAAGAGCGTGGAGAGCAGGCTCTCCGTCCCCACGTCGGTGTTCATGGTCGGGTCAAGCGTCTCCAGCGGACCGCAGACCGCGGCGCTCACCACAAAGTCCTCCGCGGGCTCCTCCTGCTTGCCGCAGCCGGCGAGCAGGGTCAAAAACAGCGCCGCACAGAGCAGCAGACAGACGGATCTTCGTAGCATTTTCATCGGGAGCGTCTCCTCTTTCTCTATCGTAAAACGCGGCGCGAAGCGCGCCGCACAGGCAAACATCTAAATGATTATATAAAAATTTGCCCCGCTTGTAAAGACGAGCGGAGCAAAAAGTTACAAATTGTTATTATTTGGCGTCCACGACCAGCGTATCACCCTCGAAGTGGGCGGGCTTGACGTCGTTTCCGGTGAACTTGGCGATGGCGTCGAGCCGCATCTTGCTCGGGTAGTCCGCCACGAGCGTGTAAGCGACGCCGTGACGCTTCGCGCGGCCCGTGCGTCCGATGCGGTGGACGTAATATTCGTTCTCCTGCGGCACGTCGTAGTTGAACACCGCGTCCACGTCGTCCACGTCGATGCCCCGGCTGGCCACGTCCGTGGCCACGAACACATGAAGCTCCCCGTCCCGGAACCGGGCCATGACCTCCTCCCGCTTGCGCTGGGGGATGTCGCCGTGGATGCACTGGGCGTCCAGCCCCCGCAGCTGCAGGAACTTGGTCAGCCGCTCGGTGGAGCCCTTGGTGTTGCAGAAGCAGATGACCCGGTCCAGCTGCTGGGCCCGGATGATGGAGGCGATGGCGTCCACCTTCTTGTCAGACGGCACCTCGATGCGGTATTGCAGGATATCGGGCTTGTTTTCCCGGGTGGCCTGGACGGTGATCTCCTCCGGGTCCCGCTGATACACCCAGGAGATGTCCATGACCTCCCGGGAGATGGTGGCGGAGAACATGCCCAGATTCTTCCGGTGGGGGATCTTGTCCAGAATCCGGGTCACATCGTGGATAAAGCCCATGTCCAGCATGCGGTCCGCCTCGTCCAGCACCACGGTCTGCACCTGGCCCAGGGTGACGGTGCGGCGCTTCATATGGTCGGACAGGCGGCCCGGGGTGGCCACCACGATCTGGGGCCGCCGCTTCAGGGCGTTGATCTGCTTGCCGATGGGCTGGCCGCCGTACAGGCACACCAGCCGCACCCCCTCATGGCACACGGCGATCTGGCGCATTTCGTCGGTGATCTGCATGGCCAGCTCCCGGGTGGGGGCCAGGATCACCGCCTGGACCTCCTCGCTTTCCGGGTCGATGCGCTCGATGATGGGGATGCCGAAGGCCATGGTCTTGCCGGTGCCGGTGGGGGCCTTGGCGATGACGTCCTTCCCCTCCAGCATGGGGGGGATGCACCCGGCCTGGACGGGGGTGCTGATCTCATATCCCTTGTTCCTTATGGCGCGCATGGTGGCCTCGGACAGGCCGAAGCTGTCAAAGGGCGCGCCCTGTGTAAATTCCATAGCAGTTTCCTCGTTTTCTATATATTCAGCCAGGATATATTATACCATATCTGTCAATATGTCCCCGTACTGCTCCAGCAGCCACCAGGTGATCCGGGCCGTCAGCCCCCACAGGGGATACGGCAGCCCCTCGTATACCGGCACCTCCATGCACCCGGCCTGCCAGGGATATCCGGCGGAGGCCCCCACCCGGTCATAGGGGAAGTCCGGCCCGATCTCCGGCCGCAGGGAATAGCGGTAGATAGCCGGGGGATGGGCCGCCAGCCAGGACAGGGGCGCCGTGAAGGTGTCCTGCACCTCGTCGGGGCTGGGGTGCAGCACCGCCGCCGGGTCCACCCGGCCCAGCACCGGATACATGAGCCCCTCGGACCGCAGGTACAGAAAGTCCAGGTCCCCGAAAATCTCAATGGCCTCCGCCGGAAGGCCCAGCTCCTCGAAGGTCTCCCGCAGGACGCACTGCCGGGGCGTCTCCCCGGCCTCCATCCGTCCCCCGGGGAAGCACACCTCACCGGCGTGGTGGTGCAGCTTCGCCGGGCGCACCTCATATAAAAGGCTCAGCCCCCGGGGCGTTTCCACCAGGGGCACCAGCACCGCGTATTCCCCCCGTGCCTGCTGCAGGGTGGGGCGGTGGGCCGCTATTCTGCGCCGCAGCGCCTGTTCATCCATGCTTCTTCCCCCTTTTCACCACCACTATACCACATTCCGGCCCGAAGAAAAAGCAAAATCCATAAAAACGCCGGAATTCGCAAAAAGTTCTTGCAATTGAAAAAATCAGGGCATATAATGTAAAGGTTGAGAGATTTGCTATGCAAAAGCATAGCAAAAAAATAGAATGTGCCATTCCCTCGCCCCTTCGGGGCAACCGGGAATGATGCACAAAACTTCATGCACAGAAGAGTTTGCCTGTTTTCGTGGTGCGCCGCACAGTGCATGAATTTTGCTATGCAAAAGCATAGCAAAACAAGAAATGTGCCATTTCCTCGCCCCTGTGGGGCAACCGGAAATGATGCGCAAAACTTCATGCGCAGCGGCATTTGCCTGTATTCGTGGTGCACTGTACCGCGCATGAAGTTTGTTTTTTGTTTGTCGGCCCGGGGCGTACAATTCGGTTTCCTGCTAAAACTGTTTGCGTGGAAAGGCAAGGTGAGCGGCATGTCAACGAAATTCGTATTCGTTACCGGCGGCGTGGTCTCCGGCTTGGGCAAGGGGATCTGCGCGGCCTCCCTGGGGCGGCTTCTGAAGCAGCGGGGCGTCCGGGTGCGGAACCAGAAGTTCGACCCCTATATCAATGTGGACCCGGGGACTATGAGTCCCTATCAGCACGGGGAGGTGTTCGTCACCGAGGACGGAGCCGAGACGGACCTGGACCTGGGCCACTACGAGCGGTTCGTGGACGAGGACCTCACCGGCAACAGCTCCGTGTCCTCCGGCAAGATCTACTGGTCCGTGCTGAACCGGGAGCGCCGGGGCGACTACCTGGGCGCCACGGTGCAGATCATCCCCCACATCACCGACGAGATCAAGCGCCGCATCTACGCCATGGCGGAAGAGGACGTGGACGTGGTCATCACGGAGATCGGCGGCACCGTGGGCGACATTGAGTCCCAGCCCTTCCTGGAGGCTATCCGGCAGGTGGCGGCGGAGCGGCCCCAGGGGGATGTGGTGTTCATCCACGTGCCCCTCATCGTCCAGATCCCCGGCAGCGGCGAGCTGAAGAGCAAGCCCACCCAGCACTCCGTGAAGGAGCTTTTGTCCCTGGGCATCCAGCCGGATATTCTGGTTTGCCGGACGGAGGCGCCCATCACCGAGGAGGTGCGACATAAAATCGCTCTGTTCTGCAATGTGGAGGAGCGGTGTGTCATCCCCAATGTGACGGCCCATACTCTGTATGAAGTACCGCTGCTGCTGGAAAAAGAGGGCCTGTGCGATGCCGTCTGCCGCCGGCTAGGCCTGGGAGAACGGACCCCCGATATGACCGAATGGACAGCCATGGTGGAGAAGATAAAAGGGGTGCACCGCCGGGTGGAAATCGCCCTGGTAGGGAAATATACCGGCCTGCGGGATGCTTACCTCAGTGTGGCAGAGGCGCTGTTCCATGCTGGGACGGCCTGTGATGCCGAGGTGGAGATCCGTTGGGTGGATTCCGAAAACTTGACCCCGGAAAACATAGCGGAAACCCTGGCCGGCTGCGGCGGCATTCTGGTGCCGGGCGGCTTTGGTGACCGCGGCATCGAGGGCATGATCCAGGCTGCGCAGTACGCGCGTGAGAACCACGTGCCCTATTTCGGCATCTGCCTGGGCATGCAGATCATGGTCATGGAGTACGCCCGCAACGTGCTGGGCTACGCCGACGCCAACTCCAGCGAATTTACGCCCGAGGGCCAGCACAACGTCATTGACCTGATGCCGGACCAGCAGGGCAATATCCCCAAGGGCGGCACCATGCGTCTGGGCAAGTACCCCTGCACGGTGGCGCCCGGCACCAAGATGGCCGAGTGCTACGGCGAGAGCGAGATCTGGGAGCGCCACCGCCACCGCTATGAGTTCAACAACGACTACCGTGCAGAGATGCAGAACCACGGCCTTGTGATCTCCGGTACCAGCCCGGATGGCCGCCTGGTGGAAGCTGTTGAGCTGCCCGGCCGTGATTTCCATGTGGGCGTACAGTTCCACCCCGAATTCAAGAGCCGCCCCAACCGCGCACATCCCCTGTTCAAGGGCTTTATCGCCGCTGCGCTGCGCTACCGCGCTGCCGCCCAGCGGGATATGCTGCATCTGTAACAGCATAATATAACGGCAAGGCCGCAGCACAAAATACCGTGCTGCGGCCTTGCTTTATGTAAGACGATTTTAAATGCCTTCCGCGCCGTCCTGTCTGGCGTGGTTTGCCTGCTTATTCTCGTACATCCGCTGGTCGGCGATGCAGCGCACCTGCTGCACGTCCACGCTTTCGGCGGGGTACAGGGCGTAGCCGCAGCTGGCACCCACGCTCACGGTATTGCCGTCGATCTCGTAGGGCACAGCGACCATCTCACAGATCATATTCATCTTGCTGGCGCAGGCCTCCGGCTTCATTGAACCAAGCAGCAACAGCGCGAACTCGTCACCGCCCAGACGGAAGGCGTAGTCCCGGCTGCGGATGCAGCCCTGAAGCCGCTGGGAAACGCCCTTCAGCAGCTCATCACCCACATCATGGCCGTAGGTATCGTTGACCGGCTTGAAGCGATCCAAGTCCATATAGAACAGCGCAAAGGGCTGGCTGTGCTGCTCCAGCACTGTCAGCACCCGGTCGAAGTAGCGCTTGTTCAGCAGGCCGGTCAGGCCATCGGTGTTGGCAAGGCTTTGCAGCAGATGCTGCTTGCCCATATCCTGCACGATCATCATCACGCGGGTCAGGCGATTTTCCTTCCACGCCATGGGAACGACCGTCATCATGAAAAATGCGCTTTTATCGCGGGCGGCATATTCCAGCTTGAGGGAGTCGTTGTCCGTTTTGATGAGCCTGCGCAGGTTTTCCGGTGCCAGCATCTGGGGGATCTTGGCGTTTTCACTGTCGGTCAGCACCACATACTTGCGCGATATCTGCTCCAGCATTTGCCGGTAGGAGCCCTCCGGCGGGTACAGCGGTTCTCCGCGCCGCTCGTGGTACTGGTAGCGGTCGCGGTCCAGATCGCACACTGCAAAACGCTCCACAACGCGTGCCATGCCCGCAAACATCATATCGCTCTTTTCCCGGCGGCGCTCCAGCTCCCGGCGGCGGTTGCGCTCTGCGTCACGCTGGATCTTTATCACGCCTGCCATGATCAGAAGCCCCAGCAGTGCAATGACCAGAATGGTAGCCACCTGCACCCGGCGCATCCCGGCATCCACCACCCCGGTGGGCACGATACCGATGATGCTCCAATCCATGAGCCCCAGCGGCTGATAGATCAGATAATATTTCTGCCGGTTCAACGTGTACAGCACGCAGCCCTCGCCGCCCTGCGGCAGGGTCTGCACCATGGTGTCAAAGTAAGGCTGATCCACGCTGGCGTTCTGCTGTAAGTAATCAAACAGGTTGGTCATCTGCTCGGTGATCTCGGTCTTTGTCTCGGTGGAAAGCACCACATCGCCGTTTGAGCGCACGATATAGCAATCGCTCTGTCCCTCATAGACCATGCTGCCCAGCAGCTTTTCCAGCACGGCGTTGTCGTAGCTGACCACCAGCGCCGTATAGGTAGTGCCGTCCAACTGCAGCGGCTGCTCCATTGGGATGGCAAACAGGATCTTGCGGATGCCCTGACTGGAGATATAGCTGGAGATCACTGGCTTGTTTTCGGTATACAGCTTTTCAAAAGTCGCCTTCATGTACTCTGCTGTGCCCTGCCGCCCGGCGGTGGTCCAGAACTCGCACTGCTCGTTGAACAGATAAAAATCCGTATATTGCCAGGTAGCCTTTTGGGCGATATACTCCTGCCACTGCCCCTCCTGCTCTCCCAGCTCCGCAAGGGTGCCCAGGTAGCTGTCCCAGTCGTTCAGGATGTTCCAGTTGCGTTGCGCAAACATGGTAAAGGTCTTGGCAGACTGCCCATAGGTGGAAAGCAGGTTTGCCGTGCTTTCCTGATAGATCTGCTTCTGGGTATAGGCACTGTAAGCAAGGATGCCGACCAGCAGCGCCAGCAGCATCCCTGCTATGAGCAGTATATTTTTTCGTTTGTTCTTCATAAGGTCAATTCCCCCCGACTGCCCCGCAGCCAAACCCCTTCACAATACGTTCTTCCAAAGGCTTTATGCCAAAGCGTCGTGCACAGCTTTTTGCAAAAAGTGTACAACCGCTGCGTGTCAGTTCCCGCATAAACCGACACTATCCCTAATAACATTATACCATTCCGCAAAAAAGCCTGTCAACACATCCATGGGGCGATTCGTGTCATTTCAAAGGCGATTCACGCAGATTTGCCCTGTAGAGCTTGCAGACTTTTTGCAGACTTTCGGATAGCAAGTAAGTGCAAATATCGGTTAGTATTCGATAGTATTTGACAAGCCGCAAATACAAAAAACCGCATGAACACCGGATTTTCCAGTATTCATGCGGTTTTTCACGTTATGCAGAAGAAGGGACTTGAACCCTCACTCACTAGGAACTGGTGCCTAAAACCAGCGTGTCTGCCATTCCACCACTTCTGCTCATAGAAAAAAAGGCAAGTCAAAAACCGACTTGCCTTCTGGTGCGAGGGAGGGGACTCGAACCCCCAAGGATAAACCACACGCACCTCAAACGTGCGCGTCTGCCAGTTCCGCCACCCTCGCATACCTGTTATACAGTTCTCCGGTTTTTGAGGTAGAAAACCGTTGGTGCGGACTGCTTGGATATAGTAACATATTTCCGGCCATTCGTCAAGTGGTTTCTTTGTTTCTCATAAGTTTTTTTATGCTTCATATCTATAATAGCAGCGCAGCGCGCGCAAAAGCAGCCTTGCGGGCAATTGCACAGGTCATTTGTACGCGGAAAGTGTGCCTGCGGCACTGCGCCCAGAGCAAAGGAGGGGTTTGTATATGAAGCAATTTGTGCAGCGCGCCGGCGGGCGCATCGGGCTATGGGGCGGGCTGCTGGCGGCTGCGCTGGCAGCGTTTGCGGCGGGGTGGCTGGTGCCGGCACGCGCGCCGGTGGGCTGCAATCTGAACGAGCTGACCGCCGCGCCGGACTTTTCGCCCTTTTCCCCTGCTGCACCGGCGGTGGCTACATCCGATGCCGGTACGCCCGCCGCCCCTTCCCTGCCGGAAAAATGGGTCTGCCTGACCTTTGACGACGGCCCCAGCAAGACTACCCCGGAGGTGCTGGCGGCGCTGGATGCCGCCGGAGTGCACGGCACCTTTTTTGTGGTGGCCACCGGCTACAATGAGAAATATCTGCCCCTGCTCACACAGGCTGCTGCCGCCGGGCATCAGATCGCGCTGCACTCTGCCTCCCACGAATACAGCGACATCTACCGCAGCAGCGCCGCCTACTGGAAGGACATCGCCCTGCTGAAACAGCGCATTGCGCCCTATGTGGACGCTGAGAGCATCCGGTACCTGCGCTTTCCCGGCGGCAGCACCAACACCGTAAGCCGCCGCTACGGTGGCAAGGGGCTGATGCCGCAGCTGAAAACCGAGGTAGAGCAGCGCGGCTGGCAATGGGTGGACTGGAACGTCTGCGCCGAGGACGCCGTGGGCGGCCACCCCAGTGCGGACACCATCTACCGCAACGTCGTGCGGGAGACCGGCGAGCAGACCCATTGCGTGGTGCTGATGCACGATTCTGCCACCACCCACACCACCGCCGAGGCGCTGCCGGATATCATCCGGTGGTATGCGGACAACGGCTACACCTTTTTGACCGTAGCCGAGGCGCTGCCGCTGGGGTAGTACACCTTACAGCCATTTTTCAAAGCAGCGTCCCAGCAGTACCCCGGCAGAGGCCAGCACCGCCAGCCAGAGCCAGCCTGCGCCGCCGGTCACCACCCCCGCCGCCAGAATGGCGGCAAAGGTACATACCGGCGGCACAGCGAGGCGCAGGATATGCAGCAGCTTCTCCCGCTGTGGCGGCAGTCCGGTGTCCAGCTGCTCGGGATGCACAGCATCGCAGCAGATCTCGTCCCGGTACTTGCCCGGGTTGCGGTAGGCCTTATACGCGATGTCGTCCAGCAAAAACTCCGGATACATTCCCTCTTTGGTCAGGGTGAACTGCATCCCCTTTTCCTCTGCATAGGCCTGCAAAGCCGCCGTAAACTCCTGCGGGGTGTTGATGCTGCCCTGCGGGATAAAGAAAAAGTGCTTCTGGTGCTGCACCTGCGCCAGCGTGCAGTAATCCTGCAGCCAGCCGGAGAAGAAGCCCTGCTGCGGGGCGGGGCTTTCCATGCGGGTCAGGCAGGCGTCCACGTCCAGCGTGTCCGTCTGCGGAGCCTGCCGGGCAAGGTCGGCGCAGAACTGCATGGCTGCCGCCAGCTGTGCCGCCTGCTGCTCCAGCACGGTCTGCTGGGCTTGCAGCGCCTGCTGCAGGGGTTGTTCCCCATGCAGCACCGCCCTGATGGTGGGCAGCGGCACATCCAGCATCCGCAGCATACGGATAAGTTTAAGCGTGCGGACATCCCCGGCGGTGTAATCGCGGTAGTCATTGCCCTGCCTGCGTGCCGGTGTGAGAAGCCCTTCTTTTTCATAAAAACGGATGTTCGGGGCGGACACGCCGCTTTGTTCGGAAGCCTGTTTGATGTTCATTTGCTTCACCTCCGCCCTTACATTACACCTTAAAGCCGGTTGAAGGTCAAGGGTTTTGCGCAAAAAACCGAGCCGCCGCACAAAAATGTGCAGGCAGCTCGGTTTTTCAATGCAAAATATCCGTCAGCGCGGAGGATCAGTCCGCAGACTGGCAGAACACAGAGAAGGTGCGGTAAGCCATGTACAGGTCGGTCTTATGGATGACCTCGAAGGGAGAGTGCATGGACAGCACAGGCACACCCATATCCAGCACCTTGATGCCGCGGTTTGCCACATACTTGGCAATGGTGCCGCCGCCGCCCAGATCCAGACGGCCCATCTCGCCGATCTGCCATGCCACGTTGTTGGCATCCAGCATCCGGGTGATGTCGCCCAGCAGCTCGGCGTTGGCGTCGCTGGCAGAGCTCTTGCCGCGGCTGCCGGTGTACTTGAAGATGGCAATGCCGCGGCCGGCGTAGGTGCCGTTCTGCTTCTCAAAGGCGCTTGCCCAAGAGGGGTCGTAGGCGGCGGTCACGTCCGCAGACAGGCACACGCTGTTGCGGAAGGCGAGGATGTCGTCCTGACCGGCAGCACGGCAGAGCAGCTGCATAAAGTGGAACACATACATGCTCTGCATACCGGTCACGCCGTCGGAACCGATCTCTTCCTTATCGGTCAACACGCAGATGGTGGTGTGCACGGGATCCTTGGTCTCGATCTCGGCCAGCAGTGCGGGGTAAGCATCCACGCGGTCATCGTGGCCGTAGGCACCGATCATGGAGCGGTCAAAGCCCACATCGCGTGCCTTGGCAGCGGGAACGACTTCGATCTCGGCGCGGGTGAAGTCGCGCTCGGTGATGCCGTACTTCTGGTTCAGCAGGATGAGGGTGTTCAGCTTGACAGCCTCCTTGACGTCCTCTTCCTCCACGGTGTCAGAGCCGATGAGCACGTTCAGCTCCTCGCCCTTGATGCCCTCGCTGAGCTTGCGCTCGTTCTGCTCGGCACCCAGATGGGGCAGCAGGTCGGTGATGCAGAACACGGGATCGTTCTCGTCCTCACCGATGGCAAAGTTGACGCTGGAGCCGTCGGCGCGGGTGAACACGCCGTGGATGGCCAGCGGCATGGTGCCCCACTGATACTTGCGGATGCCGCCGTAATAGTGAGTCTTGCCATAGGCAAAGTCGCTGTCCTCATACAGGGGATGGGGCTTGAAGTCCAGACGGGGGGAGTCAATGTGGCAGGCCACGATCTGTGCGCCGTGGGACAGGTCCTGGCGGCCGATCTTGGCCAGCATCACGCTCTTGCCCCGGTTCACGCGGTACACCTTGTCGCCGGGCTTCAGGCTCATGCCCCGCTGATAGGGGACATAGCCCTGGGCCTGGGCCAGCTCCACGGTATAGGCGGCGCACTCCCGCTCGGTCTTGCCGTTGTCCAGATACTGCTTGTAGCTTTCGCAATAGGTCTCCATGGCGTCCAGGGCCGCCTGGTCCACCAGGTCATAGCCGTTTTTGGGGCTGGAGAAGAGCTTTTCGCGCTTGGCCTTCATTTCGTCTGTCATGGTTCTGATTCCTCCTCAAATATGTTCGATTTCCCGGAGCATTTTCCGGAAGAAAATCCGTGCCTGATCCCGGAACTGCGCCGGACCGGCGCAGGTGTTTTCCAGGATATGGGAGCAGTGCTCCCGGTAAAAGCCGTCGGACGGCTGGGCGGATATCCGCAGGCGGGCATAGTCCCGGCTGATGCCGTCCCGGGCCATGATGCGGCGGACCCGATCCTCCGCCGGGGCCAGCACCGCCACGGTGCAGGCGCACAGCCGGTCCAGGCCGCTTTCCACCAGGTTGATGGCGTCCAGCCCCACCAGGGACTGTCCCGCCGCCCGGCGCATCAGCTCCGGCGGCAGGTATTCGTACACGATGGCGTTGAGCCGCTCCAGGGCGGCGGGGTCGGAGAACACGATGTTCCCCAGCTTCTGCCGGTCCAGGGTCCCGTCGGGGCCGAACACCGGGCCGAAGACCCCTTCGATGGCCCCCCGCAGGGCGGGGTCCGTGCGGAGCATCTCGTGATACACGGCGTCGCAGTCCAGCACCGTGCCGCCCAGGTCCTCCAGGGCCGCCAGGGCGCTGGTTTTTCCCGCGCCGGTGCCGCCGGTGAGGCCGATGAGAATGGGCCGGTCGGCGTCCACCAGATGGAAGCCTGCCGCCTTTTTCAGGCGGTTGGCCACCGCCAGACCCAGGCCCCCGTCATCGGGGCACTGGGCGAAAATTTCCGTGACGTCCGTGCCGTCGAAGGTGCGCAGGGCGTCGAATACGTGCCGGGCCTGGGCGGATTTGTCTGCCGCCGGACCCAGACGATGGATGATGTGCCCGGCATACAGCGGGGCATACTCATCGAAGCAGATGACCCCCGCCTGGTCCGACAGCAGGCCCAGGATGCGGCGGGCGCTGCGGTCCGGCGCGCCGGTAACCACAGTGACCGGCGCGTGGGGGGCATAGTGCCGGTATTTCATCCCCGGGGCCCGGGGATGCTCTCCGGCGGCCAGCAGGCCGGTGACGGCCTTGTCCACGGATACCTCCCCCAGCACTTCCTCCAGGGCCTCCAGAGGCAGACCGCCGGGGCGCAGCAGCCGGGGCGGCGTCACCGTCAGGTCGATGATGGTGGACTCCACCCCCACGGTG
>OMBP01001216.1_pt1 | contig 11487 bp, 9 predicted proteins | sample 1644911 | NCBI WGS metagenome assembly OMBP01 (sample SAMEA103958122, study PRJEB25191) | human gut metagenome | biome: human-associated habitat [ENVO:00009003]; feature: intestine environment [ENVO:2100002]; material: feces | place: Germany | collected 2013/2015 | reverse complement strand
CACCATCGATATGGACTTCATGAACGAGAACCAGTCTGCACATGGCGGCCGTGAATATGGTCACATTGTTACAAGAATGGGAATCGAAAGAAAAGTTATTGTCGGACACTGGGCAGATAAAGATGTTCAGGAAAGACTTGCTTCCTGGATGCGTACAGCAGTTGGTATCATGGAGAGCAGCCATATCCGCGTATGTCGTGTAGCAGATAACATGAGAAACGTAGCTGTTACAGAAGGTGATAAAGTAGAAGCACAGATCAAATTCGGATGGGAAGTAGATGCTTATCCTGTAAATGAAGTTGTAGAAGCTGTTAATGCAGTATCTCAGGCTGATATCGACACATTAGTAGAAGAATACTATGACAAATATGACATCCTTCTTGAAGGAAGAGATGAGAAAGAATTCCGTGAGCATGTAGCAGTACAGGCTGGAATCGAACTTGGATTTGAAAGATTCCTGGATGAGAATAACTATCAGGCAGTTGTAACACACTTCGGAGATCTTGGCGGACTGAAACAGCTCCCAGGACTTGCAATGCAGAGACTGATGGAAAAAGGATACGGATTCGGAGCAGAAGGTGACTGGAAGACAGCTGCTATGGTTCGTGTTATGAAGATCATGACTCAGGGAATGAAGGACGCTAAGGGAACTTCATTCATGGAAGATTACACATACAACCTTGTATCAGGTAAAGAAGGCGTTCTGGAATCTCACATGCTGGAAGTTTGCCCGACAATCGCAGATGGCAAGATCAGCATCAAAGAGCAGCCACTTAGCATGGGTAATAGAGAAGATCCTGCAAGACTTGTATTCACATCTAAGACAGGTCCGGCTATCGCAACATCTCTGATCGACCTTGGTGACAGATTCCGTCTGATCATCAACGATGTAGACTGCAAGAAGACAGAGAAACCAATGCCAAAACTTCCAGTAGCAACAGCATTCTGGACACCACAGCCGAACTTAAAGGTTGGAACAGAAGCATGGATCCTGGCAGGAGGAGCTCACCACACAGCATTCTCTTATGATTTAACAGCAGAGCAGATGGGTGACTGGGCAGCATGCATGGGAATCGAAGCTGTATACATTGATAAGGATACAACAATCAGACAGTTCAAGAATGAACTCCTGTGGAACAGCGTTGCATACCGCAAATAATCAAATAAAGAATTACGGGTAAAAGATTATATTTGCAGGGGATATCGAAATAGATATTTCCCTGCAAAAATAGTATAATGGAGATATTAAGAAAACTTAAAATATAATGTTTAGGAGGAAGCGTACAATGAGCAATGTAAAAGAGATCATTGAAAGCGGAAAAGCATATCTTGGAATCGAATTCGGTTCTACAAGAATTAAAGCAGTACTGATCGATGAGGAGCACAATCCGATCGCATCCGGAAGCCATACATGGGAGAACCGTTATGAGAACGGACTGTGGACATACTCTCTGGACGATATCTGGGCAGGTCTTCAGGACAGCTACCGCGATATGGCAGAAAATGTACAGAAAGAATACGGAGTAACGATCAAGAAACTGGGAGCGATCGGATTCAGTGCCATGATGCACGGATATATGGCATTTGACAAAGAAGGAAAGCTTCTTGCACCATTCCAGACATGGAGAAACAGCAATACAGGAAAAGCTTCCGAAGTGCTGGTAGATCTGTTCCAGTATAATATTCCGCTGAGATGGAGTATCGCACATCTGTATCAGTGCATTCTGGATAAAGAAGATCATGTAAAAGATATCGCATTCACGACAACACTTGCAGGATATATCCACTGGCAGATGACAGGTGAGAAGGTTCTTGGTGTAGGAGATGCATCCGGAATGTTCCCAATCGACATGAATACAAAAGACTATGATGAAGAAATGATCCAGAAGTTCGATAAACTCATCGAAGGTGAGAACTATCCATGGAAAATAAAAGAGATTCTTCCTAAAGTTCTGGTAGCAGGAGACGCAGCCGGTATCCTGACAGAAGAAGGAGCAAAGAAACTTGACCCTACAGGTAATCTGGAAGCCGGAATCCCGCTTTGTCCTCCGGAAGGAGATGCAGGAACAGGTATGGTAGCAACGAACAGTGTTGCAGTAAGAACAGGAAATGTATCTGCCGGAACATCCGTGTTTGCGATGGTCGTTCTCGAGGAAGATTTAAAGAATGTACATGAGGAGCTTGACATGGTAACCACACCGTCCGGTGATACCGTTGCGATGGTTCACTGCAATAACTGTACATCAGACCTGAATGCATGGGTTGGATTATTCAAAGAATTTGCAGAAGCCTTTGGCATGAAACCGGATATGAATGAGTTGTTTGGAACACTTTACCGGAAAGCATTAGAGGGTGATAAAGACTGTGGAGGCCTGCTTGCCTGCAATTATTTCTCCGGTGAGCCGGTAACCGGTTTAAATGAAGGCCGTCCGCTTTTCGTGCGCAGACCGGATGCACATTTTACACTGGCAAACTTTATGAGAAGCCATCTTTATGCATCACTTGCCACGTTAAAGATCGGTCTGGATATCCTGTTAAAAGAGGAAAAAGTAAAAGTAGACCGCATTTACGGGCATGGAGGACTGTTTAAGACAAAAGGAGTCGGACAGGGAATCCTTGCTGCGGCAATGGATGCGCCGGTAGCAGTTATGGAAACTGCAGGCGAGGGCGGCCCATGGGGCATGGCACTGCTTGCATCATACATGGTACACAAAGCAGAAGGCGAAACATTAGAGCAGTATTTATCCGGTAAGATCTTTGGTGGGGAAACAGGAACTGTCATGGAGCCGGATCCGGCGGATGTGGCAGGATTTGATGCTTATATTGAAAACTATAAAAAGGCACTGGAAGCAGAAATGGCAGCGGTAGAGACGATGCCGATCTTATAAAAATAATAAAAAAATAAAGTGTATCAGGAGGGAATTTGCACATGTTAAAAACAAAAAATTATAAATTCTGGTTTTGCACCGGATCACAGGATTTATACGGGGATGAGTGCTTAGAGCATGTGGCAGAGCATGCAAAGATCATCGTTGCAAAGTTAAATGAGTCAGGGGTACTTCCTTATGAAGTCATCTGGAAACCGACACTGATCACAAACGAGCTGATCCGTAAAACGTTTAATGAGGCAAATATGGATGAAGAGTGTGCAGGTGTCATCACATGGATGCATACATTTTCACCGGCAAAATCCTGGATCTTAGGTTTACAGGAGTACAGAAAACCATTATTACATTTACATACACAGTTCAATGAAGAGATCCCATATGATTCCATCGATATGGATTTCATGAATGAAAACCAGTCTGCGCATGGTGACAGAGAGTACGGTCATATCGTGACCCGTATGAGAATCGAGCGCAAAGTGGTTGTCGGACACTGGTCTGATCCGGTGGTACAGGAGAAGATCGCTTCCTGGATGCGCACCGCAGTCGGCGTGATCGAGAGCAGCCATATCCGTGTGATGCGTGTCGCTGACAATATGAGAAACGTTGCGGTAACTGAGGGCGATAAAGTGGAAGCACAGTTAAAATTCGGCTGGGAAGTGGATGCATATCCGGTCAACGAGATCGCAGAGTCCGTAGCAGCAGTATCCGAGTCTGATACCAATGTTCTTGTGGACGAATACTACGAGAAATATGACATTTTATTAGAGGGACGTGATCCGGAAGAATTCCGCCGCCATGTTGCAGTCCAGGCACAGATCGAGCTTGGCTTTGAGCGTTTCTTAGACGAAAAGAATTATCAGGCGATCGTAACCCACTTTGGAGATCTTGGTGCATTAAAACAGCTTCCGGGACTTGCAATCCAGCGTCTGATGGGAAAAGGTTACGGATTTGGAGCAGAGGGTGACTGGAAAGTTGCTGCCATGGTCCGTCTGATGAAGATTATGACCGAGGGCAAAAAGGATGCAAAGGGAACATCCATGTTGGAGGATTACACCTACAACTTTGTCAAAGGCAAAGAAGGAATCTTAGAGGCACATATGTTGGAAATCTGTCCGTCCATCGCAGATGGCCCGATCAGCATCAAGTGCCAGCCACTCTCCATGGGTGACAGGGAAGATCCTGCAAGACTGGTATTCACATCCAAAGAAGGTAAAGGTATCGCAACTTCCCTGATCGATCTTGGCAACCGTTTCCGTCTGATCATCAATGATGTGGACTGCAAGAAAGTGGAAAAACCGATGCCGAAACTTCCGGTAGCGACAAACTTCTGGACACCACAGCCGGATCTCTATACCGGTGCAGAGGCATGGATCCTTGCAGGCGGCGCACATCATACCGCATTTACATACGATCTGACCGCAGAGCAGATGGGCGACTGGGCAAATGCAATGGGCATCGAGGCTGTTTATATTGACAAAGATACGAAGATCCGTGATTTCAAACGTGACTTACAGATTGGGGAACTGTTTTATCGTTAAACACTGGAAAAGCATGTGCATATTTTGAAACAAAAACTTGTTTTGTGAAAAGTGTGCACATGCACGCAAAAAAGTTGTGCAAAATCATGAAAACACAAAAACACGGTTGAAGTTTTAAATAAAAGAGATTATCATAAGTAAAACAAGTTGTGTGCACGAGCACACAAAGAAAAGGAGAGGTATAGTATGAAATTTTTTATTGACACAGCAAATGTAGAGGATATTCGTAAAGCAAATGATATGGGAGTGATCTGTGGTGTTACCACGAACCCATCCCTGATCGCAAAAGAGGGAAGAGATTTTAACGAAGTAATCAAAGAGATCACATCCATCGTAGACGGACCGATCAGCGGTGAGGTAAAAGCGACAACTGTTGATGCAGAGGGCATGATCAAAGAGGGACGTGAGATCGCAGCGATCCATCCGAACATGGTTGTAAAAATTCCTATGACAGTAGAAGGCTTAAAGGCAGTAAAAGTTCTCTCTGCAGAGGGCATCAAGACCAATGTAACACTGATCTTTACTGCAAATCAGGCACTCCTCGCAGCAAGAGCAGGCGCAACCTATGTTTCTCCATTCCTTGGAAGATTAGATGATATCAGTACAGCAGGCATCGATCTGATTCAGGATATTGTTCAGATCTTTGACAACTATGGACTTGAGACAGAGATCATCGCAGCATCCATCCGTAACCCGATCCATGTCACAGACTGCGCATTAGCAGGTGCACATATCGCAACCGTGCCGTACAACGTAATCGTCCAGATGACAAAACACCCACTGACCGACGCAGGAATCGAAAAATTCCAGAAGGACTATAGAGCGGTTTTCGGTGACTAAGGTTCTACAAAAAGACTATAGAAACCGCTCTGCCGTCTTCGGAGAGTAAAAATGGTTTGAAAAACTACAAAGACGGCTTTGCGGTTTTCGGTGACTAAGGTTTTACAAAAAGACAATAGAAACCGCTCGGCCGTCTTCGGAGAGTAGAAATAGCTTGGAAAACTATAAAGACGGCTTTGCGGTTTTTGGTGAATAAAAGATTGTGAAAGACGGTAGAAACCGCTCTGCCGTCTTCGGAGAGTAATAAAAATCATTGCGAAACCCGTCAGCAGCTTAACGTGAGAAGAGTTTGAGGTGGGTTTCGCAGAGTTTATATGACACTAAAGGAGGGTATCAATGACTATCACAGAACTGAAGCAGACTGCAGTCGAGGTTCGCAAGGGCATCGTGACTGCAACGCATGCTGCGAAGTCGGGGCATCCGGGGGGATCGCTTTCGGCGACAGAAATTTTTACATATTTATATTTTGAAGAGATGAATATTGATCCAAAAAATCCGAAAATGGAGGATCGTGACCGCTTTGTCTTATCGAAAGGACATACGGCGCCGGGACTTTATTCTGCGCTGGCAAACCGCGGATATTTTCCGGTGAAGGATTTGGAGACATTGCGTCATACCGGTTCCTATTTACAGGGACATCCGGATATGAAGCATATTCCGGGAGTGGATATGTCATCCGGTTCTCTGGGACAGGGAATTTCCTGTGCGGTCGGAATGGCACTTGCAGGAAAGATGGATCACAAAGATTACCGTGTTTATACGCTGTTAGGTGATGGCGAGATCGAGGAAGGCCAGGTGTGGGAGGCATCCATGTTTGCCGGACACCGTAAGCTTGACAATCTGGTAGTGATCGTCGACAATAACAACATGCAGATTGACGGAACATTAGATGAAGTCTGCTCACCGGATCCGATTGATAAAAAGTTTGAGGCTTTTAATTTCCATGTGATCCATGTCGCAGATGGAAATGATTTTGCACAGCTTGCGGAGGCTTTTAAAGAGGCAAGGGAGACAAAAGGCATGCCGACAGCAATCATCGCACATACCTTAAAAGGAAAAGGTGTTTCTTATATGGAAGGTCAGGTAGGCTGGCACGGAAAAGCACCGAACGATGAGGAATATGCGATTGCAATGGAAGAACTGGGAAAGGCGGGTGAAGCATTATGTCAGAAGTAAAAATGATCGCGACCAGAGAAAGCTATGGTAATGCATTAGCCGAACTTGGAAAAGAAAAAGAAAATCTGGTTGTGCTGGATGCGGATCTCGCAGCAGCTACCAAGACAGGTATCTTTAAAAAAGCGTTCCCGGAGCGCCATATTGACTGCGGTATTGCAGAGGCAAATATGACGGGGATCGCAGCAGGACTTTCCACCTGTGGGAAAGTACCGTTTGTCAGCACATTTGCCATGTTTGCAGCAGGACGTGCTTACGAGCAGGTGCGCAACTCGATCGGTTATCCGCATCTGAATGTCAAGATCGGGGCAACACATGCGGGCATCTCTGTCGGTGAGGACGGAGCGACACATCAGTGCAACGAGGATATCGGACTGATGCGTGAGATTCCTGGCATAGTCATCATCAATCCAAGCGATGATGTGGAAGCGAGAGCAGCCGTGCGGGCAGCTTACGAGTATGTAGGACCGGTTTATCTGCGCTTTGGACGTCTGGCAGTTCCGGTCATCAATGACAATCCGGAATATAAATTTGAGATCGGCAAAGGTGTGGAACTGCGAAAAGGAAAAGATATCACGATCTTTGCGACAGGTCTTTGCGTATCGGAGACATTAAAAGCAGCAGAAACGCTGGCAGCAGACGGCATTGACGCACAGGTTATCAATATCCATACGATCAAACCGTTAGATGAGGAACTGGTGTTAAAAGCAGCAAAACAGACCGGCCGTGTGTATACGGTGGAGGAACATTCCATTATCGGCGGACTTGGCAGTGCAGTGGCAGAGCTGCTCGGTGAAAAATGTCCGACAAAGATCACGAGGATCGGCGTGAAGGATGTGTTCGGAGAGTCAGGGCCGGCAAAAGAACTGCTTCATAAATATGAGCTGGATGCAGAGGGCATTGCAAAACGTATTATGGAGGAACAGAAATCATGTTAGAGGAATTAAAAAAACAGGTCTATGAGGCAAATATGGAACTGCCGCGGCGCGGGCTGATCACCTACACATGGGGAAATGTCAGCGGAATTGACAGAGAGAGCGGATATTTTGTGATCAAGCCAAGCGGTGTGGATTATGATGCATTATCCCCGGATGATATGGTTGTCATGGACTTAGAGGGCAATAAGATCGAGGGAAGATACAAACCGTCATCTGACACGGCAACGCATATTGAACTTTATAAAAAATACGAAGAGATCGGTGGAATCGTACATACCCATTCCCCGGAAGCTGTCGCATGGGCGCAGGCAGGAAGAGATATCCCTCTTTATGGAACCACACATGCAGACTACTTTTTCGGTCCGATCCCGTGTGCAAGAAACCTGACGCCGGAGGAGATCGAGGAAGCCTACGAGAAAAATACCGGATTAGTCATCATCGAGACATTTGAGACAAGAGGCATCAAACCGATGTATACACCGGCGGTACTCTGTAAGAATCACGGACCGTTTACCTGGGGAAAAGATGCCGCAGAGGCAGTCCACAATGCAGTTGTGTTAGAGGAAGTTGCCAAAATGGCAAAGAATACAGAACTTTTGAACCCGAAAGTACTTCCGGCACCGGACTGCATCAAAGAAAAGCATTTTTACCGTAAACACGGTGCAAATGCATACTACGGTCAAAATTAAAAACAGCGGCGGAAATAAAGCTGCGTGGAAATGAGGTTTAAGATGAGTGGTATTGAGTTTGGAAAAACAAAAGAAGGAAACACAGTTACAAAATATCTGCTGAAAAATAAAAATGGTATGGAAGTTGCTGTGATGGATCTTGGGGCAACGATCGTATCCGTGCTCGTGCCGGATAAAAACGGTTTGAAGCGCGATGTCGTGCTTGGATATGATACACCACAGGAATATCAGGAGCATACCTGTTATTTTGGGGCAGTGATCGGACGTAATGCAAACAGGATCGGCGGAGCGAAAATTGTTTTGGATGACAGGGAGTATCCGCTTGAAAAAAATGACAATGGAAACAACCTGCACAGTGGAAAAAATGGTTTTAATTCAGTCATCTGGAATGTGGAACAGCAGAAAGAAGATGAGATTACATTTTCTTATCTGAGTAAGGATTTAGAACAGGATTTCCCAGGAAATATGACTGCAAAGGTTACATATACAGTAACAGATGATAATGCGCTCTCGATTGCCTATGAGGCGGTTTCCGATCAGACCACAGTTGCGAACTTCACGAACCACGCTTATTTTAATCTGAATGGTCATGATTCCGGATGTATGGAAAATCAGGAGCTTGAAATTTTAGCATCCTATTATACGCCGGTAAAAGATGGCGAAGCGATTCCTACCGGTAATGTGGAAAAGGTTGCCGGAACACCGATGGATTTCCGCAAAATGAAAAAAATCGGTCAGGACATCGGAGTAGATTTTGAACAGCTTAAGTTTGTCGGTGGATATGACCACAATTTTGTGTTAGATAAGGCTGATGGGACAATGCAGCTTGCAGCCCGCGCAAGATCAGAGAAATCCGGTATCTGTATGGATGTCTATACGGACTGTGTCGGTATCCAGCTGTATGCCGGAAATTTCATTGGAAAACAGACCGGAAAAGGCGGTGCATCTTATGATTCCCGCCACGCATTCTGTCTAGAAACACAGTATTTTCCGAATGCAGTGAATGAACCGAATTTTAAATCCCCGGTTTTACATGTGGGAGAAACTTATCATTCTCAGACAAAGTATTGTTTTTCTGTGAAGTAACAGGCAGTATGCTCAGACGTAGATCTGTCAGCATGAATAAAAGATGATGTATAAAACAGTGCCACATCTATTTGAAGAATTCGATGACTGCCAATGCGTTTGAGGAGGATCGCAAGCGTGCACTTGAGGTAGGTATGGATGGTTATATCGCAAAGCCGATCCATATGGAGAGTGTGTTAGATGCGCTGCAGGAGGGGCTTGCAGGGAAACATTGAAAGAAAACTGATTGATACGAATTGACAATGGTTATGTATGGTTATATTATGAATATAACCATACATAACCATTTTTGATGCATAGGAGTATGAGATTGCAGATGGAGGAATAGAATACGAAATCCGAAAGATCGTATCAGAGAGATAGATAACCGGTTAGAACAACTGCCGAAGGGAACACTGACTTATAAGAATATTAACGGTAAAAAACAGCCGTATATCCAGCGGACAGTGGAGGGAAAGTCAGTCAGCTGTTATGTTAAGCTATCACAGCGGGAACAGGTACTGGCAGAGTTTGAAGAACGGGGAAAGCTTTCGGAAGAGAAAAAGCGGCTGCTTGCGTATGTGGATGGACTGCAGAATATTTTAAAACGAAATCCATATCTGAATGCGGGAGTCGGGTGCGGATATCAGGATTTTAAAGATTTTGCATGTGGCAGACAGTTTTATGTGGATAAGACACATTTTATTGCAGAATGGGTTTACAGGGATGCAAAAGTCACGCTGATCACGAGACTAAGAAGATTTGGCAAGACGACACTTCTTAGTACAGTTGAGACTTTTTTGATCCGAGATTTGCAGACCATCCGGAATATTTTGAAAAGTTAAGGGTCTGGGGGATAAAGAGATCCGAAAACTGTTTGGAATGGTTCCTGTTATTTCCATCAGTTTTGGGAACTGTAAGGGAGCAGACTATAAACAGGCGGTAAAAGGAATTGCAGACAGTTTTTATAATATGTATGAAGCACACAGATATCTGCTGAAAAGCACCAGACTGGAAGCGGAGGATCTAAAGGAATATAAGAGTCTGAGAGAACTGTTCCGTGCGGGAGATACCGGAAGGATTGAAATTGCAATACAGAGGCTGTGCCGTCTCGTCTATCTGCACTACCAGATCCTGCCGGTCATTTTAGGGGATGAATATGATACACCTCTGCTTGAAGCATATACGGATGGGTACTGGAGTGAGATGATCGGTACCTGTCGTCAGTTATTTCACAGTACATTTAAGGAAAATCCTTACTATGCGAGGGCTTTGATTACCGGAGTGACGAAGGTTTCAAAAAATTCGCTGTTTTCGGATCTGAATAACCTTGAAACGGATACGGTTACCTGCGAGGCTTACAGTGATTGCTTCGGTTTTACGGAACAGGAAGTAATGGATGCATTAAAGTGCCAGAACATGGATACGATGCATGATGTGAAAGAAATGTATGATGGATTTATTTTTGGAAAACAAAAAGATATGTATAATCCGTGGTCCATCTGTAATTATATGAGGTCCGGGGAATTGCAGTCCTACTGGATCAATACCAGCAGTAACAAACTGATCGGGGAGATCATCCGCAGACATCCTGTGCGTAGCAAACATGAGATCGAACAGCTTATGGCAGGGGAAATCATTCATAAAGAGATCAATGAAAATGTCACGTTTCAATATCTTGACGGTGACGAGAACAGTTTATGGTCACTTTTTCTGGCAGTTGGCTATATTAAAGCGGAAAATGTTGTAAAGCAGGGAGAGAGCACATGGTGCGATATGTCGGTCACAAACCGGGAAGTGATGGGAATGTTCCGCTATGAAATCCTTGCGATGTTTGAAAATGGAAATGCCGTTTATAATGATTTTACAAAAGCACTGCTCTCACACCGCATGGAAGATCTGAATGATATTTTGCTGGATATTGCATACACTTCCATGAGTTATTTTGATGTTGGAAAATGTCCACCGGAGCGTACATCGGAAAATTTTTATCGTGGACTGGTGTTAGGACTCATCGTATCTCTGCGGGATCAATACCGGATCGTATCAAACAGGGAAAGCGGACAGGGGAGGTATGATATCGCAATGTATCCGTTAGAGAGAAATAAGGATGCATTTATCATGGAGTTCAAAGTGTTTGATGCGAAAAAAGAACGGAGTTTAGAGCAGACAGCCGCGAATGCATTAAAGCAGATCGAAGAGAAAAATTATGAGGCGGATCTGATCGCGGCAGGCATCGGATGGGGACAAATCTATAAACGTTACTGTTCAGAGGTAAACTTGTAACAAAAGAACCGATGGTAGACTAATCGTAGTCAAAACCATCGGTTTTCTTATGCAAATATTTCTGCAATCT
>OMBP01001209.1_pt1 | contig 11566 bp, 8 predicted proteins | sample 1644911 | NCBI WGS metagenome assembly OMBP01 (sample SAMEA103958122, study PRJEB25191) | human gut metagenome | biome: human-associated habitat [ENVO:00009003]; feature: intestine environment [ENVO:2100002]; material: feces | place: Germany | collected 2013/2015 | reverse complement strand
GACGTATTTACGCCGTTTAAATCCAGCTTTTCTCAGTTGTTAACCTACTATATATTATTTTCCAAAAAACTATGCTGTTTCCAAAACTAATACCAATTGTTTTATTCTCGGATTCCCTGTTGATTTTCAATACAAATTTTGGTATAATATAAATAATTTGTCAATTTTTGGAAATAACAGGAGGAAAACTAAATGCTCAAACTTAAAATGCGTACATCAAACAAAGCAGACGAAAACTACAAAAAACTTGCTGAAATGTTTCCGAACGCAGTAACCGAAGCCATAGATGAAACAACCGGCAAAGTTGTCCGTGCTATAGATAAAGATGTGCTAATGCAGGAGATTTCATGCAAGGTGGTTGACGGAAATGAAGAACGCTACCAATTTACCTGGCCTGACAAGAAAAAATCTGTTCTGCTTGCAAATGCGCCTATAAATAAAACGCTCCGCCCATGCCGAGAAGAAAGCGTCGATTTTGACGGCACCGAAAACCTTTATATTGAGGGCGATAACCTTGAAGTGCTGAAGCTGTTACAGGAAACCTATCTTGGCAAGATAAAGATGATTTACATAGACCCGCCTTATAATACAGGAAACGACTTTGTATATGAGGACGATTTTGCAGAAAATACCGATGAATACCTTGCAAACAGCGGTCAGTTTGATGACGAGGGCAACCGCCTTGTCCAGAACACCGAAAGCAACGGTCGTTTCCATACTGACTGGCTTAATATGATCTATCCGAGATTAAAACTCGCTAAAGATTTACTTTCTGATGACGGGGTTATTTTTATTAGTATTGATGATAATGAACAGGAAAATTTAAAGAAAATTTGCGATGAAGTTTTTGGCAGCTCAAATTATTGTGGTAATTTTGTAATTAATTCAACACCTAATGCAAGAGATTATGGACATATCGGCAAGATGCACGAATATTGTTTGTTTTATTCAAAAAACATTGAACTCACACAGACCAATATGTTACCAGATACTGATAAAAAATTCAAGTATGCAGACAATATTGGTAGCTTTAGTATCCATCCTCTATACAACAGCAACGAAACTTTCCATAAGTTAAATAGACCGAACTTGTATTACCCTTTCTATCTATATCTTGACGAAAAACAAATTATTGGTGGCAATGATTTTTATAACATCGGATTGAAGCCGAAAGAAAATAGCATCGAAATCTATCCACCAAAGTCTTTAAAAAACGGTGTCCAATTTGTGTGGCGTTGGGGCAAGGAAAAAGCCAATACATATATGAACCAAGAGATTATAGGATATAAAGTAAGTGAAAATGAATATCGTATAGTACAGAAAATGCGACACAGTGAAAAAATAATTAGAAGTCTACTGCTTGATACAAAATATTCAAGCCGTAGAGGAACTGCAGAGGTTGAAGAACTACTAAAGGGAAAAATCTTCTCTTTTCCCAAACCCGTTTTACTAATATATGACTTCGCAAAAGTTGGTCTTTCTAAAAACGACATTATCCTCGACTTTTTCAGCGGTTCAGCCACCACCGCCCACGCAGTAATGCAGCTTAATGCAGAAGACGGCGGAAAGCGTAAATTCATTATGGTACAAATACCGGAAGAAACATCTGAAAAATCCGAAGCGTACAAGGCAGGCTATAAGAATATATGCGAAATCGGCAAAGAGCGTATACGCCGTGCTGCAAAGAAGATTGCAGAAGAAAATCCGAAAGCTAAATTTGACGGCGGTTTCCGGGTCCTCAAACTCGACAGCTCAAATATGAAAGACGTTTACTATAACCCTGAGGATTTTTATTCGTACTTTCTTGACAATCTTGTTGATAATATTAAAGAGGACAGAACTCCTGAAGATCTGCTGTTTCAGGTAATGCTTGATCTGGGAATTCTGCTTTCAAGCAAAATAGAAGAAAGCGTTATCGGAGGTAAAAAGGTGTTCAATGTTGAGAATAATTACCTTATCGCCTGCTTTGATGAGAATGTGACAGAAAATGTTATAACTGAAATCGCAAAACATAAGCCGTACTATTTTGTTATGCGTGACAGCTCTATGGCAAATGACAGTGTTGCAGCCAACTTTGAACAGATTTTTGCTTCATACAGTCCTGACACAATAAGGAAGGTGCTGTAATGAAGTTTAATTTTAAGATACAACAATATCAGACAGAAGCTGTTGACGCCGTTGTTAATGTCTTTAACGGTCAGAGCTTTCACGATAGAAACAGCTATATTCGTGACCTGGGAAAAATGAATCCCAGCAATTATCAGATGGCCTGGGATTTAACGCAGGAAGAAATCGAGCTGTACGACCCTGCCAATGACGCCGGTTATAAAAATGAAGAAGTGGAACTGTCTGATGAACAGCTTTTGAGTAACATTCATACTTTGCAGAGTAAGAACAATATTAAGCTCTCTCCGTCTCTTATAAAAAATCTGGGAAGATGCAGTCTCGATATAGAAATGGAAACCGGTACAGGCAAAACTTATGTGTATATCAAAACTATGTTTGAATTGAATAAAAAATATGGTTGGAGCAAATTTATTGTGGTTGTACCGAGTATTGCTATCCGTGAAGGCGTTAAAAAATTTTTTGAGATAACCTCCGACCACTTTATGGAGCATTACGGCAAAAAAGCCCGTTTCTTTATTTACAACAGTTCAAACCTGAATCAACTTGATAATTTTTCTTCAAGCAACGGTATCAGTGTGATGATCATTAACACACAGGCTTTTGCTTCTTCCCTGAAAAAAGACGGAAGAAGTAAAGAAGCCCGTATAATCTACTCTAAGCGTGACGAGTTCGGTTCCCGTCGACCAATAGATGTTATCAAAGCAAACAGACCGATTATCATTCTGGACGAACCGCAGAAAATGGGCGGAGACGTCACGCAAAAAGCGCTTAAAAACTTCAATCCTCTTTTCTCGCTTAACTATTCGGCTACCCATGCAAAACAGCATAATCTCATTTATGTTCTGGACGCTTTAGATGCATTTAACAAGAAGTTGGTCAAAAGAATCGAAGTCAAAGGCTTTGAAATAAAAAATCTCAGAGGAACAGACAGCTATTTATACCTTGAGCAAATCGTTCTTTCAAGCAAAAAGCCTCCTATGGCAAAAATTGAACTTGAAATAAAATATAATAAGTCTATTAACCGTGAAACACGTATTCTCGGCGTCGGAGACGACATTTACTTTGTTTCTCGGAAAATGGAACAGTACAAAGGCTATATCGTTTCCGAAATTGATCCTCTGTATGGAACGGTTACATTTACAAACGGCGAAATCATCAAAACCGGCGATATTGTCGGTGACATTTCTGAAAAGGATATGCGCCGCATTCAGATAAGAGAAACAATTATTTCCCATTTTGAAAAAGAAGAAAAGCTTTTTAATATGGGCATTAAATGCCTATCACTGTTCTTTATTGACGAAGTCGCAAAATACCGCCAATATGATCAAGACGGCAACGAGATACTCGGCGAATACGGTCAGATGTTTGAGCAGGAATATATAAACATACTGAATGAATATATCAGACTGTCTGACACACCATATCAAAAGTATCTGAAATCCAGTTGCAGTGATGTAAGCGCAGTACATAAAGGATATTTTAGTATAGATAAAAAAACAGGCAGAAACATTGACAGCAGACTTAAACGCGGGAGTGAATTTTCAGACGATATTTCTGCATATGACCTTATTCTGAAAAATAAGGAAAGACTGCTTTCCTTTGAAGAACCAACAAGATTTATATTCTCACATTCCGCACTTCGTGAAGGATGGGATAATCCAAATGTATTTCAGATCTGTACGCTAAAGCATTCTGACAGCAACACGGCAAAACGTCAGGAAGTAGGCCGCGGTCTCCGACTCTGCGTCAATCGGAACGGTAACAGAATGGATGTGCAAAGCTGCGGTGAAACAGTACATGACGTCAATATACTTACAGTTGTTGCAAGTGAAAGCTATAAGACTTTTGTAGTTGATCTGCAATCAGATATTAAGACAGTTCTTTATGACAGACCTAATGTTGCATCCAGTGAATATTTTAAGGGCAAGTATATCAAAGTTGACGATATACCTACGCTTATCGATGAAAACACTGCCAATGCCATTGAATTCTACCTTATCCAAAATGGATATGTAGATATGAAACGCAAAGTAACCGAAAAATACCGTTCCGATGTTGCTATGAAAACAGTTAAAGATCTTCCTGAAGAACTTAAACCTATGACCGAAGGCATTCATACTCTTATTCAGTCTGTGTATGACGACAGCATAATGGAAAGTATGTTTACCAACGGACACGAGCCTAAAGTCAAGAAAAACCCGCTTAATGAAAATTTTTTCAAAAGAGAGTTTCAAGCTCTTTGGAAAGAGATCAATCATAAATATGCATATACTGTAAAGTTTGACAGTGAAGAGCTGATCAGAAAGGCGATCGCATATATTGACCAAAAACTCTTTGTTTCCGAGCTTCAATATACTACTACTGTCGGTCGTCAGAAATCCGAAATGAATGAATATGAAATTGAAGGATTTACTTCATTTACCAGAGAAAAGACAAGAACACAGACATTCAAACACGCACAAACAAGTAAAATAAAATATGATCTTATCGGTAAAGTGGCAGACGGCGCAATACTCACCCGTAAAACAGTTGCCGCCATTTTACAGGGAATAAGAACAGACAAGTTTTTTATGTTCAGAAATAATCCTGAAGAATTTATCTCCAAGGTCATCAGACTTATCAATGAACAGAAAGCCACAATGATTGTTGAACATATAACATACGATACTATTGAAGGTGAATATGACAGTTCAATCTTTACTGCTGAGAAGAACACGCAAAGTTTTGACAAGGCTTTCCTTGCCAAAAAGTCCATTCAGGATTATGTGTTTACCGATGGCTCAGCAGATAAGAGTATTGAAAAGAAATTCGCAGAGGACTTGGACTCCGCTGAAGAAGTATGCGTTTATGCAAAACTTCCGAAAACTTTCCGAATCCCGACTCCGGTTGGAAATTATTCCCCCGACTGGGCAATTGCTTTCTATGAAGGCAAGGTTAAACATATATTTTTTATTGCTGAAACTAAAGGTACAATGAAAAGTCTTGAACTCAGACCGATTGAACAGGCAAAGATTTCTTGCGCTAAGAAATTGTTCAATGAAATATCAACAAGCAAGGTCAAGTATCATGATGTTGACAGCTATCAGAGCTTACTCAATATCATGAACTCCATATAAATTTATCCCTGATAAAATTTTGATTCTATATTTCTTTCCTCCCTGCCCCACAAAAAAATACACAATTTAACGAGAACTGCCTGATATTATATAATTATGTCTGTTTTTGTATTTTGTCACCAACTTGTAAAGTATTTTATAGCAATTAGATATTGAAAATTTATACGCAGTATTGTATAATTATTAGGTACTAAATTGGAAACTTTTTCTTTAAGAGAGGTAATAATGTACTACTGCTGTGGAATAACCGATAAAGGAATAATGAAACACAATGAAGACGCCTATATGATAGACGGAAAAGTAATAACGGAAGGCAATATTGATTTTATGGTAAAAGCGCCGTTTATAGCAGCTGTATCAGACGGCGTCTCCGGAGAAAATTACGGAGAAATCGCTTCAAAAAAATGTCTGGAATTTTTAAGTCAGATAGATTTTAATTCTGAAACAGATTTGAAAAAAGCTGTTCTGAATGTTCACCATAATTTATATGATTACGGTATTCAGGATAACAAAACAAAAAATATGCAGGCAACTCTATGCGCTATAGCAATAGATGAAAACGACAATCTTAATACCGTAAACGTAGGCGATTCCAGAATGTACAGATACAGACGTGGAAATATAAAACAGATTTCCAGAGATCAGTCCCTTGTACAGCTTCTTTACGAAGAAGGTACAATTACTGCTGATGAAAAAAAACATCATGTACATAAAAATATAATTTTCCCCGTTATGGGTAATATTTCTGCCGAGCCAAAGCCGGATATAAAAAATTTAAATGAAATAATGAAATTAAAATACAATAAATCTGTTTCTGATTGTACAAATAAGGAAATCTATTATGCTTTGCTTGAAACTGTACAGAATATGTCAGAAAAAAAACTTTTTAAAAAAAGTGAAAAGAAAAAACTATACTATATTTCTGCTGAATTTCTTATAGGTAAATTACTGTCAAATAATTTAATCAATCTTGGAATTTACGACGAAGTTAAACAACAGTTAGAATCTAATGGTAAAAATATAATTGATATTGAAGAAATTGAACCGGAGCCGTCGCTTGGAAACGGAGGTTTAGGCAGACTGGCAGCATGCTTTCTGGACTCTATTGCCACACTTGGATTAAACGGTGATGGAATAGGTATTAATTATCATTATGGGTTATTCCGACAGAAATTTGAAAATAATTTACAATCTGAATATCCTAATAACTGGATTGAAGAAAAAAGCTGGCTTACCAAAACCGATATATGTTATACAATTAATTTTAAAGATTTATCAGTTAAATCACGGCTTTATGATATAAATATAACCGGTTATAATAATCGAACAAATAAACTTCATCTTTTTGATATTGAAAGTATTGATGAATCCATTGTAGAAAACGGTATTAATTTTAATAAAAAGGATATAGAAAAAAATCTTACTTTATTTCTTTATCCTGATGACAGTGATGAATCAGGCAGACTTCTGCGTATTTATCAGCAGTATTTTATGGTCAGCAGCGGTGCAAGATTAATACTTGATGAATGCCGACAAAGAGGAAGTAATTTATATGATCTGCCCGATTATGCTGTAATACAGATAAATGATACACATCCTACGATGGTAATACCGGAGCTTATCAGACTTCTGACAGAGTACGGAATAGAAATGAATAAAGCCATAGATATTGTAAGCAGGACCTGTGCATATACCAATCACACTATTCTTGCTGAAGCATTAGAAAAATGGCCGATAGAATATCTGGAAAAGGTCGTGCCTCAGCTTGTACCGATTATTGAAATTCTGGATAATAAAGTAAGAAGAAAATATGAAAACGACAAGGTTTATATAATAGATAAAAACGATAATGTTCACATGGCTCACATCGATATTCATTACACTTTCAGTGTAAACGGAGTAGCTTCTCTTCATACAGACATTTTAAAAGAAAATGAACTTAACCATTTTTATAATATTCTTAAACACTAACGATTCTATTTCAAAACACAAAAAACTAATTCCGAACTCTTGCTCTAAATCTAGTAATAGAGAAAAAAAACTGATTGAATCAAATCCTAAATCCTCAACAAGATCCGTATCATCTCCAATGATTACTTCTATGCCTGGAGATGGCATATGCCTTTCAATTATTGTTCTTATTTTCATCTCTATATTATTCATTACTTTTCACTCCTCATTTGTATCTCTGACTCTAATGGGAAAAAATATTTTACTTTTCCACTTTTTGAATTGACCACAATATCATCTCTATATATAAATTCCAATTCCACATTTTCTTTCAATACATCGAATAGAACTTTCTTAAAAATAGATTCTATATTCTTTTTGTCGTTTTCTATGGATGGAACAATAAATATTTCAAACTTTTTAAAGTTACGTTGATATATTTGAAACTGTTTTATTAAGATTCTATCTTGATTAACTAGCATTAGTATATGCAAAAAAACAATTGAACTAATTCTTCGTCCATCTTCCATCACAATGTCATCTGCTACTCGTGCTGCACTTAACTCTAGCACATCAGATGTTCTACCGCAAAGACATTCTGATTTTTTAATTTTTCCTCTATCACCTATTTTATATCTTATAAATGGCATAGATTTCTGTATAAGACTTGTCAGAACTATTTCTCCCTCTTGATTATAGCCTACACCTTTTCCTTCTTCGTCCAGAATTTCCAATATCACGTTATTTTCTAGAATATGTAAATTTCCACATGAACATTCATAAGCAATTGCCCATATCTCATGACATCCATACATATTCCTAATCGGACATGTAAAAATTGACTGTATTAATTCCTTTTGGTGTTTAAATAGAACCTCTCCAAAAAGTTCTATATACGTTATTTTATTAATTGGAAAATCAACATCATTCAACAAATTACATATTTTATATATTTGACTTGGAGTTCCATAAAACCATGCTGTATCATATGATTTTAATAATTCGCATAATTTACTTACATTCTTATTATTAAAAAATAGAACCGGAAAATATATTTGATTGTTTGCAATAGTTGGCTCCATTAAAATATCTGTAGATTCATTATCAAACGTATTCACAAAATTATGAAAACGAATCATTATACAATTTCCAATATCTAATCCATTTTCACGTCTTTGTGTCTGTAACATCCATCCTTGAATAATTCTTTCTTCTTTAGACTTACAAATTTTTAATGGCTGCCCAGTAGATCCACTTGTAAACTCCCAAATTAAATTATCCATAGATAATTCATTTGACAAGAACATAGCCTGATTTTCCATATACTCCTGTTTATCAACCACTGGCAATTTATCCAATGTTATACATGCATCTTCCTTAGGTATCATATCTTTTAAATACTGCTTGTAATATGGAATATTCTTTTTACAATAATTTATTATGTCATAAAATCTTTTTTGTCTCAATTCTATATGTTGCTGATGATTCATAATAAGTGCTAAATCTTTTCTATCCTTTTTTCGATCTAGCCTCTTCTTAAACTTTACAATATCTGCAATTGAGGCTACTGGAATACCTTCGATTTTTTCAATTTTTGATATCTTCACTTCTTTCAGCACTTCTACACAACCATCAATCTGTATCCTATCCGGATAACCTTCTTCTTTTATAACAGAATAGCCTTTATTTATTAATTCTTGAAAGACTTCTCTTGTACAGCCTATATCTATATCAGATGTCTGTGTTTTTATTCCATGCATCACCATTGCTGCACCTGTTATTATCCAAAAGCCATCCTTACTTATATCCGAAAATATATTTTTTATACTTTCAGTAATTTCACTCTTTATCATAATTCCCCCTATGAACAACTCTGTATTTCTTTCCACATCTCATAAAAAATCACATTTTAGCTTTGAAAACAAAACCTCTTTTAAAGAAGGAAATACCTTTATATCTTTTGTCATCTCTACTCTATCCAACATAGAATAACATTTCTGTATATTATTTTTAATATATGAACCATTCATATTTTCATTTCGATTTAAACAAGGAAAAACGTTTCTATTTTCATCTATCCTTACAGCACAAAGTCTTTCAAAACAGTGCTCTTTCTTATTACATTTCGAGCAAAAACTCCATGTAAAATATTGATTAAAATAAGGATGCTTAATACTTATGTACCTATTTTCTGTTATATTATTTCTTAACTCTGGAATATTATCTATATTCCAAAAAAAATCACCGTATTTATTTTCAATATTCTTAATCAAATTAATTTGCCATGTTAATTCCTCACTACAATAATTACGTAATTCAAATAATAATTTTACTGATATATGCCTATCAATACAATATTCAATTATATATTCTAATTCTCTGTAATTATCTTTTGTAACTACTATATTTACGTTAGTATTCAATTTTCTATCACTTAACATATTTAAAACGGGTAACGGATTAATTCTTTGATACCTAGAATAAATTTGCTCATGAAAAGAAGATATTGAAAGATTTAACTTATCGAATGCAATATTTTTTTTTAATAAAAAATCTAAATTCGCACCGTTCGTTGTAATAGACACCATAACTGCTGGATATATTTCTCTTGTAATATGTAACATTTGTTCTAACTTAGCAGCAAGAGTAGGCTCCCCTCCTGATAAAACTATTCTCTTTATGCTTAGTTCTCGAGCTGCCATAATAATTTGTTGAAAAGTAGCTAGATCCATATCTCTTTCATTTTGATTAGAGCTGCCTTCAGCATGGCAAAAATAACAAACTCCATTACATTTATTAGTGATTAAAATCCGTAGCGGTATCTGTTCATACGCTTTAAGTTCCATTGTTTTCTACCTTCTTTAAATAAGTATCGTTTATAGCCACAAACTTAGCCTTGATATAACTATAAAGATTTACAGCTGATAAATTTATTGTTTCAATACTTCCATACAAAAATTCAAACTTACTTTCCAAACAAAAGTCAATCGCTTTAAAATAAAATTCTATACCTACACCTCTAATTTTATATTCAGAAAGCACTGCTGCTAATTTAACTTCCATCACTTTTTCACTTTTAGGATGTAAAAGTATAAAACCTACTATTTTATCTCCATGTATACAAATAAATTTATATTTAGAACACTGTATATATTCTTTCAATATAAGTTCATAACTTTTTTTGCTATAATCCATCAAAAAATTGAATCTCGGATCATTATTAAAGCTCTGCTTAGCTATACTAAAAATTTCATTACCATATAAATCGTCATAATCTCTTTCAATTCTAAATCTATAATTATACTTTTCTTTAAATTTTTTAATATTTACACAACAATCAAATCTTGTGTCAATTTTTGTGTATCCTAATTTCTTCATAATACTTTCTGCCTCTCTCTTAGACGGAAGCACAACTTTAATAAAAGAATTTTCTTGTCCGATATCCCAATCTCTAATCTCAGAATCAAAAATATTCAATACAGACAAAGTACCATAACATTCTCTCCATAATCTATTTTCCATAAATATCTCCTACATCTAAATGACGTACACCGGACATCACCTCATGTGAAATCTTTGCCGCTTCTAACTCAGGCTTACATCCCATTTCATACATTGGTATTTGCTTTACAATTTCCTTTACCGTTTTCTTTAATTTAATTTTTAGTTCCTCCGAGATACCTTTCAAAGTCTGGGCAATAAATTTTGTAATTGCATCTTCTTCAGTTAATCGACGAATCCAATTCTTTTTGTCCTGCACTAGAAAACAGATTGCTTTTAATGGAACACACATGTTGCTATTTTTATCCGTTTTTCCACTAAATGGTGTTCCGTATGTCATAATATTATTATCAAGTATCCTTAATAATGGTTTATCGTCATTAATATACATAACCGAAGAATTCAATAACATGTTTTCCCATAATCCCGTATGCGTCGACTTCCCAGTTCCGCCTACCGCTGAAAAAAGATATGCATTGTCATCTACGGCAATAGCTGAAGCATGTATTACTACCGCATCAAACTCTAATACTTTTTCAGCAAAATTGTCTCCCAACAAACAATACTCCATAATATTTTCATCTGGATATAAACTAGAATCGACTTGCGCATATCTATCAGGAATTATTTGAAAATCTGCTACCACCTCACATTCTATTTTGTACTTCTCCGCACGCTTAACGATATGATTATGTTTAGAAACAATATTTACATAAAAATCTCCTATTCTATACATTAGGTTATCTCCTTCTTAATTCTTTTATTTTCAGTAATACACTTTCCATTATTTTTTCCAAAAAGAAACCAAAAATAGTAGGTATTATTATTGGTGAACCTGTATTCTTAAGAATAAATAAATACAAACCAAAACA
>OMBP01001205.1_pt1 | contig 11611 bp, 8 predicted proteins | sample 1644911 | NCBI WGS metagenome assembly OMBP01 (sample SAMEA103958122, study PRJEB25191) | human gut metagenome | biome: human-associated habitat [ENVO:00009003]; feature: intestine environment [ENVO:2100002]; material: feces | place: Germany | collected 2013/2015 | reverse complement strand
GCCGCCATTTTACACTGAATAAAAAATAACCGCCGCGAACTTTCAAATGAAAGATACTGCGGCGGTTATTCGGATGTTTTTCAATCCTGATGCAATTCGTCTTCAGCCCATTTGATCGGGTTGTCGTCAATATATTGCCATTTGACTTGATAATCGTATTCGTCACGGATTATATGGTTATAAAAACCGTTTTGCCAAATTGATTTTTTGACTTGCTTAGTTACGGAACCTTTGAACTGTTGTATTATGCGGTCGCCCCTACGGCAATGTGGGACAATATTGGCTTTCTGTCATCTATGCAAATTGTGATAAAATATGCTCCGTTTTGCGAATAGTCGTAATCTTTCAGCCTGTTAGGCTTTCTTCTGCATATATTTCACTGCGCAAACTGGCTGTTGTAGAGTCTCGTATAGAATCCGTTCTTCGCGAGCAGCTCTTCGTGCGTGCCCTGCTCGGCGACCTTGCCGTCTTTCATAACGAGAATACAGTCGGCGTGGCGGATGGTCGAGAGTCTGTGCGCCACGACGAACGAGGTGCGCCCCTGCATGAGCGTGTTGAACGCATCCTGAACCTTCAATTCCGTTCTGGTGTCTATCGATGAAGTTGCCTCGTCGAGGATTAGCATCGGCGGCTTCATGAGCATGACGCGCGCGATGCAGAGCAGCTGTCTTTCACCCTCGGAGAGTCCGTCGTCGTCGCCGATGACGGTGTCGTAGCCGTTTTTGAGGCGCTTTATAAAGCTGTGAGCGCGTGCTGCCTTGGCGGCGGCGATTATCTCTTCGTCCGTGGCGTCGGGCTTGCCGAACGCTATATTCTCGCGGACGGTGCCGTTCTTTATCCAGGTATCCTGGAGCACCATGCCGAAATGGTGCCTGAGGCTGTGGCGTGTGATGTCATTTATATTCTCGCCGCCAACCTTTATGCTTCCGCCGTCAACGTCGTAGAAGCGGAGCAGGAGATTGATAAGCGTAGTCTTGCCGCAGCCTGTCGGACCGACAACGGCTATTGTCTTGCCGGACGGGGCAAAGAAATCGAAGCCGTCGATGAGCTTCTTGCTCTTGTCATATGAGAAGCGGACATTGTCGAACTCCACGCTTCCCTCGGGGTCGCTGAGCGCCAAGCAATTTTCGTCCGACGCCTCGGGCTTTTCGTCTATGAGCTCGAATATTCTTGCCGCGCAGGCGAGGGCATTCTGAAGCTCTGTCACGACGCCGGAAATCTCGTTGAACGGCTTTGTGTACTGGTTCGAGTAGGCGAGGAAGCTGACGAATCCGCCGACGGTCACTATGCCGCCGATGGCGAATATTCCGCCCATGAGCCCGACTACGGCGTAGATAAGATTGTTGATAAATCTGGTGGTCGGGTTTGTAAGCGACGAGAAGAATATGGATTTGAGCGAATATTTGCGCAGCTTTTCATTGCTCTCGTCAAATCTTTCAACCGCTCTGTCTTCATATGAAAACGCCTGAACGGTCTTTTGATTCTGTATCATCTCGTTGATGAGCGCAGTCTGCTCGCCGCGGGTCTCGGACTGCTTTTTGAACATCGAATAAGTGCGGCGTGCTATAAAACGTGCCGTGAACAGTGATATCGGGGTCAGCACTACGACCGCGAGAGTGATGAGCGGCGATATAGTGAGCATGAAAACGAGCGTCACGGCTATCGTGACAACGCCCGTGAACAGCTGCGAGAAGCCCAATATCAGTCCGTCGGCAAACTGCTCCGCGTCCGCAGTTATGCGGCTGACGATATCGCCGTAGGGGTGGGAGTCGGCGAACGCCATGGGGAGGGTCTGCATATGCGAAAATGCCTTTGAGCGTATATCGCGCACGGTGTTATAGGCTATGCGGTTGTTGATGATGTTCATCACCCACTGGAGCACTCCGCCGACTATGGCGCAGATCAGAATGCCGAAAAGGCACTTCTTTATGACTTCAAAATCAACGTTGCCGTGCAGCTTTATTCCATCTATCGCGCGTCCGGCGAGGACGGGGATATAGAGCGAGAGAATGACGCTTGCAACGGAGAGGATGAGCGAAAGGAACAGCAGAAGCTTCGAGCGGCCGATGACCGCGATAACTCGCTTGAAAACGGTTTTGTTCTTCACGGTTACGCATCCTCCTTTTCAAGCTGGGAATCAAAAATTTCTTTGTAGACCTCGCACGAGCGCAGGAGCTCGTCGTTCGTGCCCACGCCGACTATCTCGCCCTCGTCGAGGACAACTATGGTATCGGCGTTTCTTATCGCCGCAACGCGCTGGGACACGGTTATAACAGTCGGGGCAAAATCGGTGTTTCTCAGCGCCTTGTTCAGCGCCGCACCGGTGGCGTAGTCGAGTGCGCTCGCCGCATCGTCGAGGATGAGCACCTCTGGTTTTCTGACGAGGGCGCGGGCTATAGTCATTCTTTGGCGCTGACCGCCCGAGAGATTTTTGCCCTCCTGTTCGAGGACGAAGTCGAGCTGTCCGCTCTTGTCCTCTATCATCTGCTTTGCCTGCGCCGTTTCGAGCGCCTGCCAGATTTCTTCGTCTGTGGCGTCCTGCTTGCCGAAGCGGATATTGTCCCTGACAGTGCCGGCGAACAGGGCTTTTTTCTGCGAGACGACGCCTATTTTCGAGCGCAGAGCCTTTGTGTCGTAGTCGCGCACGTCAACGCCGTCAACGAGCACGCACCCGCCGGTGACATCGTAGAATCGCGGAATAAGATTGACGAGCGAGGTTTTGCCCGAGCCGGTCGAGCCGATAACGCCTATCGAGCTGCCGCGCTTTATTTTGAGGTCGATATTGTGCAGCGATTCTTCGCTGCCGTTATATGACAGGCACGCCTTGTCAAACTCGACTGAATATTCGCTGTTTTCGTTGCCGTCGGTGACAGTGCCGGGGACGGTGGCGGGCTCTATATCGAGCACCGACTGTATACGGTTGCCGCAGGCTATCGCCTTTGTGACGCTGATTATGAGATTCGCGAGCTTTATCAGCTCAACGAGGATCTGTGACATGTAGTTATAGAGCGCAACGACCGCGCCGCGCGAAATGGCGCCGGAATCAACGCGTATTGCGCCGACATATATCAGTGCGATTATCGCGAGGTTTATGAGCACGAAGGTTGCGGGGTTCATGAAAGCGGATATCCTGCCGACCGCCGTCTGCATCTCGGTCAGGGCGCTGTTCTTCGCGTCAAAGTCCGCAATTTCCTCTTCCTCTTTGCAGAACGCTCTGACAACGCGGGTGCCGAGCAGGTTTTCGCGCGTCTTGCTCAGCAGTCCGTCCAGTTTCTGCTGAACCTTGCGGTACATTGGGATGCACACGAGCATTATCGCGAACACGACCGCGGCGAGAGCGGGCACTGCAACGACAAACACGAGCGACGATTTTACGTCGACCGTGAACGCCATTATCACCGCGCCGAATACGACGAACGGCGAGCGCAGGACGAGACGCAGGGTCAGGTTTGTTCCGGTCTGCACCTGGTTTATGTCGCCGGTCAGGCGGGTTATGAGCGTCGGCGCGCCGAGCGAATCGAGCTGGGAATAAGAGAGCTTGCCGATATGCTTGAAAAGCGCGTGGCGGATATCGGTAGCGAAGCCGACCGACGCTTTCGCCGAGAAATACTGCGCCACAAGCGTACTGCAAAGACCCAGTATGCCGAACAGACCGAGCAGCAGGCAGCGTTTGATAATATAAACCTTGTCGCCGTTCTCTATGCCGATGTCGATTATAGTTGAGACTATCAGCGGAACAATCAGCTCGAACGCCACTTCAATGAGCTTGAAAAACGGCGCGAGAATACTTTCAATTTTGTATTTTTTCAAATACTTCAAAAGCTTTGACATGCTATTCTCCTCTTGTTTTATACTGCATTCTATAATGGTATATAATACCCTAAATAATACCATGAAAACGGCTTTTTTTCAAGATGCTGCGGCTATTTCCCGTTCCTTGACAGAGACGGGGAGCAGTGATAAACTTATGCGTTGTAGAAAAGAAACGGTGTGGTGAACGATGAAAGAAAAGGCTCTCAAAAAAGAGGAAGAGCTTCTCGAATGCGAAAAGCTCTGGATATTTGCCGTTATGATAGCCGTCGGCGGATTTTTCGGCGCATATACTTATGTTCAAAAGGGCGGCGTGTTCTGTAACGCGCAGACAGCGAACTTCGTGCTCATGGCGGTTCAGCTCGGGCGCGGAAATTGGCGCAAGGCGCTGTATTATCTTCTGCCCGCTTCGGCTTATCTGCTCGGCACGGTCATTTCGGAATTTCTGCCCAAGCATATAAACCGCCGTAAGATAGTCCGCTGGGACACGGCGTTCGTGGCGTTTGAAATGGCGTGGATATTTGCGCTCGGCTTCGTCCCGGACGATGCGCCGCCGCAGATCTGCCAGGTGGCTGTGAATTTTATCGCTTCGATGCAGTTCAATACATTCCGCCAGGCGAAAAAGATTCCGATGGCGACTACCTTCTGCACCAACCATGTCCGCCAGGTCGGCTCGAACCTCGTCAAGTGGCTTCGCAGCGGTAATAAAGAGGCGCGCGGCAAGATGTTCGCGCATCTGCTGATGATAGGCTCGTTTGTCGCGGGCGCGGTCGCTTCAACTTTTCTCTGCGGCTATCTCGGCGGCAAGACTATCTGGTGCGCCGGAATATTGCTCGCGATAGTGTTCTTTGCGCTCCTGCGCGCCGATCTCGGCGAGGAGCATGACAAACTCGATGTCGTTCCGCACGGTCATTGATGACAAGCTGTTAAGCTTTACATGATTTATAAATAAAAAAACAAAAGCTCCCATGCATCCCCGAATATGTTGATATATCGGGAAAGTCGCACGGGAGCTTTGATTTTTACGCTAAAAAATAGGTGTGTAAATTGTAAAGCAAATCGCTTTACAATTTATTTTAGCCCATTATGGGTATCTCAAGGAATGTGTAGGTGAAACAATTGATAATATAGAAAATAAATGCGGCTGTCGGGATTGCATATCCCGCGAATTTTTTCGATTTGCTATCGGAAAGTGAAGAATACATCGCTGCGCAGGCGATGAGCGTGAACATCTCGGTGTAGTAAAACACGCGCTGACCGGAGGCGTAGACGGACGAAGAGAATCCGAGCACTGCGGCGCAGCAGACGGCGGCGCTGAACAGTACGCCGACGGTGAACCCGAGCTTTTTGTTCTTTTTGATGAGCGCCGCTATAAGAATGAAAATACTAAAGAGAAAGACAAAACAGAGCGCGATAACCGCGAGTTCGAGCGGAAGGTAATTGCCGCTCTTGAACATCTTTTCAAAGCCCTTGTCCGGGGTGGTGCGGCGGATAATAATATATGCGGCGTTGACTCCGACGCACAGCGCCGAGGCGAATATTGCAAAGACTGATATAATTTTCTTTATTTTCCGCGAGCCGCCGAACGCTTCATATACCGATGCGCCGAGCAGAACGAGAAAAACAGCTGCTGTTATCAGCGAGAAGAAAAATGAAAATGCGAAATAATTCGAAAATCCGCAGAGCAGTCTTTCAAATATATTCATTTTAGAGAATCTTTCAAAACCCGACGCCGCCTCCATCGCTCCGCGCCCGCGAAGTCCGGGCGAGAGAACCAACACCGCGGCGGAAACTGCGCTCGGCAGGAGCGGGATGAATTGACGGAATCTGAGCCTGCGTTGATATGCCGAAAAAATCAGCAGAATCACCTGCAGCGCGAGCACTGCGGCACATGACTGCTCCTGAGATACCGCGACGACAGAAGCAATCGCGGCGGCGATATATGCTATAGGATTCACGCGCCCGCCGAACACCTCGAATGTGAGCGGAGTCACCGTGATAAGCAAGGCGGTGAACGGAACGAGGAATGTGAACGAACCCGCAAACCAAAACACCGACGGGTTGAGGCATGGCAGGAATACTGCCAACGGCACCGAGCAGGCGAAGATATATCTCTGTTTTGCATCTGCCTTTTCGCCTAAAAAGTCCGACAGGCGGCAGAGAAAATACATTATATATATTATCAGCGCGGCGATGAACAGCTTCCAGAAAATGAGCGGCAGGCGCAGGAAGTTTATCATCAGCCATTCGCCGACTATCCGCCCGGACACGGTTGTGTACCGCTCGTGCAGCCAGCTTGTTACTGTGAATCCGTTTCGGTGGAGTATGCCGAGAAAGTGACCGTCGTCGGTTTTGAGGATCAGCCGCGTGAATACTGTGCAGAAAAACAGCACGGCGGCGGAGAATGCGGCGATTATCGAGCGCGGAGAGTTTTGAAATTCTTTCAGCTTTTCTCTCATCTTTCGCCACCTCCCGCCAACGCATACGGATTTTCGGCGGTTCCGCTTCCGCAAAGAACGAGAATACCGCTGCGAAGATATATCGCCGGGCATACGCCGCACAGCTTGTCCGCCGCGAGCGTTTTATAGAATCCGCCGGTCGTGGTGACCGCCGTCACGCTGCTCTGATTTGTCGAAACCGGCGAGCTTGTCCAATACCAGCAGTATTTGCGCAGAGTTAAATAGCGCGAAGTATCATTTTTGATGCACTGCTCGGTCGGGCTTCTGCGGCGGTCGGCGGTGCTTATATTTTTGAGCATATCTTTTGACGGCAGGAATATTGAATCGCCGTTTTTGTCAGGCGATATGAGCGAAAGGTCAAACTCTGAAAAATTCTCCGGATTTAAAAATCCGCTCTCCGAATTGAGCCATGCGCGCAGGGGAGAGGAGAGATAATCGGAACTACCGATGCCGTCCTCGGACGGGTCGAACGCCCTAAAGCACAACACCTTTTCGCTCATGAGCAGAGTTTTGCCGCCCGTTTCGATGACTCTCCATATAATAGGCTCGCCGAGATATGAGCCGATGGCTATTCTGTCGCCACTCTTGAGCGTGACTTCCCGCGATTCATTGCCACCGACGCTGACGGACGAAGAAAACAGTAGGTGAGCCGATGCGCTTTTGATTTTTGCGTTCCCGATAAAAGTCAGCGCAAATAGCAATATTGCCGCAATTGCAGCCGCTCTGAAAGCCTTTTTCATCGGCTCACCCCTTCTGCTTTATTTTACATATACTATGTCGAGCTCGTTGCAAGGTCCACCCAGCTTCTGCTTCCCGGCGGAGTTGAGCCCGAGCATGCCGTTTGCCGCGAAAAATTCGCTCTCGATAACGCACGGCTTGTTGAGATTCTTGAGCTGAGTCGCTTTTGTGCCGGTCGTGTTGCCGATGCCCTTGACATACATCGACGAGCAGTTGCCCCCGTTTAACAGGAATGCATTTCTCGCGCCGTATGCTATGAGGACTTTCATCATATTGTCGAGCGGCATAAATTCGCCGACAGCCATGATATATTTGTTCTCCGATATCTGCGCGAACACCGTGCGGTTGTGATAATAAGTGTCGTGCTCGTTGGTCGCCTTGCCGTTTGTTATGACTTGCCGCTGGTAGCGCAGGGAATTGTAAACGCCCTGCGAGATGTACGATTTGCAGTTCTCGTTTGTGAGCGTTTCGACTTTCCATGTGCCGTTTCTGTAGATCAGCAGTCGCTTTTGCCCGCTGCCGTCGGTCGAAACTACCGAGCCGCTGCGAATTGTCGGCGCGCCTTTTTTATATGTTGAGCCTGCCTCGCCGTTTATTGCTATGAGCGCGCCGCTCTTTCTGCCCATATCCTCAACCTTGCCGACATTCGTGCCGAGGAGCTGTTGGCTCGATGCAACGCCGATGTGCTCGGGCGAGCAGGTGATTATCGCTATATTGACTACCGGCTGATAAGTAACTGTCTTGTCGTAGTCGATAGCGCCGTCCGCGTTCGCTTTTTTGAAAGCCTGAGTTATCTGCGGCCCATAGGCTATTCGGTGGATTTCTATATTCACTCCGTTTGAATTGAGTTTCCACGCCCTGAGCACTTTTGCGCCGGCGATGCTTTTTACGCTTCCTGCGCTGACTTCAAGCTTGCCTTTTGAAGCTGAACCGGAATTATTCGATTTTGCAGTTGTTGCGGGCTTTGATGCCGGCTTGTCTGCCGTCGGTTTCTGCGTGTTCTGAGCAGTGCTCCCCTCTGCGGATTCGGATACCGCTTCGGAGTTCGTCTCTTCGGCGCTCGTCTGCGCATTGACTTCTGCCGCAGTTGTGTTTTCTGCCGCAGTTGTGTCCGCTTCGGGCGTTTTGCTGCCGCACGCCGTGAAGCTCATGAGAATCAGCAGGCACGCGAGCAAAAGCGCGAATAATTTTCTCGTCATATGTATCCTCCTTTTGAATATTTCTTCCAAATCGATTATATCATTGTGCCTCGCTCAATTATATGCTGCAAGCGCATTTTGACAAATAATTTTTCGTCATTTTGCACTCTTTTTTATATAGTATATATGTATATTCTCTCTTAATTTTTGCTTTAATGCGCTGATACTTTATGATATAATTAAAGCAGCGGCGGGCGAGTATGCATATGCTAACCGAACTTGTCGCGCCCGATATGCATCGTTTGTGCATAAATTCTCTGAAAGGGTGAAGATATATGAAATATGCTGTAGTTCTCTGCGACGGCATGGCGGATTATCCCGTTGAGGCTCTCGGCGGCAAGACGCCGATGGAAGTTGCAAAGAAGCCCAATATCGATGCGCTCGCGTCGAAGGGCGAAGTCGGACTTGTCAGAACCGTTGCCGCCGGACTCAAACCCGGCAGCGATGTTGCAAATATGAGCGTGCTCGGATTCGATCCGAAGAAGTGCTACACAGGACGCTCGCCCCTTGAGGCGGTCAGCATCGGAGTCAAGATGAGCGAAACGGATATCGCTCTGCGCTGCAATCTTGTCACCTTGAGCGACGAGGCGGATTACGGCGCAAAGACCATGCTCGACTACTCCGGCGGCGATATCTCGACCGAAGAGGCGGCGCAGATAATCGAGACCGTGCAGGAGCATTTCGGCAGCAGCGAATTTGATTTTTACAGCGGCGTGGCTTATCGCCATTGCCTTATCGTACATAACGGCACGACGGATCTCGGCAAGATGACTCCTCCGCATGATATCTCCGGCAGAGTTATCGGCGAATATCTTTCGACTTCTCCAAACGCCGAAAAGCTCATTGCCATGATGCGCGAGAGCTACGATCTTCTTAAAGATCACCCCGTGAACAAGAAGAGAATCGCCGAGGGCAAGCTCCCCGCAAATTCAATCTGGCTCTGGGGCGAGGGAAGCCGTCCTGCTCTGCCGCCCTTTGAAGAGAAGTTCGGCGTGAAAGGCAGCATCGTCTCGGCAGTCGACCTGCTCAAGGGCATCGGCATCTGCGCCGGCATGAACACACCCGAAGTCGAGGGCGCAACCGGCTATATCGACACGAATTTCGAGGGCAAAGCGAACGCTGCAATCGACGAATGGCGTAAAGGTCAGGACCTTGTCTATATCCATGTCGAGGCTCCCGACGAGTGCGGCCACAGAAACGAGCCCGAAAATAAAGTCAAAGCAATCGAGCTTATTGACAGCCGTATAATGCCTATAATCCTTGACTATCTCAACACTCAGGATGATTATAAAGTCATGGTTCTGCCGGATCATCCGACCCCGATATCGACCCGCACCCACGCATCCGACCCCGTGCCGTATCTGATTTACCGTAAAGGCAAAGAGCTTGACAGCGGCGTTGCGAGCATAAATGAAAAATCAGCATCCGAGACCGGTAATTTTGTTGATCCCGGCTTCGACCTTATGGGTCATTTTCTCAAAGACTGACAAAAAGGAGGAGACAAAATGAGCTTTAATATAGAAACAAAGTGCGTGCAGTCCGGCTACACTCCGAAAAACGGCGAGCCGCGCGTTGTGCCGATAGTTCAGAGCACGACATATAAATACGAATCGAGCGAGCAGATGGGCAGGCTCTTCGATCTGCAGGAGTCCGGATATTTCTACACCCGTCTCCAGAACCCGACCAACGATTGCGTAGCCGCGAAGATAGCCGACCTTGAGGGCGGCGTCGGCGCCATGCTCACCTCGTCCGGCCAGGCGGCGTCGTTCTTCTCCGTTTTCAATATCTGCTCCGCAGGCGACCATGTCGTTGCCGCGTCCGCGATATACGGCGGAACTTTCAATCTTTTCAATGTCACGATGAGAAAGCTCGGCATCGATTTCACTTTCGTTCGCCCCGATGCGACGGAGGAGGAGCTCAACGCGGCATTCAAAGATAACACAAAAGCCGTGTTTGCCGAGACTATATCTAATCCCTCGCTCGTTGTGCTCGATATTGAGAAGTATGCGCGAGCGGCTCATTCCCACGGCGTGCCGCTGATAGTCGACAACACTTTCCCAACCCCGATAAACTGCCGCCCGTTTGAGTTCGGCGCGGATATAGTTACCCATTCGACCACAAAATATATGGACGGCCACGCGACAAGCGTAGGCGGAGTTATAGTTGACAGCGGCAACTTCGACTGGACTCAGAACGACAAGTTCCCGGGACTTACAACTCCCGACGAGTCGTACCACGGCGTTGTATACACCGAGCAGTTCGGCAAGGCTGCATATATAACAAAGTGCACGACTCAGCTCATGCGCGACCTTGGCTCAATTCAGTCCCCGATGAACGCATTCCTGCTCAATCTCGGACTTGAAACGTTGCATTTGCGCATGCCGCGCCATTGCTCAAACGCTCTCACCGTTGCAAGGTTCCTGAAGGCTCATCCGAAGATCGAGTCCGTCCGCTATCCCGGCCTCGAGGGCGACGAATACTATGACCTTGCGCAGAAGTATATGCCCAACGGCACCTGCGGCGTCATTTCGCTGAGAATAAAAGGCGGCAGAGAGGACGCGGTCAGATTCATGGACAGCCTCAAGCTCGCAGCGATAGTTACCCATGTTGCGGACAGCCGCACCTGCTGCCTGCACCCGGCGAGCACGACCCACCGCCAGCTCACCGCGCAGGAGCTCGACGACTGCGGAGTCTATGAAAATCTTGTCAGACTTTCTGTCGGAACAGAGAATGTCGGTGACATAATTGCCGATCTTGACGCGGCTCTCGCGAACGTCTGATATTGGCAAAATAGACAAAAATCACGCGTAAAATTTTATGCATAAAACCGGCGTTTAAATACACCTTGCCCCATTTCTAACATATAAAATTTTATTTGTAAAGATGTTTTTTGTATAAAATTTGCATTTTAAAGTCTAAATCCGGCGCAAAACGAATCTGTGCCGAAGTTTGCGGGAATCGAAAATAAATCTTGTGCGAATCGCTTGTCTTCTTCTATTAACCAAAATGAAATATTTTGTTAACCGATATTTAATATTTGTCTAAAAGTTGACAAATCCGGCTCTTATAAAAAGGCTGCGGAATGTCGGGAGCGATTTTTCAGCGGTGCTGTAATCGGGGGCTGAGAGCGCTCATTCTATAATTTCGCCCTTTTTGATGCCGTAGAGGATGCTGCGCTGCATCCAGCCTTCAATATTGTTTTCAAATTCAAGCTGGCAAAAAGATTGGCCGCAGCGTTTGATTTTGGCGACGACGCCGTTTTCGGCACGGGCAATGACGTCGGAATTAAGGCTGTCTTTTTCATAGATGTTGTTTTCGCCCGGTTCGGTAATCAGCGCATAGCGGGTGTTGGTCAGGAGATTTTTGCGCACCCAGGTTATCGTCCCTTCATAGTCTTTTATTTTG
>OMBP01001197.1_pt1 | contig 11674 bp, 13 predicted proteins | sample 1644911 | NCBI WGS metagenome assembly OMBP01 (sample SAMEA103958122, study PRJEB25191) | human gut metagenome | biome: human-associated habitat [ENVO:00009003]; feature: intestine environment [ENVO:2100002]; material: feces | place: Germany | collected 2013/2015 | reverse complement strand
GATTGATTCCTTTGCATCTGCAAGTGAAGACATCTGTGCCTGTGCTGCCTGCTGTGCCTTTCCCTGTAAATCAGCAAGTTCCTGTTCTTTCTTCTCAGTACTTGAGCCTCTTCCTTTGTCCATTGCTATTTCTGACTCAAGAACTCCGGCTTTTCCATTTATCTGTGTGGCAACACTTCCCTGCACCTGTGCCTGTTTCATTGCTGAATCTGCTGAAATCATAGCAGACATTTTGCCCTGTGATATTCCACCCACCTGTCGCTTTGAGCCCTTATTTTTTTCTGTATCATCATAATCAGCGCCAGTCAGCTCATCAACAGAATTACTGCTCTTATTCTGCTGTTGTTTTCTAAGTTCAATCTGATGCTGTCTTAACTGCTGTGTCAGGCTGCTGATTTCCTGCTGAATCTCCTGCCTTTTCTTCATCTTCTCTTCTAATGAAAGTTCCTGATTAGAAGATAGTTCCTGTAATTTTTTCTGTGCATTTGCAATCTGATTCTTTAAATTTCTGCTAATAGAATCCATCTGCATATTTCCACCAATACTGTCCGACCTTTTGCAATCCGTTGCATTTCCGACACCATTAACTGTCATAGTCATTATCCTCCTTGATATATTTTCTTTATAAAAATGTCGGAATAATACTTTTTCTTATATATTCAGATGTTGTGAATTGACCTTTTTTCGTTGTGAAGCGACTGAGAAAATCAAAATGCCCTGCTGCTGGTTTTTGCCAGTTGCAGAGCACTTTTATTTCACCATATTTCAATTTTATCTTTATTTTCTAATATTGACTTTCATTAACAGCTATAGTATTATCCTTTCATAAAGGAAATGGGTTTTTGTCTGGTAAGCGATTAATCGCCGAGAGAGTTGCTCGTTTCTTTTTTTATGTCTATAACATCATATAGATACATCCTCCATCATTTGAATGCCTTATTAGCACAGAGGTATGAAATATATTATACCTTTCCACTTTACCATTATCATCATATACAGGAAGAGCAAATTTTGAATCATATCTATACCAACCATTTTTGCCATCTCTTCTATGTTTATCTTCATTATTCTCTCTAAAATGCTTTCCCACAGCAATTTCAATAAGTTCAGGAATACCTGTTGCAGCATTTGCCTTTGCTTTAGCATTTGTTCCTTTAATACTATTTGTATATTTTGAGCCAGTATATTCTTTAGGTAAGTCTGAACCAATATAAACCACATCACCGGTTGATACAATAGTATATATTTCACCAACATATTTCTTTATCTGGCAGCAAAAGTAATCTATCAATTACCGGATGAATAATTGCGGTTTCTGTAATCTGATTAATTGCACATAGCTTCTTCCCTGCATCTTTACTGGATGCTCCGCAGTGATAAACCAATTCTGTCTTCTCACCATAATCAAGTACAATTAACCTGTCATGACAATCGGGATTAGGCTTGATTCGAAGCGATGGATATTGATTTTGAAAATCTGTCACTAAAGATTTTGTAAGAAATCCTTTTCCACCTTTTCCATTTTCTGTGAACAAAACAGCCTCCACACCATCAGCCTTTTGAGAAAGATGTTGTAATGACTTTGCATTCATATAATCATCCACAACATAGATTGATTTCTTTGCTTGTTGATAGATTTCTATGTAAGCAATATCAGCCTCGAACTTCTGACCTTTATAAATCACAAAATTCTTCTTGTCTTTATCAGTAATAAAATTATCTGCTAAGATAGCCACATCTTTTTGAATTGAATCCATCTTATTCTCCATTCGATTCTGCCTCTCCGTTATCGTTCCAACCTTCGCTGTTAAAAGATTCATTTCATTTCTAGTAACAAACTGCTGATTCTGCCTAATATAGTGACGCATCTCCCTAAAAGTACGCATAATAAATATGCTCTGTTGTTCCGCTAATTTTCCACGAAGAACTGTTGCAAGCATATAAATTCCTTGCTCTGTAAATGCGTACGGTAAATATCTGCGTCCGCCTTCCTGACCAGCAAAAAAATTCTTTTTCCGTGAGGTCACAATTTGTGACCTCACGGAATCAATTTCACTATTAGATAGTTGAAACATAAAATCTTCCGGAAATCTTTCTATATTTCTTTTCTTTCTTTGGCTGATACACGCCCGAAAGAGAAAGCAGACTTTCCGATTTGTAGTCCTTGCCCTCGCATTTCAGATAAGTGGCATAGGACAGTAAATCAATGGCGGCTTCAAATAAATGCACGGTATCCGTCGGCTCTCTTGCCAGAAGTCGGAACGAATACCGCTTGTCGCTGCCCGATGCGTCCTGCTTGAAAGTGCTGCCGAGAGTGCTTCGCAGGGCGGCATATTTCGGTGTTCCGCTTTCGTCTTTGCCGATAAAAACAGCATCGTGATAATCGGCACTCTCATAGAGCGTACCGTCTGAAATACACTCCTGTATGAGTTGATAGTCAATACCACGCCAGAAAAGATACTGTATCACTCTGTTACAATCCTTATTTTTTGGCGGCAGGAGCAGGACTTTCGGTTCATCTTTCTTGGGAGCAGGGGGCGGCTTCCAGTCCGCCATCGCCTGCCCCATGAGAATTTCCACTGCTTCTACGAAGTCATATTCCTTGACCTTGATGAGATAATCGAGGGCAGAATAGCCGCCCCCCCCTCGACCACCAATACCATTTGCCGTTGGAAATCTTTAAACTGTCGTGTTCTGCGGTACAGTACACATTACTTGTGCCTTTGACCTTAACGAGATTGCTCGGCTCAAACTCACGCAGATAGGATAACAGGTCAATCTGGCGTACCCGTTCAAGCACATCAGGGTCAATCTGCACATAGGGTCGGTTAGTTCTCAATGGATAAAATCACCTCCAGAAATAGAAAAAACCAAGGGGCTTTCGCTAAATGAAAACCTCTCGGCTATGTAAAAACATTCTATTTTGTCAACTTCATTTCATTCTCATATATCTCATTAAATACATGTATTCCGTTCCATATATATTCAGACAACTTATTTTCTTTATCCATTACCACTAAAGATTTTATAAATTCCATTTTATCTTCCTGTGTTCTTGCTATGGTATCGCTATTTAAATTTAAGATTATAGGCAAATTTTGATTAAATGATTTCGTCACATCATATTTGTCTTTATTTAATTGCAACTGGCTAATTATTTCAATCGTAGTAACAATGTTATTTTCTTCAAATCCCAACAGCCGAGCTACATCTATTATTCCTGCATCATACTTCTTCAACTTAGAAGAAAGTTCATCTACTTCTCTTTTCAAAGTATGTACCGACAAAACCATAGTTGACATTATTCTTTCTATTCGCTTTACAAATGACCTCCATATATCAATCGTAACATTTTGCGGTTGAATTGTGTTGAATTTGGGTTTTGTACTGCTGTCAATAGAAAAAGCCCCAAACGCTGTCTGGGTTTTGCTACCGTCTATATGATACAAATATAGTTCAAATAGCAAAGAACGAACATCGTGAAAACACTCATTAGGAGATTTGCAAATTCTTACTCTATACGAAATCGTCTTCCAGAAATCAAACACAACATACCTATATCCGTCAACATCATCATACTGAAAAAAAGCATTTGTTCCTATTTCAGATAATTTATCCATTACAAAATAATAATTCCCATCAATTATGACATCAACAAAATCCCCGTCTTTATTGCCTAAGATATAATCTACTATTTCACAGTATTCTTCCTTAAATTCCTCTATGTTATTAACATAGCAATACCACTCGTATGCCATTTTTGCCATACTATGAATTGCATAAAAACCCAAAAAACTATCTGCTTCAATGGTTTTATGCACAATAACATCACTTATATCAACTGTTGATGCTTTCCCTTTGCTTATTTTCTCTATTCTTTCCATTGGAGCCATTAAAATTTTGTTTCCATTATCATCAGTTCCTGCAACAACATCTTTAGGTGCATACAAAGACTCTCTATTACTGATTTTTACATTATGTAGCTCTGTTCCATCAACTGATATATCTGCCTTATACTGAATTGGTTTTCCATCACGAGTCGTAAGACCTAAATGATTTCTGAAAAAATCCAAATCAGCTACAAATTTTTTCTCATAATTATCATTTGTAAATGCATTATGTGTTTTACAAACAAATGATTTGGTTAGCTTTGCTCCTGTAATTGCATAAGTTATAATGTCAGATGATGTTAGTTCTGCTTCTGAATTACAATAAATACATTTCATCGTTTATTTTCTCCATTCATCATTTTATCTCACATTGTCCTTATAAGGCTCACATCAAGCTTTATTTAGATAACTTTATCAAAAAATTATCCAAAGTATCATTCCATTTATCCAATCTTGAAACGCACTTTTTTAAGTTATCTCTGTAATTCACTTCATCTATACCTAATACTTCAAACATTATTCTTCGATATAATAAGCTCATTTTCAAAGCATATAAAACCGATTCCGCCCCATTAAAATACACACCCTTCTGTTCACGCTTAATATGCATTATTCGAACTCTACTATTGACTAACGCTGATAAAAACTTTTCATAGTCATTTGACAATTCCCTTTCGAAAATATCTACACCATATTTCGTAATCAATGCATCCAAACAGTTTTTAAGAGATGTCCCACGAGCCCCTGGTGTTAATGAAGCATAAAAATTAGTATGCTTTTTTACGATTTCAACAAGTGGCTCTGCTAATTCAATCAAAAATGCACACTTAATATCTACCGTCATTCCACTATTACTTAAAGAATAGAGATACATTTGATGCACCACATCTAATTCATCAAGCAAATTTTCCCATTTACAATACAAATCCGCTGTAATGATAGAGTCAAATCCAAGCATTTTCTCTATACTGTAGTTACAAAAATCAGCAGACATGAAATAAGATAAACGCCCCTTCATAAAATGTTCTTCACATGAATGTAAAATCTTTTCATCAACAGTATCAGACTTAGATAATTGAATTTCTGATAAAGAAATAAAAGCCCCATCAAACAGCATTAACAATCTTTCAATGCGTGAAAATAATGCATATAAATCAAATACAGAAACATCCACATCTGAAGTTATTGAAATTTTTCTGATTCCACATTGTTCTACATCAATATGAAAAGCCTTGTCTTTTTCTATATCAAAGCCAACCGAATGTGGACCATCTAACATTTTTTTATCATCTCTGAAAATAGCTACTAAAGATTTACATTTTGCAACTTGCTCCATAATATTTCTCCCTCGTACTTTGATTTACTACTTTGATTATACCATTCCATTATTAAAAAAGCTATTATGGCAAACTATATCATGCCCCTATACCTTTATTTATTTTATGTAAAAGCGGCATCAGCTCAACGCCAATGCTGCCCATTCTCGGTTATAAAATTCCTGCCTTTTTGAGATACCCAATGCTGTCATAGCACCCTCTGAAATAGATTGCTTCCTGCTGCATATCGCTGAGCCTGTTCCGAAGCTCCAAAACTTCTATCAAAGCCTTACACTCCTGCTCGGATAAATCGCTCGGTTTCTCCGTATCCAGAGCCTCCATCACTTTTGGATACTCCTTGTAGAGTTCCTCTATCCTTTCCTCTGTGGAACGGTATTCTGGATTTTCTTTGGGCAGCTTTGCGATAACGGAGCTTAGATATTCAGCAAAGATGTTGCTATTCACATCAACAAAGGTTTCAAATCTGAAATTATCAAGCACACCTTTCACCTCCGACATTTACTAATCTACACCTATTATACTTCCCAGAAATCAGCAATACAAATATGCAAACCACATTATCTCTCCCGACTTGCACATTTTCTTTCGGGCTGTTCTTCTGCCTGCTCTGGCTCGGTATCCATAACGGAAGTATCTTTTTCATTCAGATTCAGCTCAATGTTAAGAGCGTTCAGCCGTTCTGTTTTTTCTTTCAGCTCATCTTCAAAGGCAAAAGGCTTCTTGATTTCCTCCTTTGCGATTTCAAGCTGTGCAATAGTTTCCGCCTTTTTGGTCTTGGCAGCTTCCAGTCTGGCAGGGAGCTTTGACAGCTCATTTTCAATTCAAGTCAGATTTCCGAGAGCATCGGAGCCTAAATCCACCTTATGCTTTGCCTTTCCACAAAGGTTCATACAATAATGGGCGTTGACGGTATCATAATAAATCTCTATTCGGAAACCTCGATAGCTGCCGATTTCGGTAGCTGCGGACATCGGATAGTCCTTGCAGATTGCAAGGAGCATTTCGCCTGCAGCTGCCTTTTCGGTATAGGTCACGCCTTTTAGGGTCATCGGGCAAAACTTATCCTCACCCTGCGGCTTGTGCTGCTCGGCAAGAGCTGCATCATTTTCATAGCCCGCAATGCGTTTCTCATACTCCTTAATGGTCTGGGGATAGTATTTCAGCACTCTGTCCTCAAGGTAGTAATGCTCGGAAAGGTAACTCTGCTTTAACACTCGGAGCTTGGAAACCTGTATATCCAAATCCATCTTTTCCTTAAAACGGGCATCGCCTGTGGCAAGCATTTTAACCTCCGCAAAGGACAGGGCAACCTCGTCCACATCTTCGGCAGAACGGACAGGGCTTTTGCTCGTCATTATCTGGCTGATAAATTTCTGTTTGCTCTCCACCAACTGATAGAGGTAGGCATCAAAAGTCTGCTCGGTCACATAGCGGTAAACCTCCACCTCTGGGAACATGTTGCCCTGCCGTTCAATACGTCCATGCCTTTGTTCAAGGTCGGAAGGACGCCACGGACAATCAAGGTTATGGATTGCTATGAGCCTGTCCTGCACATAGGCAATGAGCTTTGCAATGCTGCTGACCGTTGGTACATTGTTTCTCTTTGCCGTAATGCGGACAGAACCACTGATAGCTACAGTGGAGCTGATTGTCAGCTTATTTCCAGACTTTGACACGCTCACGGCTCATTGCATTGATTAGCCTTACCTCAAAGCCCGACAGCTCAATGTTTGACGGAAGCAGGTCAACGCCCTCTCTGTGGTGGATAATCCCCTGTGAAACATCAAGCGTTTTATCGTCTATGATGTTCTGCATCACAGTAGAGAGCGTTATGGGAATATCGTCTGGTCTGTTATAACCTAGAGCCATCGTGAGATTTGCCTGTGCATCAGCGTCAATCAGCAGGACTTTTTTACCCTGCTGCACCAGACTTACACCCAGATTGACCGCTGTGGTTGTTTTTCCGACACCGCCTTTCTGGTTAGTCAGAGCAATCACTTTGTAATTTAACATAGATGTGTCCTCCTTTCACATAGATTTAGCCACTTTGTCAAGGTGGCTATGTAAACAGTACCAGAGAACGCAAAAAAGCCGCCTACTCTTAAAATCAATAAGAATAAGCGGCTTTGTAATTTGCCTTAGACATATTCAATTTTCATTCTCTTGGTCGGTGCATTTATGACCTTAAAAACAAACTCGTCAACACAATCCGTATATCTGCCTTGCTGAATGAGCTGATTTTTTAACTCTACAAGGCTATGTATCAAAAGTTTTCTTTCGTGGCTATCCAAATACAGATGATTAAATTTCTCTCTCATAAGCACACCTCCACTTCTTTAGCTTCATTATAAGTTTCGGAAAAATAATATACAAATCTATAACTGGGAGACTTTGATAAAAACTCATTCCTATCATAAATTTCTTCCATCTAAATACTGGATTGCGGTTGAAATTAAAGACAGGCAACGTTTATAAAAATATTCATAATGCCTTTTATCCTGAATATCCGTTTTTGTTGTTTCATGGTGTCGAATTCTAAAATTATTGCCAAGTATGGTAAGCTCATGAAATTCCTTTTCAAATAATTCTAAAAACGGCTGTTGATTATTACCCATATCCATTATAATCTTATTAACCGATTTCTTCTTATCTACAGTCGATGAGCAGTAATATGTCTTTAGTCTCTCAAATGCATCCCAAAGTTTCTCCACTGCAATTTGCAAATTGTTTTCATCATAATATTTTGAAGCCTCTTGTAATAACTCTTTCAGTCCTACTTCTTGAACAGACACTAATGAATTTTTATTTATCTGAGTATCAAATGTATTCATTAGCTTCCCCTTGGAAAGCTGAAATGGTATCTCATTCAGTTTTAATATAGCATTAATCTGTGGTTCAAAGTCATCTGAGATACTATGTTTCGCAAAAAACTCTATTGCGTCCAACACACAAAATGGAGAATTAGAAAGTATGAATGCTTGCAAATCAGCAGTTTCAACATATTCTTTTTTATCATTATAACACATTGGCACATAAAATTGCCTTATTTCATTAAAAACATCCTCAGCTACTGTTGTATTATAATTCCATCCCGTTTCGTCAGTCGCTTGATATACGATATTATATCGCTCCAGAAACTGATAAATTTGATTTCTCGCTTTCCGCTTTATGGACAATACTATATTTTTTGCTTTTATGTCCTTTGCATTTCGTTGAGAATATGGAATAAACAACGTATTATCTTCTTGCTGATATATTCTCCATCCATAAACATCACGATTGGATATTTTTTCAGCAGGGTAAATCTCATAACCGTCATTTTGTAATAGCTTGTTAATTGCCACTAAAAATTCTTTCCAGTATCCCTTATCATATCGAACAGCAGGGTGAAATACTTCACAAAGAAATTTTAAATATACTTCATCGCTACCATCTTGTAAATTGAATCTTTTGTCTTCAAAAACCCAACAGTATGGATAATCATCATTATTCACTGTATGTTGCCAAATATCCTGTTCTGCATCTGCAAATCTTGAATCAAAACTTGGCATTCTCTCCAAATCATATAATCTTTTAAGAAAATCTATTTCTTCAAGGCGACCATAATAATTATAAGTAACGGTTCGGGTTTGAAAAAATTCGTCTATCTCTAATCCATTCTGAAATAAATCTAAAATATCTCGCTTTGTTATTTCTGTAATACGGTTCACTCCATTTTCCTCCTTTCAAGCATGTTCAACACTTATATATTGCTTCCCAAATATTTTAAAGAAAAGCGTACCACTATTTTTAATGATACGCTCATCATTATTAAATTACCTCAAAATGCTTCAATGCATCCTTTATCGCTTCCACTTTCTCCGCTGTCGGATGCTTCCTCGGCTGTTTCAATTCTTCTACCGCATTAGGAGCATCATACATTGGCAAGCCTAAATCTCTCTTTACCTCTGCGATATATGCGGTATGTACCTTGAAGCCGTATTTAGCTTCTATGTACTCCTTTATCATTTTGTAGGTCACTCGTTCCCTGGGCTTGTATTCTTCGGCTCTTTTAGCGATATTATCAAGCGGTACTTTTCCCTCACCTTCGCCAAACTCAACTTTTACGTTGATATGTCCGTTTGGCTTTTTGTAGGAAAGCAGTACCACCGTCTCCACATGCTCCGTATGCGGGAACAAATCAAATGGCTGACATGCCGTAACCTTATATCCACCCTTAACCAGCACCTTAATATCCCTTGCCTGTGTATCAGGTCCGCATGAAATGTACACAATCCTGTCTGGCTTAATCTTAAGAAGAGAATTAAGAAATTCCGGTGTGCTTCCACTTCTTGGCGGATCCATGATAACAACATCTGCCTTTGCATTTTTCGCATACTCAACAAGGAAATCTCCTGCGTCAGCATTAACAAATGTGACATTCTTTATATTGTTAATTGAAGCATTTATCTTAGCATCTGATACAGCTTCTGAATTAAGCTCAACTCCTATAACTTTGCCAGCCTTTTTTGATGCGACTATTCCAATAGTACCAATTCCGCAATATGCATCAATTACAGTGTCATTTTTTGATATATCAGCAAGCTGTATTGCCTTTTTGTACAGCTTTTCAGTCTGCTGGTGGTTAATCTGATAAAATGATGTCGGGCTTATTCTGAATCTGCAGCCACACAACACATCCTCGATATAACCTTTTCCCTTAAGAACAATATTTCTCTTTCCAAGCACCATGCTTGTGCGCCTGTCATTAATATTCTGCACAATTGTAGTAATTTCCGGATGCTTCTCACATAATGCCTTAAGAAAATTGTTCTTTGATGGAAATGCGACTCCTGCTGTAACAATAACAAGCATAATCTCCTTTGTCGAAAATCCTTTTCTTAAAAGAATGTGTCGAATCATTCCCTTTCCCGCATCTTCATCATATGGCTGATATTTAAATGAAACTATTAGTTCTTTAATATCCTTAATAATGTCTGTACACTGTGAATCTTCAATCATACAGTCCGATGTATCAACTATTCTGTGGCTGTTTTCCTCGTAGGTTCCTGCTATTACATTTCTGGACTCATCAAGTCCCACAACTGCATGAACTTTATTGCGGTAATATATTGGTCTGTACATTCCAACAATATCATCAACTTTTACATATTCGCCAAAAAGTTCTTCAATGTACTTCTGCTTAACTGCAAGTTCATTGTCATATTTCATCCCGGCATAATCACAGCCACCGCATTTTTCTGAAAATGCACAGTGAATCCGTCTTTCTTTCTCATCATATCTATTCGTCATAAAATTTCAAACTCCTCATTTTTTCTCGTAGCTCATACTCCAGAACTTCGTTCTGTCGTTGTCGCGGTGCTCCTCGAATGCAAGCGATAATCACACAATACATGCAAGCATGATTGTGTGATTCCCGCTTGTATTCTCATCACTACTCGCACAAAAGGGCAACCGCCCATACAAGCAGTTGCCCTTAACATCAGTCTTTGTTAATTATAATGAAGTATTCTCGTCTGTACTTCCAAGAATCTTAACCTTACCTTCGTAGAATTCTTTAACTGCGATTGATAATGGCTTGTCTTTCTCTGAACATCTTACAAGAGGAGTTCCAACCTGAAGCTTTCTCTCATCTTCCTTAGAGATTCTCTTCTCCTCAATCTTATCCTTGTCCTTTTCTTTCTCTTTTTCCTTGTTGCTTGCTTCAATTCTTGCCTTGGCAATCTTCTCCTCAACGCTTCTTGCATCGATGATTTCCTTAGCTCTGTTAGCAGTTGCCTTAACAATTGAATATCTGCTCTGTACTAAAGGCTGCTCGCCCTCTTCAACCTCACTGTTAATTACAGCCATTAATTCAGTATACGATGGATGTATCATTATATTATTCTCCTTTCGAATAAACCTTTAATTCTTCTTTAATATTATTAATCAGTCCAAGATTATACTTAGCTTTCATCTTCTCAGATAACACAATATCATGAATACGGCCGACACATAAATCGACTTCATCATTGATAACTATGTAATCATAATCCTCAACACCTTCTGCTTCCTCTGCTGCTCTTGAAAGACGGGCTTTAATTGTCGCCTCATCTTCTGTTCCTCTGCCACGGAGTCTCTTTTCAAGTTCTGCTGCTGACGGTGGTGTTATAAACATAAGCACTGCATCCGGGAACATTCTCTTGATATTCATGGCACCCTGTATCTCAATCTCAAGAATAACATTGTTGCCCTTATCAAGCTGTTCTTCAACATATGCCTTAGGTGTTCCGTAATAATTGCCAACATACTGTGCATGCTCTATTAAAGCATCTTCAGCAATCATCTTCTCGAATTCTTCTACAGTCTTAAAGAAATATTCTCTTCCATCAGCTTCGCCTTCTCTTGGCTTTCTTGTTGTAGCTGATATAGAAAGTGAATACTCATCATGAAGCTCTAAAAGTCGCT
>OMBP01001192.1_pt1 | contig 11706 bp, 10 predicted proteins | sample 1644911 | NCBI WGS metagenome assembly OMBP01 (sample SAMEA103958122, study PRJEB25191) | human gut metagenome | biome: human-associated habitat [ENVO:00009003]; feature: intestine environment [ENVO:2100002]; material: feces | place: Germany | collected 2013/2015 | reverse complement strand
CGCTCATTTCTGGAAGATCTTCTTCCATGGTCACCAAAGCTGCCAGAATACATCAGAAAACAAAAAGACCGTGGTTAACGGTCTTTTAAAAGTCAAGGTACATGGGTTGGAGCGTTTACGGTCGAATGGGCAAAGTGTTAATTTGGTTCGTAATCATTATTAGTACAGTGGTTCTCTACTGTCTTATGAAAGTTAAGGCAGAGAGTGATGAACTGTATTTAGATAAGGTTTTTTATGATGAAAACAGTATATCATATGCGTTCATGCATTGAAAATACTGTTCAGTTAAGAAATGCTGTATTTTTTTGGTGCACTAATGCGTAGAAAGCAGGTGTATGATGAGTTCAAATCATTTTTTTGTGTATGACAAAAAGACAGATTGCATATCTGCCTCATAATGCAGTATAATGGTAACGAGATTTATGCAACCCGATACATGAAATCCCTATTTCTCTTTGGACGGAGGTGGATAGGATATTTTCGATTGTACCTGACAGGTGTCAGATACTTTTGTATGAGAAGCATGGCCTCTGTTTCGTTACCACCGTGTTTGAGATATGCCCTGCATATGTTTACTGTGATGGCGAAATTAATTTGTATCAGGTATAATAAAACTGTCGAAGGCACAGTAATTCTGATAAGCCTGTTGCTTTTGAAAAAACAAAATAAAAATGTAACTTTGGGAGAATGAAAATGAATAACGAAATTATTATATCGCATATCAGTATGCCGTACGGAGTGTTGCATGATCAAAAATTGAATTCTGTTAAATGCGAAAATAATCAAATGATTTTTACATTTGATATTAAAATATTTCCGCAGGATTATGTCGGCGATTGTTATAAACAGTACGAATGTTATAAGCATTGTGATATGATTGTGGCAATGAAAGAGGAGTCTTTTAACGATTTTAATTTTGTTTCGGCAACTGATAAAAACGGAAAATTTGAAGGTATTTCCTTGTCACAGGCTGAGTTTATTAATGCAATCAATAATGCTTATACAGCTGAATTTATAGATTGCTTTGCAAATAACAGCGAATTAAAAATTGAATTGAGTGTTAATTATTACGATGCTGAAAAGCAATATAAAAAATACCGCAAATTCAGCATTTGCAATATCACACTCTCCGCTGAAAAAGTGACTTGGAATTGGTACTGAAGTAATAAAAAACTTGAAAATATGCGACCGCAATGAGTCTGAAATTGTAAAGGTTTTTGCAATTGCGGTGGGGTGTTGTGTCGGCAATGAAAATGAAATGATCTTACATTCATCTGAAACGAACAGAATTTTATGAGTGATGCGGATAAATAAGCTTATAATCTTATTTTGAAAATTAAAATCATTACAAAATTTGCAGACATATTTTTGTTAATGGCTGTTGAAAATGAAAGGTACTCCGTGTAAACTTATCGTAAAGATAAGTCACGGAGTGCTTTTGCTTTTTGTGATTTGTGATTTAGTATCGGATTTTTGGAATAATAACTCTGTTTGGCAAGGGAAATGACAAATTGAAAAATGTTAAAATAAAATTGTGCCGAAATGGGAGCAAAAACCCAAAGACAAGGAAAAGTGTGCCAAAATGGGAACACTTTACAATCACATATTAAACCACAATCTGACCGTTATAACACTCATAATTGCGGCGGTTAGGTCGGCCGTTATGGCGGCAAAGAGGGTGTGACGAATTTTTTTGACACGGATACAGCCAAAGTACATTGCGATTGCGTAGAAGGTTGTTTCGCTTGAACCTGCGAGTACGGAGGCTGTTCTGCCCGCAAAGCTGTCGGGACCGCAGGTTTTGTAAAGGGCTGTGAGGAGTGCGGTCGAACCGCTTCCCGAAACGGGGCGGAGGAGTACGAGCGGAACGATTTCTTTCGGAAATCCTAAAAATTCCGCTGTCGGCTGAATCAGTGCGCATATTGCGTCAATTGCTCCGCTTGACTGCAAAAGGTCAACGGCAAACACAAGTCCCATAATTGTCGGGGCAATGTTGTACAAAAGCTTTACTCCCTCTTTTGCTCCCGAAATGAACACATCAAATACGGGAACTTTTTTTATCAGCCCGAATACCACAACAATACACGCAAATGCCGGCATTACAAATTCCATTTGCTCACCACATTTCTCAAATTTTACCTTGCCTGATATTCAGCGTACAGGCAATCAGCAATGCCACCGTCAACGCACACGCAGAGCTTATCCAGACGGGAACGATAATTTCAAAAGGTGCAGAGCTTCCGTAGGATTGGCGGAGTGCGGCAAGCGTTGTTGGTAACAGCTGGAGTGACGCTGTGTTCATAACTACAAAAACAACCATTTCATTGCTCGCAATGTCACGGCGGTCATTGAGCGTGTGCAGCTGTTCCATTGCCTTTAGTCCGAAAGGTGTTGCGGCATTGCCGAGTCCGAGCAGATTTGCACTGATATTCATGGTGATGCTTTGAAAGGCGTCGCTTTTTTTATCAAGCCTCGGAAAAAGCGGACGGAGCAACGGTGCAAAGATTTTTGCAAAAATGTTTGTCAAACCGCTTTCGACTGCGATTTTCATAATTCCCGACCAAAGGCAGATTATGCCTGCCATTGTGAGGATAAGCTGTATTGATGACGCTCCGCTTTCGATGAGTGCGTTTGAAATGTCGGCGGTGTTGCCCATAAACAACGCACACAATACGCTCACGGCAATGAGTCCGCTCCAGATATAATTCAGCATTTTTACTCCTTTTGCTGCAATTAACGACAAAATGTACAATATTGTCATTTTTGTAATCAAATTATTTAATAAAATCGTTGACAAAAATCCCGAAAAATGGTAGTATAGGTAAAAATAGGGATTATGGTGAATTAAAAAATAGGGATTATGGTGAATTAAAATGATTTATACAAACTTTAGGGAAATTGATAAAGCAGGCAGAATTGTAATATCAAAGGATATCCGCAACCACCTCAACATTAAGCCGGGTGACATTCTTCACATTGAGGCTGACGATGAGTGCGTTACGATTAAAAAGGCAGAGAGCAAGTGCGTTTTTTGCAATACTCTTGATAATCTGATTGCATTCGGCGGAAAATATGTATGCAGAGATTGTGTTGAAAAGCTCAAAGGCTGATACTGCTTTCGGCTACTCTAAAATATACTTGACCGAATTTGAAATTATGATAACGGACGGTGTTTTTATATGGACAGAATTGACAAAATAAATTATTATCTTGACATTGCCGAAACTGTGCTTGAAAGGGGAACTTGCCTGCGCAGAAATTTTGGCGCAATCATCGTGAACAACGACCAGATTGTTTCAACAGGCTATACAGGCGCTCCGAGAGGCAGAAAAAATTGCTGTGATTTGGGATTTTGTATCCGTCAGGAACGCAACATTCCCCGTGGCGAGCGTTATGAACTTTGCAGAAGCGTTCATGCCGAGGCGAACGCTATTATCCATGCTTCAAGAGAACAGATGATTGGCGCAACGCTCTATCTTGTCGGCAAGGAGATGTCAAACGGCGAGTATGTTCAGAACACATCTTCGTGTGCAATGTGCAAGCGTATGGTTATCAACGCAGGCATTGACAAGGTTATTGTCAGAAACGATAAAACCGATTTTACGGAAATTGATGTGAACGATTGGATTATGTCCGATGATTCGCTTGACGCTCTCCGTGGCTATTGATATGAAAACACGGCTTTTTATAACCGATATCCGCAAAATTTCTTTTGACAGAGTCGGTGAGCTTTCTCCCGAAAGAGCGGAGCGTGTTCAAAGATGCCGCAGAGCTGACGATAAACTGCGTTGCATTGCAGGCGGATTGTTTATGAACAAATTTCTTGGCGGTGCAAAAATCACCGTGAATGAATTCGGCAAACCCGAATGTGACAACGGGCTTTGTTTCAATATTTCGCACAGCGGAAGCTATGTGCTTTTTGCGTTGTCGGGGTCCGAAGTCGGCTGTGATATTGAAGAAATTCGATTTCTCAAGGGCATAAGGCTCGGAAAAATTGTTTTCTGCGACAACGAGATGAAATTGCTCGGCAACGCTTTTGACAGGCTCGGCACATTTTTTGAATTGTGGACTAAAAAAGAGGCACTCTTAAAATGTATGGGTGACGGATTTCACCGTGGCGCAAAAAGTGTTGATGTCAGCAACGGAAAATTCTCTGAAAATCAAACCGAATATTATATTAAACAATATAAATTTTCGGACTATGAAATCAGCCTTTGCAGTGTGCAAAATGATTTTCCGAAAGATATTGAATTTATCACTTTATGAAAAAAGCTTTGATTTAATTCGGGGCTTTTTTACATAGGAAATACAAAACAAACCCCTGATTTTGTTAATATGCTTGTTATTGCTATTTTTAAATAATTGTGATACAATTTACTTTGATTAGTGTAGCAATCGGCTGCATATATTGTGTATGAAAAAATTCGGAACGGAAATATCCGTCTGCACACGGATGTTTTGCAATTTTCAGGGGGGACACTATGCCGACATTTACCAAGGCGGCTATCAAGGCGACATTTATTTCGCTTTTGAATAAAAAGCCGTTGAATAAAATTACAGTCAAGGAAATTGTTGAAGAATGCGGAATTAACCGTAATTCTTTCTACTACCATTTTGACGACATTCCGTCGCTTCTTGAGGAAATTCTCGTTGAAGAGGCTGACAGATTTGTTGCGACCGAAACCGACAACAATACTTCTGTTTATGAAAGTCTGATTTCTGTAATTGACTATGCTTTTTCTAACAAGTCGGTGATTCAGCACATTTACAATTCTGCGAACAGAACTACATTTGATGTGTATCTCAACAGGATTTGTACTCACGCTATAAAAAGCTATTTTGACAAGCTTGAAATGACAAAAAATATTGCCGAAGATGACCTTGACGCAATGATTATGTACTACAAGTGTCAGCTTGTCGGTTTTATTATCGACTGGCTCGGCGGAGGTATGAAATATGACCTCAGAATTAAGATGAAACGCATTTGTGAGCTGTTTGAGGGTTCAATGGAGTCTGCATTGGACAGATGTGCCAAAATCAATGCCTGATTGCTGTTTTATTGGTTAAAATTGAATATTTGCGCTTGCTTGCGTGTCTGAAATGCAGACGAATTTAACAAAATGTCTGATTTTCGTACAAATTTATTGCCGTGTCTAAATTCCTGACACGGCATTTTTTGTGTCTGTTTAAATTTTAACAAAGTCGTAATAGAATATATTACGGACAAAGGAAATACGGTTCACCTCTCGGATCGTTCCTTTGAATGCAGAGTGCAGTCTGCAAATCATATATGAAGGAGTATGAAATATGAAGTTAGGGAAAGCGGTTGTTAAAAGCCGTTTCGTAATCCTTATACTTGCCGTTGCACTGATGATTCCGTCAGCCTTGGGAATGGCATTTACAAGGGTTAATTACGACATTCTTAGTTATCTTCCCGATAACCTCGACACAATCAAGGGTCAGGATTATCTGCTTGATGACTTTGGAAAGGGTGCTTTTTCATTCCTCATCTTTGAGAATATGGATGATAAGGATGTTGCGGCAACAGAGGAAAAAATCAAAGAAATCGACCATGTTGATACGGTTCTTTGGTATGACGATTTTGCCGACATCTCAATTCCAAAGGAAATGTTGCCCGACAAAATTTATGATGCGTTCAATTCGGGAAATGCAACAATGATGGCGGTATTCTTCGATACCTCAACATCAGCCGATGAAACAATGAACGCTATCGAAGAAATCCGTTCGGTTGCCGGTAAACAATGCTTTGTTTCGGGTATGTCGGCAATGATTACGGATATGAAGGATATGTTTGAGGAACAGGAAATGACTTATGTTGCAATCGCTGTTGTCCTTGCGGTAATTGCAATGATGATCTTTATGGATAACTGGATTATCCCGTTTGTGTTCCTTGCAAGTATAGCGGTTGCTATCCTCGTAAATATGGGCAGTAACTACTTTATGGGTGAGGTTTCATTCATTACCAAAGCGTTGGCGGCAGTTCTTCAGCTTGCGGTAACAATGGACTACTCAATCTTCCTGTGGCACAGCTACGAAGAACAAAAGGGCATTTGTGAAAACCACAAGCAGGCAATGGCTGTTGCAATTCACGAAACCGTCCGTTCCGTAATCGGAAGTTCAATCACAACGGTTGCAGGCTTTATCGCACTTTGCTTTATGACATTCACACTCGGTCTTGACCTCGGTATTGTAATGGCAAAGGGTGTTATCCTCGGTGTTATCTCCTGTGTAACGGTTCTTCCGTCACTCATTCTTGTTCTTGACAAGCCTCTTGAAAAGACAATGCATAAGTCGCTTATTCCGTCAACAAAGAAGCTTGCAACAGGACTTGTTAAAATTTTCCCCGTATTTCTCGTAATGTTTGCGGCTCTTATTTATCCGTTCTATTCGGCATACAGCCAGACGAACAATGAGATTTACTACGATTTGTCGGAAAGTCTTCCCGAGGATATGGCAAATGTAATTGCCAACACAAAACTTAAAGATGAGTTCGGCGTCGGTACAACACATATGGTTCTTGTTGATTCTTCGCTTTCTGCAAAGGACGCAAGAAATATGACAAACGAGCTTGAAAAGGTTGACGGCGTAAAATATGTTCTCGGTCTTGAAAGCGTTGTAGGTTCGCTTGTTCCGGAAGAGGTTCTTCCCGATTCAATCACAAGCGTTCTCAAAAATGATAAATGGGAGCTTATGCTTATCAACTCTGAGTATAAAACAGCCACAGATCCTATGGCAAAGCAGATTGACGAGTTGAATAAAATCATTACAAAGTATGATAAGGACGGACTTCTCATCGGTGAAGCCGCTTGTACAAACGACCTTGTAAACATCACGACAGTTGACTTTCAGGTTGTAAATGCAATTTCTATTGTTGCAATCTTTATTATCATTGCGATTGTTGAAAAGAGTATCACACTTCCGATTATTCTTGTTGCGGTTATTGAGCTTGCAATCTTTATTAACCTCGGTATTCCGCATCTTATGGGCGAGTCGCTCCCGTTCATCACACCTATCTGTATAAGTACAATTCAGCTTGGCGCAACGGTTGACTACGCAATTTTAATGACGACACGATATAAGAAGGAAAGGTATCTCGGAAACGATAAACGCACCTCGGTTATTACGGCTCTTGAAACTTCAATTCCGTCAATTATCGTTAGTGCAATGGGACTCTTTGCCGCTACAATCGGAGTTGCATTCTACTCGGATGTTGACCTTATTTCATCAATCTGTAAGCTCCTTGCAAGAGGTGCTGTCATCAGTATGTTCTGCGTAACGCTTATTTTGCCGGCAATGTTTATGCTGTTCGACAAGGTAATTGCAAAGACAACTCTCGGTTTTAAGCCGAAAAAAATATCAAATTCGGAGGCTGCTGTATAATGAAAAAGACTAACAAAAATAATAATCATAAATTTTTAAGCAAAAACTACATTAAGGGTGCTATTTCAGGCGCACTTGCACTCACAATTCTCTGCAGCGGAGTAGGTGTTGCCGCTTATTCCGCCGGTGCAGACAATACTGCACAGGCTCTCGGTGTTCAGACAGAAAGTACAGTTGAGGCTGTTAAGAAGGCAAGCACAACTAAAGAGGCTCTCAAAAAGCTCAGCAAAAATGAAACCGTTTATGTCATTGCCGACGCAAGCGGTGCGGCTAAGAAAATCATTGTAAGCGACTGGCTCAAGGGTGTAGATACAAAAGGCAAGGTAAAGGATGTTTCAAACCTCAAGGGTGTTAAAAATGTTAAGGGTGACGAAACATACACGGTAAACGAAGACAATGCTTATGAGTGGGCTGCAAATGGCGATGACATCTACTATCAGGGAACAGGCACAACCGAACTTCCCGTAAAGCTCAAATTAAGCTACAAGCTCAACGGCAAAACTGTTTCTGCAGATGAAATTGCCGGCAAGAGCGGTAAGGTTACAATCCGCATTGACTATGAAAATACACAGAAGGAAAAGGTTAAGATTAACGGCAAGACAAAAGAAGTTAATGTTCCGTTCCTTATGCTTTCGGGTATGATTCTTGACGATGACAAATTCAAAAATGTTGAGGTTTCAAACGGCAAGGCTATCAATGACGGTACAAGAACAATCGTTGCCGGTTTTGCTCTTCCGGGTATGCAGGACAGCCTTGATATTGACAAGGATGAAATGGAAATCCCTGATTATGTTGAAATCACAGCAGACACAACCGACTTTGAACTTTCAACAACAATGACAGTTGCAATGAACGATATTTTCAACGATGTTGATTTTTCAAAGGTTGACGATAAGGTTGACGAGCTTAAGGATTCTCTTGATGAACTCGAAGACGCCGCAGAACAGCTTGTTGACGGTTCTTCACAGCTTTATGACGGTATCGGCACACTTCTTGACAAGTCAGGCACACTCATTGAAGGTATTGACAAGCTTTATGACGGTGCAGAACAGGTAAACAGCGGTGCAAAAAAACTTGACAGCGGTGCAGACGGTCTTTCAAGCGGAGCAAAAACGCTTGATGACGGTGCGTCAAAGCTCAAAAACGGTGCATCACAGCTTGACAGCGGTGCATCACAGCTTGACAGCGGTCTTGCAACACTTGCAGGCGGTGCGTCACAGGTTGACAACGGTGCGGCAAGTCTCAGCAGTTATGTTGCAACACTTGCGGGCGGTCTCGGCAAGCTTTCATCCAACAGCGCAACTCTAAACAGCGGTGCAGAACAGGTGTTTAACACACTTCTTTCAACTGCCGACACTCAGATTGCCGCCGCAGGTCTTACAGCCGACAAGCTTACAATTAAAAACTATGACAGCGTTCTTGAAGGACTTATTTCATCACTCAGCGATGAAAATGCTCAGAAGCTCGCTTACAATACAGCACTTGAAACAGTAACGGCAACTGTAAACAGCCAGAAGGATGTTATCATAACTGCCGTTGAGGCAACGGTAAGAAAGTCTGTTACGGAACAGGTTCTCGCAGCCGCAGGTCTTGGTATGACGGCAGATCAGTATGATGCCGCTGTTGCCGCAGGTCAGGTCAGCAAAGAAGTTCAGGCTCAGGTTTCTACTGCAGTTTCTACACAAATGAGTTCATCTGCGGTTCAGACTGCAATTGACAGCAATACAGAGGCACAGATTCAGAGCCTTATCGAAACAAATATGAACAGCGAAGAGGTTCAGAGTCAGATTCAGGCAGGTGTTGCAAAAGCTCAGGCAGGCAGAAAGTCACTTCAGGCTCTCAAAACTCAGCTTGACAGCTACAACACATTCTATCAGGGTGTGCTTTCATACACAGCGGGTGTTGATCAGGCTAACGAGGGCGCTCAGCAGATTCTTGCCGGCACATATACACTCAAGGACGGCACAGGTTCACTTGTAAGCGGTGCCGGTCAGCTCAAGAACGGTTCTTCAAGTCTTAAGAGCGGTACAAGCGAACTCAAGAGCGGTACTTCAACCCTCAAGGACGGTACATCAAGCCTTAAAAGCGGTGTAAAAACTCTCAAAAACGGCACAAGCTCACTTTCGGACGGTACAAAGAGCCTCTTCGAGGGCGTTGGTACTCTCAAGGACGGCAGTGCAGCACTTGTTGACGGTGTTAAACAGCTCAATGACGGTGCAATGACATTGTCCAAGGGTATGAAGAAGTTCAAAGAGGAGGGCATTGACAGCATTGTTGATGCCGCAAACGGTGATGTCCGGGATATCATCGACCGTTTCAAGGCTGTTCAGAAAGCATCAAAGAAGTACAACAACTACAGCGGTATTTCCGATGATATGGACGGTAAGGTTGACTTCATCTACAAGACCGATTCAATCGAGAAGAAGTAACTCAATATATTTTAACAGCAAGACGAAAGGCTTATTTCCCTAACCCTTTCATACACAATATAAAAAGCAGTTATGTCGTTTGGCATGGCTGCTTTTTGCTTTGTATGATGTTTTTTGTGAATTTCAAAACTTGAAAAAATTACAAATAATAAAACGAATTTCACCGCAAACAATACTATTGCGGCGATGAAAACGGGATGCCGAAACGCCGCTTTATTAATAAATTTAACGAGATTTAAAAGTTTTGAAAAGGAGAAAACAAATTATGTCAAGCAATAACAATCAGATTAATGTACCTCAGGCAAAGGAAGCCATGGAACGCTTTAAGATGGAATGTGCCAACGAAGTAGGCGTAAACCTCAAACAGGGATATAACGGCGACATTTCTGCAAGAGAAGCAGGTTCTGTAGGCGGTCAGATGGTTAAAAAGATGATTGAGTCTTACGAAAACAGCATGAAATAAGCTTTAAAACCGATTTTCAGGGGCATATAGCTATGGTTAGCTGTATGTCCCTATTTTTCGCCAACAGGCTTATTATGGGCATTTTAAGGACAAATAAAGGCGGTGTAACATTATTCTTGAAAATATTCAATCATTTGTAACGAAATTCTTGATTTTTAAAGGCGATTTGTAACATTTTTCTAAACAGAGTGATTTAGAGCATAAAAAACAGGACTGCACATTCGCACAGCCCTGAAAATTGAATTGTTAAATTGATTAAGCCTCGGCTCTGTTGATTGCGTTGAGAACACCGAGTACCGATGCAACATTGACATTTGAGTCAATGCCGATGCCGAAGATATTCTTTCCGTCAGGCTTTTTGAGTTCGATATATGAAACAGCCTTCGAGTCGGAACCCTGAGAAATTGCGTGCTGACTGTATGAGATGAACTCGTACTTGTCAAGACCGACCTTTTTGATTGCATTGAAGAATGCGTCAATAGGACCGTTGCCGACACCGCTGAGAGAAACCTCTTCGTTGTCGTTAATCTTCATCTTGCCCTTGAAGTGAACATAATCATTGCCGTTTTCGCTCTCTTCATAAATCTTTCTGCTTGAGAGAACATATTTCTGCTTATGCTCAAGATAATTCTTCTCGAACACCTCAAACAGCTCTTTCGGAATAAGCTCTCTGCCAAGCTCCTCACATTTTGCCTGAACAAGCTTTGAAAATTCGGGATGCATTCTCTTCGGAAGGTCATAACCGAAGTTATTGTTCATAACAAAAGCCGCACCGCCCTTACCGGACTGTGAGTTGATTCTGATAATCGGCTCATACTCTCTGCCGACATCGGCAGGGTCAATCGGAAGATACGGAATTTCCCAGTACTCAGTTCCGCTTTCTTTCATATACTTCATACCCTTGTTGATAGCGTCCTGATGTGAGCCCGAGAATGCAGTAAATACAAGCTCGCCGATATATGGCTGACGAGGATCAATCTTCATATTTGTGCAACGCTCATAGATTTCACGGAGCTTTGGAAGATTTGAAAAGTCAAGCTTAGGATCAACGCCCTGTGTGAACATATTAAGTCCCATTGTAACGATATCCATATTACCTGTACGCTCACCGTTGCCGAAGAGTGTACCCTCAACTCTTTCAGCGCCTGCAAGCAATGCAAGTTCGCCTGCGGCAACACCGCATCCACGGTCATTGTGCGGGTGGATACTGATGATAGCGGCGTCACGGTGTTTAAGATTTCTTGCAAAGTATTCAATCTGATCTGCATATGTGTTCGGTGTACACATCTCAACAGTATTCGGAAGATTGACAATCAACTTGTTTTCAGCAGTTGAACCGAGTGCCTCGATAACCCTGTCGCAGATTTCAACAGCGTTTTCAGGCTCAGTACCGCTGAAGCTTTCGGGAGAATA
>OMBP01001190.1_pt1 | contig 11729 bp, 9 predicted proteins | sample 1644911 | NCBI WGS metagenome assembly OMBP01 (sample SAMEA103958122, study PRJEB25191) | human gut metagenome | biome: human-associated habitat [ENVO:00009003]; feature: intestine environment [ENVO:2100002]; material: feces | place: Germany | collected 2013/2015 | reverse complement strand
GATGTAAACCTTGCTATTACAACCGTAGGAAGCAAGGGCGATCGTCTGGAGCTGATGACCGGATTTGAACCGGTGACCTCATCCTTACCAAAAAGCCGTGGACGCTTTTGCGGCGTGCCCATTCATACCGAATAAGCCCCTCCAATCTCTTGTGTTACAAGGGATTGGAGATTCTCCTTGTTTTAGTGCGTTTTATTACATACCGGGGTGTTTTGCGTGGATTTAGGGCATTTGTTGGAAAGATTGTTGGAAAACCGAGGGTAAACGCAAAAACCCATAACGGGAAAGCTATCCTGTGAGCTTGCAATGCTGAAGGCCATGCCGCCATGCAGGCTGTTCGTCTGGATACTGACTCTTATCTTATGGATTCTTCTTGCAGGACTTTTCACAATATAATTCTCATCCTCAAGCCATGCAAAAAAGCTTGAAATGTTTCTTCTGATATTATCAAGTGTCACTTTTCCGGCATTACTTTCATTTTCGTAATCCGCAATGTACGCTCTGATATCATTAGTTTCAACTTGTCTTACAGATTTATCTATTTTTACAATCATCTTAGCATAGAGCAGTTCTGTAATATTTCAATGATCTTTCTGAGCAGCCTTCTACTTGCTTAGCCGATAAAAATAGCTTTAAAAGTTCGTCATTGGATTGTTGTGAATCGTCTCTATTTTCAGCAAACATAGGAATACCAAGAAGATAAAAGTTATCTTCAACTTCATTGAGGAAATACATATTCCAAGTATGACCGCGAAGCTGTGCGCCTTCGCAAGAGCATACCATTCGACCTATGCCCGGAAATCGGGAAAACGCTTTATCCGGAGTGCCATGCCGGCATAAACAAAACCACCTGCCAAGCGGGTGGCTTTGTTTATGCTGCTTTCTGGCAAGAGGACAGATGCGCTCTGTTTTTGCGTGCAGTCCTTGCCGTTAGCAGAACGGCTCCAGTTGAAAGGCCAGCTCCGTGCGGCCCACAACGGCGTGATGGTTGTTGTAAAGGTTTTTGTCGTGATAGCGGGGCAGAGAACAGGCTTCCTCCGGCGTGATGACGCCGAGCTGGGTGAGAACCGAGAGGATGGCATACGGGACGATGGAGGAGGCGCCGTCCTCCATTTTGAGGGCAATGCCGATCCCCTTATCTTTGATGCCCACGGCATAGAATGCGCTGGCACCCGATTTGCAGAAGATGCGGTCGCCGAAGGCGGCCATCAGCTGCGTGCAGACGCGATCGGTCCCTGCCACCATTTCCGGATGTGCTGTCATGGCGGACGTGATGCGCCGGATGACAGTGGCCCGGGTGGGGGCGAAAAGCGTGGGGAGAGACATACGGGCGTAGCCCTGTGCCAGCCGGTAAAGGGGCAGCGCGTGGACCGGAACGCCGCAGCCGTCCACGGCCAACTGGACTTCGGAGGTCTCTACGCCGCACATTTCAGCGAACACCGAGAGGATACGCTGCTGAACAGGGTGCTCCAATGCAGTATAGTTCTCCAAAGACTCCCCGAAATGGCGGGCGGTAATGAGCATACCGGCGTGCTTTCCGGAGCAGTCGCAGTAGATGGGCGCCCGGGGAATACCGGCAATCTTCAAGGCGTCCTCGGCAGGGACATACATGGGGTATTCTGCCCCGCAGCATAGCTGATCGGGGGAGAGCCCTGCCTTGTGCAGAATGCTCTCCACGGCCTTTACATGAAAGGGCTCCCCGTTATGGGAGGAGCAGATGACGGCCAGCTCCTGCGGGGTAATGCCATAATGCTCCAGCGCACCGCTCTCTGCCACGGGAATTGCCTGAAGGGGCTTGGCGGAAGAGCGGGCAAACGTAAGACGTTCCGGATCACCGAGCTTCCAAAGTATCCGGCCTGTGTGATCCGTTACCGCGATATGTCCCCGGTGGATCTGATCCACCAGCTCACCGCGGTATTGATAGGCAATAACAGCCATAGCATATACCTCCGTTTCTTAGATCACAAAGTAGAAAAAGCGCAGCACATCACCGTAATCATCGGCATCAAAGGCCACGGTGGTGGGAGAGATGAGGCTGGCGCCGGGATAGTGGGAGCATCCATAGGCGTCATAATGATGTACATAGGTGATCTCCACGTGGAAGTGATCGGGAAGCGCCGGAGGTGTGGCTGTTTTTGCCGCCGCCACAGCCTTGGCCATCATGCCTTCGATCTCTTCGCGGACAAGCTCCGGGGTCTTTGTCAGAACGCCGTAGCCGTGGCCGGATTTGGTCGGTACGGTCAGCAGGCCGGGTACGGTGCGCGCCGCAGCCGCGCACATCCCCTCGTCGCCGCTGGCGAATAGGGTGGGAACGCCCCGGTAAGCGGCGGCATGGGCGTACATCTCGAATTCTCCCCACAGCGCGCCATTGACCGTAAGGCGGAAAATGCGGGAGCTTACCATCGTGTGGGACGTGGGATTTCCGGGGGCAGAGGCGGCATCGTGAAAGCCGACCATCAGCACACCGTCATAGCTCTCGTCAAAAATACCGGTAAGGCCCACAATATCGTGGGTGATCCCCCGAAGGAGACGGGCGTCTCTGGGGAGCAGGGCGCAGTCGATGTTGCAGCCATCTCCGTGCATATCCTCTATGACGACCTCATCGGCTCCGCCGGAGAAAAGGCCGCGGGCCGCGGCGGCGGCCTCTAACGCCATTTCCCGCGCCATAGGCGCATAGCAGGCGTTAGCCGAACGAGCCTCGTCCCAGCAGGCCAAAGACGCCACACCTTCAATGTCACAAAGAATGTAAAATTTCATGCTTGAGCCCTCCTTTATCAGAAGCGTAATCATAATAAATGCAAAGACATGGGGATCGGGAAGTATTGGGCAAAATGTCTGGGATCCGCCAATAGCTGCTGTTAAATTGGATGTGCCTGGCTGGTCGCTTTACACGTCGAGACGTCAGAGCGTCCCGCTTGCGGGTAAAGCACCGCGGCGGAAGGTCATACCGTTTCGTTGCGGATACGCCGCAGGTAGCGGTAGACCGTGGGTTCGGAGATGTGCAGCTCCCTGGCGACCTGCCCGACGGAGCCCTTGGTCTGGAATACCCCCTGCGCTTCCAGAGAGCGGAGTATCTCCAGCTTGTCGGCGGTATGCATGGCATTGGAGGGAATACCATAGCCGAGGATGGTGGAGTGGATCAGATTGCTGGACAGCTCCGGGATGGAATCGTCCAGGTCTTCGGTATAGGCGGAGCTCTCCTCCTCTTGCGGAAGAGAAAAGGAATGGAGCAGGTTGGAGAGATGCTCCGAGAGCACCAAAATATCCTCCACATCGTGGTTCACGCAAATCAGTCCCACCAACTGGCCCTTTTCCTTAATGAAATAGGTGGAAGAGACGAAACGCTTGCCTCCCCGGGTACGGCCCTCATAGTTGGCCACATAGTCGTGCTCCTTATAGGCTCCGGTTCGCAGCAGTTCCTTGGCCAACTCCGTCATGGGGTCACCCACGCGGCGGCCGCTGAGATGCTCGTTGCAGGCGGCAATCACCGAGCGCTCCGGCGTGGAAACGTCGTGGAGGATGATCTCATAATTCTTCCCGCAGATCTCCCCCATGAATTTCACCAAGGGAATGTATCGCTCAAGACTGGCGTAGTTGCTCACTGTATCCCTACTTTCTCAACAATAATCCTTGCCTGATAAAAAACTGTTACATGGCGCTGCTGAAAATCAGTATATCAAAGATAAATGGATAAATCAACACCTAATATGCTGGAAAGCGGCGGGGATATAACTTTTTTTTTGCAGGACGAGGCGAAAAGAGCCTTCAGGACAGCGATTTAGACAAAAATTTATCAGACTTCTTGGCACTTATGCGGGATTGACAAGGGCGGTGTGATAAATTATAATCAGGAATGTAACAAAGTTATCAGAAGGGAGGCTCAAGGTCACCCCCGCATTCTATTTTTAAGGAGGTATTTGTATTGGAAGCTGCAAACTACGGTATCTTGTCATTGATTCCCCTTGCGCTTACCCTGCTGCTGGCATTTTGGAAGAAGGACGCGGTCTTTGCCCTGTTCATGGGCTGTCTCTCCGGCGTTCTGCTGCTGGGGCATGACCCCGCCTTCGGCTTCTCCGCTCTGGCGAAGGAGGCTCTGGGCAACGAGGACTTCATCTGGATCCTGCTGATCCAGGTATTCATCGGCATTATGATCGCGTTCTTCATGAAGGCGGGCGTGGTCAAGGCGTTCGCGGAGATGATCGCCGGAAAGGTGAAATCCCCCCGCAGCGTGAAGCTGGCCACCTGGTTCATCGGTCTGTTCACCATCGACGACTACATGAGCCCCCTGCTGCGCGGCGTGGTCATGCGTCCCCTGACGGATGAGATGCGCGTGCCCAGAGAGAAGCTGGCCTTCATCCTCGACTCCACCTGCGCCTCCGTGTGCACCCTGATGCCCTTTATGGCATGGGGCGCCTACGTGGCCGGTCTGGTGGCGGATCTGGGCGGCCCTGTGACATCCAATGAGCAGGGCGTAAGCGTCTACATCAGCGCCATCCCCTTTAACTTCTACGCGATTCTGATGGTGCTCATCACGCTGCTCTCCGCACTGGAGATCTTCCCCGACTTCGGGCCTATGCGCAAGGCGGAGCAGCGCGCCCGCACCACCGGCAAGCTGCTGCGTGACGGTGCCGTCCCCATGATGGGCACCGAGCTGGAGGAGCTGCAGAAGGGCAACGACAGCGATGTGAAGCCCAACGTCATGCTGGACTTCCTGGTCCCCATCATGATCCTGGTAGCCACCGCCATCTGGACGTACATCGCCAAGGGCGGCGTGAAGATCCTGGAGTGCTTCATCATCACCGTGATCTACATGGCCATCGAGCTGAGCATCCGTAAGGTGTTCAAGAGCGTGACCGATCTGGTGAACACCGCCGTGCAGGGCATGAAGAGTGTCATGTCCGCCACGCTGATCCTGGCCCTGGCCTACTGCATCAACACCATCACCAAGTCCATGGGCGCAGCCGACTTCCTGCTGGGTGTCTGCGAGAGCTGGATGACCCCCGCCCTGTTCCTGTCTGTGACCTTCATCGCGGGCGCCGTGATCTCTTTCTTCACTGGCTCCTCCTGGGGCACCTTCGCCATCTGCATTCCCATCGCTGTTCCCATGGCTTACTCCTTCACCGGCGGTCAGCTGGGTACCCTGGTCTACGCCGCTGTGGGTGCCGTTGTCAGCGGCGGTCTGTTCGGCGACCATTGCTCCCCCGTTTCCGACACCTCGGTGCTCTCCTCTCTGGGCGCCGCCTGCGACCACATTGACCACGTCCGCACCCAGCTCCCCTATGCGCTGCTGGCGGCGGCAGTGTCCATCATTCTGTGGATCGTCGTTGCACTGGTTGGTGGCGCTGCATGAGATACGATTTTGATACCCCCATCAATCGCAGAAATACCTTCTCCTTTAAGTGGGACTGCGATATGGATTATTTTGGCCGGGACGATGTGATCCCCATGTGGGTGGCGGACATGGATTTTGCCTGCGCCCCCTGCATCGTAGAGGCCGTACAGAAGCGCGCCGCCCACCCGGTTTACGGCTACGGCGTGCGCCAGCAGCCCTATTACGACGCGGTGATGGGCTGGCTGAAAAAGCGCCACGGCTTTGAGGTCAACTATGAGCATCTGGCCTTTGCACCTCCCGGCGTGATCTACGCCATGAACGTGGTGCTGCGCATCCTCACCAAGCCCGGCGACAGGGTCATGGTACCCATGCCCAACTACGACCCGCTGTTTGACATGGTCACCCGGGGCGGCCGGAAGCTGGTAGAGACGCCGCTGGTCTGGAAGGATGGACGCTACACCTTCGACTTTGCCGACATGGAGGCCAAGGCAGCCTCCGGCGTGAAGGTACTGGTGCTCTCCAGCCCCCACAACCCCACTGGCCGGGTATGGACCCGTCAGGAGCTGGAGGGCGTGGCGGAGATCTGTCTGCGGCACAACATCTTCATGCTGGTGGACGAGATCCACTGCGACTTCGTGCCGCCGGAGCATCCTCACACCACCTTTGGCCTGCTGGGCGAGGAGGTACTGCGCCATTCCATGGTCTGCTACTCCTCCAACAAGGGCTTCAATCTGGGCGGACTGGGTATGGCCACTCTCGTGCTGGCAGACGACGACCTGCGGTGCAAGTTCAACGAGGAGATGTCCATTGCCCAGACACGGCTGGACAACATCTTCGGCATGGCAGCCCTCATAGCCGCCTACAACGACGGCGAGGAGTGGCTGGATCAGGCCATCGCCTATGTGTCCGACAACAAGGCGTATCTGGAGCAGTTCCTGCGGGAGCGCATTCCCCAGATCCGCATGATCCCCTCCGAGGGCACCTATCTGGTCTGGCTGGACTGCTCCCAGCTGCCCTACCGGGGCATGGCCCTGGAGCACTTCATGATCAACGAGGCCAAGGTGGCGTTCTGCGCCGGCTATGAGTTCGGCGAGCAGGGAGAGGCCTTCCTGCGCATGAACGTGGCCTGCCCCAGGTGTACCCTGACAAAGGCTCTGGAGCAGATGGAAAAGGCGATCAACGGTCTGTCGCTTCAGTGATACCTGTAAACGACGCACCTTGTGAGATAAGAAATTTTTTAAAGGAGAAACAGCTATGAAAAAGAGAACCATCGCAATGTTCCTGTCCGTAGCTCTGTGTCTCTCGGTGGCCTTGACCGGCTGTGGGGCAGACAAATCGCAGCAGAGCAACCCCTCTGATGACGGCAAAAAGAGCCTGACCATCGCGGTGCTGAATGATGTTGTCTCGCTGGACCCCGCGGTAAAGGACAGCGGCATCGAGATGCAGATGGCGTCTCACCTGTACGACGCTCTGGTGGACTATAATGCAGATCTGAGCAGGAAGCCCGGTCTGGCAGAGAGCTGGACTGTTCTGGATGACGGCGTGACGTGGGAGTTCAAGCTCCGCCATGGCGTGAAGTTCTCCAACGGAAACGACTTCAATGCCGATGACGTGGTCTTCAGCTTTGAGCGCATCCTCAACGATCCTACTCTGGAGATGGGCGTGTACCTCATGCGTCTTCAGGAGGTCAAGAAGGTGGATGATTACACCGTGCAGCTGGTGACCAAGATCCCCTATCCCGTGTTTGACGGCAGCCTGGTCCATATCATGATGCTTGACAAGGAGACCTGTGAGGGACTTACCAGCGAGGAGATCGCCGCGAACCCCGTGGGTACCGGCCGGTATCGTCTGGTGGAGCATGTAAAGGAATCCTATATCAAGCTGGTCCGCAACGACGAGTATTGGGGCGAGCTGCCTGATGCAGAGACCGTGGAGTTCCGCGTGATCGCCAATGCAGCTACCCGCACCACCGCTCTCATCAACGGAGAGGTGGACTTTATCTCCAACATCCCTGTGATGGACGTGAACCGCCTGAAGAACGACCCCAACGTCCAGGTCATTACCAATCCCAGCCTGTCCTGCAACTACATGGGCTTTGATCAGCTCAATGAGCATGGCTCTGCCGGCACCGACGATCCCAACCCGCTCCTCAATGTGAAGGTTCGTCAGGCCATTTACCACGCCATTGACATTCAGACGATCATCGATACCGTCATGAACGGCTACGCCACCGTGGCCAACTCCTATATGCCCAGCATCTGTGTGGGATATAATGCCGACGCGGAGCGTCCCGCCTACGATCCCGAGCTTGCCAAGCAGCTTTTGGCGGAGGCTGGCTATCCCGATGGCTTCTATCTCCGCATCGATGCCCGCAACGACAGTGACGTGAACGCCGATCAGGTGTCTCAGGCCATTGCCAGCTATCTGGAGAAGGTGGGCATCAAGGCCGAGGTGAACCTGTTGCCTCGCGCCTCCTTCTATGAGAAGACAAGCGCAGAGAACCTCCAGTCCTCCTTCTTCATGGCGGGCTGGGGCGACAGCTCCGGCGAGGGCATGGTCATCTTCAACGATATGCTCTATACCTACGACGGCAAGCCCGGCATGGGCGAAGGCAACCGGGGCCATTACAGCAATGCCGAGGTGGATGCGCTGCTGGATCAGGCATCTGTTGAGCCCGATCAGGCCAAGCGTGCAGCGCTGGTGGAGCAGGTGGATCAGATCGCCCGGGACGAGGCCGCCTACATCCCCCTGTTCTTCAAGCACAATATCTTCGGCGTGCGCGCCGGCATTCAGTACACCCCCAGTTGCGATGACCATATTCTGGCTTGGGACTTCACCTTCTAAGCGTACATAAGAACAGTCAATGGGAGGAGGCAGAAGGGGATCTTCCCTTCTGCCTCCCGCCAAAAGGGTGTAAGCCCGTAAATGAGGTGTTACCGTGTTCAAGTATTTCCTGAAGCGGCTGGCGCAAATGCTAGTTACACTTTTCATTGTGTCCATTCTGGTATTTGTTCTGGCCAACTTTATTGGCGATCCCGTCAATATGCTGGTCTCGCCCAAGGCTCCGCCCGAGGTTCGAGAGCAGGTTCGAGAAGAACTGGGGCTCAACAGACCGATCCTGGAGCAATATGTATCGTTTGTTACCAATGCGTTCAAGGGGGATTTCGGCAAGTCCTATATCTATAAGGTGGACGTGCTCTCTCTGATTGCCCAGCGGGTACCTGCTACGCTGGAGCTGGTTTTTGTATCAGTCGTGCTGGCGCTGGTTATCTCTATCCCGCTGGGCGTATATGCGGGCGCTTTTCCCAAACGAAAATCCAGCACATTGGTGATGGGAGGCTCCATTCTGGGCATTTCCCTGCCATCCTTCTTCATTGGCATCATGCTGATCTACATCTTCTCTCTGAAGCTGCACTGGTTCCCCTCCTCGGGACGGGGCGCGACCGCGCCGTTTCTGGGGATGAATTTCAGCCTGTTTGCGCCCGGTGGACTTAAGTACATCATCCTGCCGGCCTTTACGCTGTCTGTGACCAACATCGCGTCTCTGGTGCGCCTTACCCGCGCCGGTGTGATGGAGAATATGCGGCAGGATTATATCAAATTTGCCCGAGCCAAAGGTGTGTCTACCCGGAAGGTTCTCTTTGGACACGCCCTGAAAAATGCCTTGATCCCGGTTATTACGGTGTTCGGTATGGAAATCGGTTCCCTTATCGCCTTTACGACGGTGACGGAGACCATCTTCTCCTGGCCGGGACTCGGCAAGCTTCTCATCGACTCCATTAACTCGGTGGATCGGCCGGTCATTGTGGCCTATCTGATCCTGACTACGGTGTTGTTTGTGTTTATCAATTTTGTGGTCGACCTTCTGTATACAGTCATCGACCCGAGAATCCAATTCAGGTGATGCGCTATGGATGAAATGAAAAAAAGGGGCGCGACCCCCAACAAGAGCTTGTTCCGGCGCATTGCTGAGTCTGAGTTCTTTCATAATTACAAGCGCAGTCCGTCCGCTATCGTCGGTACGGTGATCGTGGTACTGGTACTGTTCATTGCCCTTTTCGGGCCGTTGTTTGCTCCGCAGAACCCCTATGATGTAGCCTCTCTTTCCCTCACGGATTCCTACAAACCGCCTGCATGGGAGGCGGGAGGTGACGCCCGGTTTATTTTCGGTACCGACAGTCAGGGACGGGATATTTTCAGCTCTCTTATTTACGGAAGCCGTATCTCCCTCTTTATCGGCGTTGTAGGTACGCTGCTGGCCTGCGCCGTAGGTATCACGCTGGGACTGATTTCGGGCTATTTTGGCGGGAGAGTAGACGCTGTCATCATGCGTTTGGCAGATATCCTGCTCTCTTTTCCCGATATCCTCGTGGCACTCTTCATCATGACCATGTTTGGACGGGGTGTAAGCAAGCTGCTGGTCGTATTTACGATCATCGGATGTGTCACATACGTCCGTACCGTCCGCGCCGAGGTGCTGACGGTGAAGCAGATGGAATATGTAGATGCAGCCAGAGTCATCGGTATCCCCAATATCCTGATCATCGCCAAGCATGTGCTGCCCAACGTAATGACAACCGTCATCGTTATTTCCACGATGAAGGTGGGCGGTCTTATTCTGGCGGAAGCCACGCTGAGCTTTCTGGGCGCAGGCGTTCCGGTCACGGAACCCTCTCTGGGCATGCTGGTCAAGAACGGCTTCGACGTGCTGTTCAGCGGATACTGGTGGATCGCGGTGATGCCGGGTCTCTACATCATGCTGATCGTGTTTGGAATCAATCTTTTGGGAGATTTCCTGCGCGATGAGTTCAATCCTAAGCTGAAGTAAGGGGGGAGCGAGATGAGCGAAACACTGCTGCAGGTGGAAAACCTGCGAACCTATTTCCACACTTTCCGCGGTGTAGTCAAGGCGGTGGACGGCATTAGCTTTTCCCTGGATGAGGGACAGGTGCTGGGCATCGTGGGCGAGTCGGGCAGCGGCAAATCCGTTAGCAGCTTTTCCATTCTGAAATTGATCGAGCCGCCCGGTGTGGTGGAATCGGAGAAAATTCTTTTCCAAGGCGAGGACATCAGCAAAAAGAGCGAACGGGAAATGATGAAAATCAGAGGCAAGGCGATCTCCATGGTGTTCCAGGATCCGATGACCTCCCTGAATCCGCTCTATACCATTGAGAAACAGATTACCGAGATGCTGGACCTCCACCAGAAGCAAATGACCAAGCAGGAAAAGCATGCGCGCTGTGTGGAATTGCTGCATATGGTGGGTATCCCCAATCCTGAGGATCGGCTGAAATCCTACCCCCATCAGTTTTCTGGCGGTATGCGGCAGCGGGTCATCATTGCGATCGCTCTGGCTGCCAATCCGAAGCTCATCATCGCCGATGAGCCTACCACCGCCCTGGATGTGACCATCCAGCACCAGATTTTGAAACAGATGCGCTCCCTGCAGGAGGAATACGGCACCAGCATCATCTTTATCACCCATGACCTGGGCGTTGTGGCTGAGCTGTGCGACCGCGTTGTTGTTCTGTACGGCGGCCTTGTGATGGAGGAAGCGGAGATCAACGATCTGTTTGAAAACCCGCTGCACCCCTACACCAAGGGCTTGCTGAGCTGCATTCCCATCGCGGACCCCAAGCTGGCCCGCGCCCATGCGAGCGCCGGTGTGGAGGGCGATCTGCCCAGCCCGGTCAACCCGAAACCCGGCTGCCGGTTCTGTGGCCGCTGCCCCTATGCAAAGCCCATTTGCAGCGAGCAGACCCCGGCCATGAAGGAAGCCGCACCCGGCCATTTTGTGGCCTGCCACCTGTATTAAGCCTTTTTATTTTGGTTTCTCCGTTTCTTGTTCCGGCAGCCTGCCGCAAACGGGTACCGGCGGCCAAAGCGGGATATGCAACACGGTGGTGCTGTTCCGTTTTGGCTCCCCTGCCCGGTTTGCTGCGCCCTGCCGGTGCAAAGGAACGGCAAACATACATTATTTTCTTTTCGATAAATAAGTCGATTGCTTCCGGTGTACATCCCATGTTGGAAATTTCTCCAATGCAAAGAACGTTATTTTTTATGAGATTTTGTGCATCTTCTCCATTTAATTCATTCTGAGTTGCACAAGGAAGTGCAATATCAGCTTTTACTTCCCACGGACGCTTGCCTTCTACGAAGGTTGCACCCGGATATTTTTCGGCGTAAGGAGCAACGATGTCATTGCCCGAAGCCCGAAGTTCGAGCATATAATCTATCTTTTCTCCGCTGATGCCGTCCGGATCGTAGATATATCCGTCCGGACCGGAAATCGTAATCACTTTTGCACCCAGTTCGGTAGCTTTAGTAGCTGCTCCCCAGGCAACGTTGCCGAAACCGGAGATGGCGACCGTCTTGTCCTTGATATCGATTCCGTGAG
>OMBP01001176.1_pt1 | contig 11855 bp, 8 predicted proteins | sample 1644911 | NCBI WGS metagenome assembly OMBP01 (sample SAMEA103958122, study PRJEB25191) | human gut metagenome | biome: human-associated habitat [ENVO:00009003]; feature: intestine environment [ENVO:2100002]; material: feces | place: Germany | collected 2013/2015 | reverse complement strand
TGTCATATGTAAATCCGTTGAAGAAGACGGAGTGTATCATTACTGTCTGGAGAAAAAACTTATTCAATGCTGATGGACTTATTATATAGCAGGGTTGCAGAGTGTTATATACTCTGCAACCCTGTTAGTCATTTATAGTCTTAATTTTACCACCACTTCTCACGGTATGAGTATTCACCGCGGTAATTAGAAGCATTATAATCAGGATACTTGAAAGGTGCATATACATCATCCTTAGGTGCATCATCCTGTGTATATATGTACATAGAATCATAATCCCATGTGACAATTTCATCACGGGCATCGCCGTAGAGGTTTACAGCTTCAGCACACATGGTAGGATGACCATCGTCAGGGAATTTAACAACCTGGATACCATTGCCGTCAATCATTCCGCCGTGCTCTATATCAGCATTAAGAAGGATGAAGTCCTGACCGTCACCAGTCCAGTTTACAGGAGTTAAGAGATTACCATTAAGCTCGTTCTCCATTTCCCATAACTGATTACCCTCGCTGTCATAGAAATATATAATTCCCTGGTGTCCCCAGAAATTAACAACAACCATTTCATAGCCCGGGCGGTTAGGAAGATAATTAGCATGACCTATGCCGTCCTTCTTAAGAAGCTTTCCGTTAAAATCAGATATCAGGAAGCCTTCCTTTCCGGCAACACAGGCAAAGAATTTAGTACCTTTGTGTGGTCCTGACTCAAATCTGCCTGGAACAATCTCATCAATATGGTCTTCATTAACAGGCATAGTCCACATTTTATTACCGTGGCAGTCAAGCATGTTATAACCAACTAAAAGTTCATCATGTCCATCTCCGTTAATATCAATTGCAAAAGGAAAATGTCCGGTATTCTTATCACTCTGGAAATGCCACATAACCTCAAGGTCATCGTTAAGTGCATATACTCTGCAATAGCGGTCCTTAATGAGAATATCGCGTGGCTTGTCAAGACCACGGAAATTACATATACGCATACCATCAGGATTAATTCTGTCAAATGCGTAGATTTTATCAGGAACACCGATAATAGTTCCGTCCTCTTCTGGTGTAGAGAAAGGTGTTTTGGCACGTTTCTTCACTTCACCTGTTTTGCCATCAAGAATCAGCACTTCAAAATTCTTGGCTGTAATAACCTCATCAAAGCCATCACCGTCAATATCATATATCTGCATAGGCATATCTGCTGATATAGTTCCAATGTCGTGATTATCAGTAGGTTCACCATGCTGCCATAATATATTGCCATCAAGGTCAAATGCGGTGAGACAGCTGATTGTTCCATAAGCATCACGGTTTACTCTTTTCTGGCACTGAGCCATAACCATCTGATACTCGCCATTGCCAAGAAGATGACCGAAACGAAGCTGTCTTCCGGTGCCGCAGCCTTTGAGGTCAATTTTCTTAAGAAGCTTCATCTTTGGATAATGTGCCTGTGCATCTTCACATTCAGCTTTATAAGCATTTCTTGCAGCATCAATAGAAGCAGCAGTACTTTCAGAAGTAGTAACATTTACAAAACCAAACTGTGTAGGGATAGTTGCAGTAATGGCAACCTTGCCACCCTGCCTTGCATATTCAGTGTCAAGGTCAAAATAAACCTTATCATCAACACTGCATATAACATGGCTGCCTTTAATCTCAGCCTTAAGTACATAAGTATCATCACAGTTGTAATCAAAAGGTACAGAATCGAGTACAGTAACCTCCTCCTTATGACGATACTCAAGTCTTAACTCATGCTCTTCAAAAACAAGGACAAGAAGATTAGCAGAGTTCTGACAACAAAAACCAATGCCGGCATTGCCCCATTTGGTAGTAAACATACGCACACTTGCAGTTATAGTATAATCGCGCCAGAATCTGTCACCGCTTGTGAGCATAGGGAATGTGCGGTGTGGCTTGTCATTACGGATACGCATCTGCTCCATAAAATGTTTTCCATTATATTCAGAAATAATCCAGGAAGCCCCCTGACCGTTATAAACGTGGTTGCATACCGGGTCATACCATTTACCATAATATCCGGGATAATGGATAAAATGATACTCACCCATTGCCGAATGATTCTTATCATAAGGAAATTCACCAATAGGAAAATCAGAGAAATCTTCATTAAGTAAAATAAAATCTGCCATAATAACCTCCGTTCTAAAATAAAAAATATAATTAATGGTTCTTTCTGTAGCTTCCGGGCGCTTCGCCCATGATTTTTTTAAATGTGCCGCCCATAGTATTACTGTCGGCGAAACCACATTTGTCAGCAATCTCAGTAATAGAGAGGCTGGTGTTGACTAAAAGGTCTGCTGCTGCGTGCGTTCTTACATAAATAAGATACTCTCTGAATCTGAAGCCTGTAAAAGCCTTAAATTTCTTGGAAAGGCTCGATTCACTCATATTAAAAAGTTCTGCAGTAGCAGCCATAGTTATGTCATTGTGATAATTCTCGATAATATATTCAATAACCTTCTGGATAAGTTCATTACCTGTATCCATTTTCGTAATAACATTATCTTCATACATCTGACAGCGCAGAATAAAAAGTATAAGTTCATGAAAATAAGAATGTATGAAAGATAAAGACAGACTATCTACACCATTGTGTTCATAAGAAATCTTCTGGATAATTGATGATATATAATCAAGTCGTCTTTCTGGTATATGGACAACAGGATGTTTATGGAAAATGCTTTCTATATCCAGAGAGGAATCATCAGCAATCAACTTTAAATCATCATTATTAAAATATAACACATATCTTGTATGGTCACTTCCGGCGAGGTAAGTAGTCATGTGCGCCATGTCTGGTGGGATAAGAGCAAGTCCGCCCGGATTTAACATATATATTTCATCACCTACATAAAGGGTGCAGGAACCAGAATATATAAACATCAGCTCCCATCTGTTATGTTCATGAAAATGTTTCATCTTATAAGATGGAGGCACAGTAGCAATATCCGTGTGGAAATTGTCATTAATAAAATGGTACATTGCCGTCTCCTTGGTATATGAATAATATCTTACGAAGCAAAATCATATACTGATTATAGGTCGTTTATAGAGAAACTGTTACTGATTTTTTACATATTTTTTTGATTTTGAAAGATTTCGTGCTGTTTTTTTGTATCTATAAAAAAACAATGTGAATATAATAAAAGCATCTTAAGAAGCAGAAACAATTTAATATTAAGGAGGAATAATATGATACGAAGAAACAAAATTATTGCTTCTGTTGCTGTCAGTGTCATGACTGGCGTTCTTGTTGCAGGCAACTTAGCTCCATTACAGGGATACTATGCATTTGCACAGGAAACAGGAGTAAAAACTGCAAGGTATTCAGCAGTAAAAGACATTAACAAAACATTAGAAGGTTACACACCAATGGACAGTTCTGATCCGGTTGAATTCGGTGGAACTTACATTAAGTATCAGGGTGAGACAATCCAGTTGTCGGAGACAGCCATATATCTTGATGGATCGTTATCAGATGAGCTTGCTGCCCAGTACCCATATGTATATAACGATATTACTAAGGCATTGTCAGCAGATGCATTAAAGAATGGAACAGCAGACAAACCAATGACAGTATATGTTGCACCATATGTGTATTGGATTGATGATCCGGCAGCAACAGATACAGTACAGAAGACCGAGGGATATTCAGTACCTTATGGAATGGTTGTTAATTCAGAATATCTTACTATCAAAGGTCTTACAGGAAATCCTGATAATGTTGTATTAGCAGGAAACAGAGGACAGTCACATGCCTCTAACGGTAACTACACAATGTTCAGATTCAACTGCAGCGGTGCACTTACAGTTAAGAACATAACAATAGGTAACTATTGTAGCGTTGACCTTGATTATCCGCTTATGAGTGAGCTTAATCAGGCAAAGAGAACAGAGACAATCACACAGGCACAGCTTGCTGATGTTTCAGGAGACAAGATGTTTGCAGATAACTGTAACTTCATAAGCAGACTTAATCTTGACCCAATAAATGGAGCATCAAGAAGTCTTTATAACAACTGTCATTTTGAAAGTACAGATGATGCCCTTAATGCAAATGCTGTATATGTAGGATGCGATTTTGATTTCTACGGAAACAGACCATTATATTCATCATATGGTACAGGTTCAACATTTTTAGGTTGTACATTTAATTGTAAGATATTAAATGTTGAAGCCGAACCTACACAGTTCTTTACTAAGGAAGGTGGCACAATTACCGCAGTAGACTGTGTATATAACAGTAATTTAAGTGTACCTATATCAATTGGATGGACTAAAACACCATCAACTTCATTAAAGTGTTATCAGAGCAACATAATTCATAATGGACAGAGCATTACAATCGGTGGCGAGGGTGCTAAAGAAACCGTTGATATGACAGGCAAGTCAGTACTTGATGCCTACAAGGTTGTGTCAGGTGGTAAGACATATTACAACACATACAATCTTTTAAAGGGCAGTGACGACTGGGATCCATTAGGAGTTAAGGATGTAATTAAAGCAGCCGGACAGGACACAGTTGCAACACAGCTTTCAATAACATCAGATGTCACAGAGATTGAATCTGGAAAGGAAACAGCTTCAATAGGAGGAACAGTTAACTATTTCTATGGAACTAATGATACAACACAGAAGATAACATACAGCGTATCAGACGAAGATAAGGCATATGTGAAGTTAACAGATAATGGTGACGGAACATGCAAAGTAGAAGGTACTAATAATGATGATGCAGCTAAGAAGGTCATTATAAATGCATCTACAGAGTCAGGTCTTGAAGCAGCAGTTGGAATTACTGTAAAGCCAAGCAAACTTGATGCACCAGAGTATATCAAGACACCAGTTATTACTAATGACGGACAGGGTAGTCTTAAAGTAGATTACTCACTTGATTTAGGAAGCAGAGAAGACATGTCTGCAATCTCATGGTACAGATGTACAGATGCAGAGGGAAGCAATAAGGTACTTGTAGCAGTAACAAGAAACGATTCACCAGAATATACATATAAGTTAACAGCAGGTGATGTTGGATATTACATCATGGCTAAGGTAGAATCTAAGAATATCAGAAGTGATTATGGAACACCAGTAAATACAGTATATGACAAGGCAATCGGAGTGAAAGATGTAAGAAGCAAGAACCTTTCTACAGATTTCTCTAACTTCCCTAATATAAAGCAGTCAGAAATCAAAGCTGGTTTCTGGACAGTAGATTACAACCGTCCAGCAGATACAGAGAGCTTCGGAAGCTGGCAGGGAGCTGATACAGAAGAGCCTTGGAAATATGGAACAACAGGTAATGGCTGTGTAGGCGCTGGATTATATGAAGGTACACAGGGCGCAAGACTTATGTATACACCAGTAGAAGGAACATATGGTGATATGTCACTTAAGCTTGTAGTTGACCCAGCCAAGACAGCAGGTCAGGGATTTGGTAGTGCAGGACAGTATATGGATGTACTTCTTAAGTTCGATACATCTACACTTACAGGATACGGATTAAGAATAGTAAGAACAAAGGCTTCATCTAATGCCGTAACATTTGTACTTGTAAAATACGACAACGGAACAGTAACAGAGATTTCTGATGAAGTTATCGCAAGCTGCTATGCAACAGGCTGTACAATCAGCTTAAAGGCTGAAGGCAATAAGCTCACAGCTCATGTTGAGACACCAACAGAACAGCTTGCAGATCAGGCAGCTAAGGGATATCCACATGTAGTTGACCTTACAGCAGACATTGAAGTGAACAGCTTTGGTGGTGTTGCAATCCAGCACACAGGAACAGTTGGTTCAGGCGGATGGCAGAATACAACAATGCTTCATAACTTAAATGTTACATGGGAAGGTGAGAACAACCAGAACCCTGAATATGTTGAAGGAAATCCATCAGATAACGAGAATCCGGCAGAGAAACCAGATGATTCAACAGGAACTTCAACAGGAGCAGATACAACAGTTAAGACAGGCGATATGAGCCATGCAGGAATGTATGCCGCATTAACTACAGCAAGCCTTTGTGCATTGCTTGGAATGGCAGCAGTATACATGAGAAGAAGAAAAGATATCTAATTTCATAAGAATTTTCTTTACAGGAGCACCCGCAATTATATTGCGGGTGTTTTTGCGTGGTGAATGTGTGACCGTATGTGATTGACATTTTAATTATTATGCTATAAAGTTTTATAGAACTAACCAGTATAAGATGGAGGATAAAACTTAAAAGCATGAAATATAATATCAGAAAGTATATATTGTCAGGAATTACAGTAATTCTTGCAGCGGCTGTTCTGACGGCATGTGGTGGCAACAAGCCAGAGAAGGACGATACAGCCCAGAGTACACAGGAAATATTTGCAATGGATACATATATGTCGCTTACTGCATATGGCAGCAATTCAGAGGAAGCAGTAAGTAAAGCAGTTCAGGAGATTAACCGTCTTGATGCAATGTTTTCGGTAGGAAATGAGGACAGTGATGTTACTAAGATAAATGAAAATGGAAGCGGTGAAGTATCGGAAGAAACCGCATTTATAATGAACAGGGCAATGCAGGTATCTAAAGAAACTAAAGGTGCTTTCGATATTACGATATACCCGGTTATGGAGCTGTGGGGATTTACCACCAAGAATTACAGAGTGCCTGAAAGCAGCGAGATTGCGGATGTACTTAAGCATGTTTCTTATACAAATGTGGAGGTTAACGGGCAGCAGGTGACATTGTCAGATGGTGCAAGCATTGACCTTGGTGGAATTGCCAAAGGTTATACTTCTTCAAGGGTGATTCAGATTATGAAGGACTGCGGCATAGAGCACGCAATCATTAATCTTGGAGGCAATGTGCAGGTGCTAGGAACTAAGACTGATGGCTCGGACTGGAGGGTTGCCATACAGAATCCTGACAGTGAAAGCAGTTATCTTGGTGTATTAAGCACTGCTGATAAGGCAGTTATAACATCAGGTGGATATGAGAGATATTTTGAGCAGGACGGACATGTATACCATCATATTATAGACCCGCAGACAGGTTATCCATCAGAGAGCGACCTGACTTCTGTTACAATTGTGTGTTCAGATGGAACTACAGCAGATGCATTGTCAACGGCGCTTTTTGTAATGGGGCTTGATGGTGCGAAAGAGTTGTATAGAAGTGGCTCGCTTGATTTTGAGATGATACTTTATGATGGAATCAAAGTATATGTGTCAGAGGGAATAGCTGACAGTTTTTCAACAAATATGAACACGGAAATAATTACCAGACAGCCTTAATGAGAATTATTATTAACAGTCTGTATTGACAAATGCAGGGACTAAAATATATTCTATAGAACAGTTAGAAAAAACTAATTAAAGATAGATGAAATTACTTTTGTTTATGAAAACTAACCGTTGATATAAAGACTAGAAGGAGCAGACATGTTATTAATAATATCACTTATAATCGTAGCTTTATTCATATATTTTCTTAAAGGTTCACTAAAAAAACACGCGGGTATCTACTATATAGGGGCGGCAGTAATCTCTATTGCGGTATTCCTGCTTGAGTTTCTGCCAATGCCTTTGTTTGTAAAGAACAATATACTAGGAATATTTGCAAAAGGCTCTATTGGAACGGCAATGTTCGTTGCAGTAATGTACGCAGGTGCACTTCCTAAGGGCAGCAAGCTGATTGCACCGCTTATGAAGATAAGAGGTGAATTGTCAATTACAGCGGCAATACTCGTCCTGTGTCATAATTTCACATATGGAATGACATATTTCAGAATGTTATTTACTAAGACAAGCCTGTTATCAGCCACACAGCTTGCAGCTGCGGTAATAAGTCTTGTGCTTATATCTATAATGCTTGTGCTTACAGTTACATCTTTTCCATCTGTAAGAAAGAAGATGCAGGCTAAGAAGTGGAAGCAGTTACAGCGCACAGCATATGTGTTTTATGGTCTTATGTATGTTCACATTATGCTCATTAACATACCTTATGCGAGACTTGGACTTGGCATGTATATTGCAAATGTAGTTATCTACAGCATAGTTTTCCTAGGCTATGCAGCTATGAGAATAGCAAAGGCTGTATCAGTAAAGGCAGCAAGAGCTGGAAAGGCATACGGTAAGAAACCAGAGACGGTTCTGTATGGACTGGCATTGGTTATATGTGCAGTGATGACGGTGTCGTGCTTTGCAGGAAGACAGACAGTGTCGGCATCGGAAGACAATGAGGAATGGAACGATTTCTTTAACGAAGAGACAGTTGCAGCAATGGTCAAAGAGATTGAGAGCAGTACGGCTAAGACAGATGCCGAAGGAACAACACAAGAGAGTCTGGAAGAATCAGTTTCATCAGATGGACAGTCAGACTCACAGGCTGGTGGTGTAGGAAATGAAGTGTCGGGAAATAGCAATAATTCCGGTTCGGATAATGTTTCTGGTAATTCATCAGGTAATAGTTCTGACAGTGGTAATCAGTCAGCTCAGCCGGATAATGGTTCTGACAATAGTGGAGAGCTGAGCGGCGGTTCAGGCAGTGATACACCGGCTAATACAAAATTTAAAGCAGATGGAACTTATACAGGTTCCGCTGTGTGTGAGACTTATAACTACAATGTAACGGTTACAATAGTCATATCGGGAGATACGATTACATCGGTTACTGCTGAATCAGAAGCGAGTGCGCAGGATGTGCAGTATTTTAATATGGCAAATGCAAAGGTTCCTGCACAGCTTCTTGCAAATCAGAGTACATCAGGCGTTGACAGTGTTTCTGGGGCTACTAAATCAAGCAATGCCATAAAGAAGGCATTTTACTATGCTTATAAATCTGCTAAGAAGTAGAGCAGATTTGTAATAGAAAAAATTATAAGGAGGCAAAATTCCTCTCCTCACCAATGGGTTCGGATTTTGCTTCGCAAAACAAGGAGGATTTATGAGGAAGAACATTTTTACTAAGATTGCTGCTGTTGCAGCCGCTACTGTTCTTGCAGTTACAGCACTTCCAGCTCTTGTGTCTGATACACATGCAGCAGATGGTGATTATTCATATGTATATGCTGGACTTACATGGCAGGAATACTGGGCTAATGAGGGCGTATATAACGCAGGAGATGTAACAACATCTAATGAGAAGGATACAAAAGGTGAGTATGATAAGGGAGCTTTTGATACAGTAACAAGAGCTACAACTAACCATGGTCTTCACAGAGGAAGCTACCAGTGCATGGCAACAATTGATACAGAAGATGGTAAGAAGTATGAGCTTGCCGGCTGGACTGGTGATGCAAAGAATCAGATAATGATTCTTACAGATGGTACACAGCTTTCATATAGTAAGGGAGTAATTACTAATACAGATGGTACAACATCTAAGCTTTCTTCTTATGAAGTAACTGGTATTAAGTATGTTCCGGTTAAGGTTAAGACATCTGATCTTGCTGATTTTGAGCAGCATTACAGAGTTGTCAAGAATGGAGAAAAGTTATACGGTGGATTTGGTGAGAACAAGCTTAGCTCATATGAGTATACAGCTGCAGTTAATGCAGATACTAACGGACTTAAGACAGCAGTTAAGAATGCAGATGGAACATATTCATTCTCTGCAAGACAGACTGGCAATGGCAAATCATTTGCAGAGCAGGATATCAGCGTAGCTGCTAACATTACATCTACAGTAAAAGATGCTACAGGTTCATACGGTGAATTCTTAAGAGTTGATATTAATGGTGATGGTTATGGTGCATTGGGTGCTATGATGCAGGCTGTTAAGTGGACATACTATGGAAATGATGCAACAAGAACAAATGTAGTTGCTACATATGGTACTAAATTCGCAGCAGACAACTGGATGCACAAATCAATGGGAATCCAGCTTGGACTTACAGATTCAGCACGCTGCCAGTTACCAGCAGGATATGATGGAACAGGTTACTGGTCACTTACTGTATATGCATTAGGATATACTGATACTACAATTGATTTTGAAGCAACTGATGCTAATATCGTTAAGGTTAAAGCACCTGTAAGTGATACATCAAAGCTTTCAGCAGCTATTGCAGCAGCAGATGCACTTAACGAAGCTGATTACACAGCCGAGTCTTGGGCAGCTATGAAGCTTGAGTATGAGGAAGCAGTCGATGCACTTGCAGTTGCAGAATATCAGGCAGATGTTGATGAGGCAACAGAGCATCTTACAGCAGCAATCAATGCATTAGTAAAGGTTGATGCAGGTACACCTTCTGGTTCAGAAGAGTCTGATAACACAACAGAAGCAGGTACTTCAGATACATCTGTATCAGATGTTAAGACTGGTGATGCAGACAACATGGCAGTATATTCATTAGCTGCATTACTTGCCCTGGCAGCAGGTGTAGCAGTTGTATCAAGACGCAGAATTAAAGACGTCAGATAATTGATATGCTTACAATCATAATAAAACTATAAACAAGCCAAAGAACCGGGTCGGAGAGAATCCTTTGAGGGATTTTCTTGCGATCCGGTTCTTTATTAATTGTGAGTGAATTAATTTCTGTACTTATCAAGTGAACATTTTGTAGCATTAATAATGTCTCTTAAAATATAAAAATCCTGTGTTGAACACGAATCCAAAACATTTAGTATTTCTGCTTTGGTAGATAGATTAATACTTGGTGTGTCGTAAAGCAGCTCATCAGTCTGTACAGATAAAGCTTCTGCAATATCAACAAATACCGGTAAGCTGAGCTTAGTGTTTCCTGTTTCGATATGGCTCAAATGTGTTGTAGAGATTCCTACTTTTTCAGCCAGTTGTTCCTGTGATAATCCACATCCTTTTCTAAATTTTCTGATTTTTTGCCCAATCATATAATAATCCATAATATACCTGCCTATAGAATATAATTATACTTGAATTGTATGGTCGGAAATGGTAATTTTACATAAACTATATAGGCTATTTTATGCTTACATAGTTAAAATATTCTGATGTGAGATGGAAACAGAATAGAATATATAAACTGTGCATACAGTTAAAAATAACTTGAATTATATAGTCTAAAATGCTAAAATTTCATTAACCAAATAGGCAGTCTGTGTTTATACAGTTAATAAAATTGCAAAGGAGAATTGTTTATGAAAAAGAAAGTGGTTTTAGTGTTGACTTTAATGATGCTGGTAGCTCTTGTTGCTTGTGGAGGAAAATCTGGGACACAACAGACAGCGCAACAAAATGCAATATTAGGAAGATGGGAAATAAAGGAAGGAAAGGATAGTTCATGGTTTTATGAAAGATTTGAATTGTTTAGTGATGGAACTAGTGTAACAAGTGCAGGATATCAAGAGAAATGGATTTCTGAAAATGGAAGATTGAAAATAGGTGATGATGTTTGGAGTTACACTTTATCAGATAATAAATTAACATTAACAGCTAAAAATGGTTCCGTTGGAATTTATGAAAGAGTACAGCAATAAATTAACACACAAGGAGAATTGTTTATGAAAAAGAAAATAGTTTTAATGTTGACAGTTATTATGTTAATAGGACTTGCTGGGTGTGGAAAAAATCAGATAAACATAAAGGAAACTGGCACATCTGATAATAATGAACAAATGGTACAAAACATATATGAAAACAAGAGGACAGAAGTAAAGCAAAAAATATCAGAAATAAAGGAAAGATTGCCAGAAACTTCTGCAGAAGATAAAGGAACTTGTGGGAGTAAGGCAAAATGGTACTACAAAGATAATACATTAATTATTTACGGAGAAGGGGTGATAACAGAAGATACATGGCATAAGTCAAATATAGTTATAAATACAGTTGTTATTGATAGCGGAATTACTAAATTAGGAAACAATATGTTCAGTGGG
>OMBP01001163.1_pt1 | contig 11941 bp, 8 predicted proteins | sample 1644911 | NCBI WGS metagenome assembly OMBP01 (sample SAMEA103958122, study PRJEB25191) | human gut metagenome | biome: human-associated habitat [ENVO:00009003]; feature: intestine environment [ENVO:2100002]; material: feces | place: Germany | collected 2013/2015 | reverse complement strand
CCGCGTGACCTCAGGCCCCGCGATAGAGAAGCCCGGCGACCTTGCCGCACTGCTGACGAACCTCAATGACGGAGATGTGCTCTTCGTCGATGAGATCCACCGCCTGTCGCGCTCGGTTGAAGAGGTGCTCTATCCCGCCATGGAGGACAGCGCGATAGATATAATTATCGGTAAAGGTCCCTCGGCGCGTTCGATAAGGCTCGACCTGCCGCATTTCACCCTTGTCGGAGCAACGACGAGAGCGGGTCAGCTCAGCGCACCTTTGCGCGACCGATTCGGCGTTATTCTCCGCCTTGAGATGTATACGCCCGAGCAGCTCTCGCAGATAGTCACGCGCTCCGCCGGAATCCTCGGCATTGAGATGGATCCGAGCGGTGCAAGTGAGATAGCCTCGCGCTCGCGCGGTACTCCGCGAATCGCAAACAGATTCTTGAAGCGCGTGCGCGACTTCGCTCAGGTCATGGGCGACGGCGTAATAACCCGCGAAACAGCCTCAATGGCGCTCGACCGCATGGAGGTCGATGCCCTCGGGCTTGATTTGATAGACAGACTTGTCCTCACTACGATGATAAGAAACTACAACGGCGGTCCCGTGGGACTCGAGACGATAGCTGCGGCAGTCGGCGAAGAGGCGATAACGATTGAGGATGTCTATGAACCTTACCTCATGCAGATCGGCTTTCTCAGCAGAACTCCGCGCGGACGCACGGTTACTCCCGCCGCTTACAGGCATCTCGGCATAGCAATGCCGGGTCAACAGCAGTTCGATATCTGATAATTGGAGGTTTAGTTATGGGAAGACTTTTTGGAACAGACGGCGCAAGAGGCGTTGCAAACAGCGAGCTTACTTGCGAACTCGCCATGAAAATCGGCAGAGCTACCGCCATGGTGCTCACCGACAGCACGCATAAAAGACCGCGTGCTTATAGGCATGGATACCCGCGCATCGTCGGAGATGCTTGAGGCCGCCATCAGCGCAGGCCTTTGCTCCGTCGGCGCAGATGTTCTGCTCCTCGGCGTCGTGCCGACCCCGGCAGTGGCGTTCCTTGTGCAGAAATACAAGTACGATGCGGGCATAATGATTTCCGCCTCGCACAACCCCTGCGAATATAACGGCATAAAGATATTCAAGTCCGACGGATATAAGCTCCCCGACGCGCTCGAGGAGGAGATCGAGGCGATAATCCTCGATGAGACCGTCGTTCCGCCAGTCAAAATAGGCGGCGATGTCGGCAGAATCACAACTTCCGAAATGCCGATTTTCGATTATATAACCCACCTGTGCTCGACCGTTGATTACAGGTTCAACAACATGAAGATAGCCCTCGACTGCGCCAACGGCTCTTCGAGCATAACCGCTCCCGAGTTCTTCATGCAGATGGGCGCTGAGTGCGATGTGCTCTCAAACAAGCCGGACGGCGTCAATATCAATGACAACTGCGGCTCGACTCACCTCGAGAATCTTCAGAAATATGTCGTTGAGCACGGACTTATGGCAGGCTTCGCATTCGACGGCGACGCCGACAGACTCCTTGCGGTCGATGAAAACGGCGATGTCGTTGACGGCGATAAGATAATCGCCATCTGCGCCAAGGATATGAAAGAGCGCGGTGAGCTTGATGGCGACGCGGCAGTTGTCACCGTCATGAGCAACATGGGCTTCCACAAGTTCTGCGCCGACAATGATATTCACTGTGAGATAACGAAGGTCGGCGACCGCTATGTCCTCGAGCGTATGCTCGAAAAGGGCTATGCGATAGGCGGCGAGCAGTCCGGACATGTCATTTTCCTGCATCATTCGACCACCGGTGACGGCGAAGTGACCGCCGCTCAGGTGCTCCAGACCATGAAGCGCACCGGAAAGTCGCTCTCCGAGCTTGCAAAGTGCATGGAGGTCTATCCGCAGGTGCTCAAGAACGTCAGAGTCTCCAACATCGGCAAGGTGCGTTTTTCAAGCGATGAGGAGATAAAGAAAGCCATAGCCAAGGCTGAGGCTGAGCTCGGCGAGGACGGACGCGTGCTCGTCAGGGTGTCCGGAACAGAGCCGCTCGTCAGAGTCATGCTCGAGGGCAAGGACGAAAAACTTATCGAAAAACTCTGCGACGAGATTGCCGAGGTCGTCAGAGAGAGACTTATATAACAGGAGCGCGGAACCCCGCGCCGGAGAGGAAAAGATATGCGCGTTGCCGATAAATGGAAGGATTATGAGCTGCTCGACTGCTCTTCGGGTCAGAGGCTCGAACGCTGGGGAGATGTCATACTTATAAGACCCGATCCCCAGGTCATCTGGAAAACAGAAAAGACCCATCCGCTCTGGTATAAGGCGCACGCAGTCTATAACCGTTCATCTTCGGGCGGCGGAAAGTGGGATATCAGAAGAAAGATTCCCGATGCGTGGAAGATAAAATACGGCGATCTCTCGTTTATGGTCAAACCCATGGGCTTCAAGCATACGGGCGTTTTCCCGGAGCAGGCAGTCAACTGGGATATGACCGCCGAGATAATCAGAAAAGAGCGCAGACCTCTGCGTGTGCTGAATCTTTTCGCCTATACGGGCGCTGCGACGATTTCGGCTCTCAACGCCGGCGCGCATGTCACCCATGTCGATGCCTCAAAGGGCATGGTCGCCTGGGCGAAGGAGAATGCCGCAGTCAGCGGCCTTGCAAATGAGCCAGTGCGCTGGCTCGTTGACGACTGCATGAAGTTTGTCGAGCGCGAGATACGCCGCGGCAACAAATACGATATTATTATCATGGACCCGCCGTCATACGGAAGAGGACCGGGCGGCGAGGTCTGGAAGCTTGAGGATGCGGTTTATGACTTTGCGTCGCTGTGTACCGCCGTGCTCTCGGACGATCCCGTTATGGTGCTCATCAACTCTTACACAACGGGACTTTCTGCGTCCGTCATGCAGTATATACTCGGCAGTACAGTGTCGCCGCTGTTCGGTGGCAAGGTGACCTCCGATGAGATCGGTCTGCCCGTCACAGCCTCGGGGCTCGTCCTGCCCTGCGGCGCAAGCGCAGTGTGGAGAAGATAAAAATGAGCGAGAAGTTTATTGAATTTAAAAATGTAACTTATACCTATGAGCCGGAGGAGCAAGGCGAAGCCAAGCCCTCTCCGGCACTTTGCAATATAGACCTCACCGTCAACCGCGGCGAATTTGTCGCGGTTCTCGGCCATAACGGCTCCGGAAAGAGCACCCTTGCAAAGCTGACGAATGCTATTTTAGTGCCCGAGAGCGGCACAGTTACCGTTGACGGCATCGACACTTCGGATGAGGACAGGCTCACGGATATCCGCCGCAAGGTCGGCATGGTGTTCCAGAATCCCGATAACCAGATAGTTGCGACTATTGTCGAGGACGATGTGGCGTTCGGACCCGAGAATCTCGGCGTAGCCCCCGATGAGATACGCAAAAGAGTCGACGGCGCGCTCAAGGCGGTCGGGATGTACGACTACCGCCTGCGCGAGCCGCATAAGCTCTCGGGCGGTCAGAAACAGCGCGTGGCTATCGCCGGCATAATTGCCATGCAGACCGGTTGTATCGTGCTCGATGAGCCTACGGCGATGCTCGACCCGCGCGGCAGGCGCGAAGTATTTGATACAGTCCGCCGCTTGAACCGCGAGATGGGCATAACCGTCCTTTTTGTTACGCATTTCATGGACGAGGCAGTCAAGGCTGACCGCGTCATAATTATAGATTCCGGGCGGCTCTGCCTCGACGGCACGCCGCGCGAGGTGTTTTCCCAGACCGATGTCCTGCGCCGCTGCGGACTCGATGTGCCGCAGAGCACCGAGCTGTGCCACCGCCTGATCGAAAAGGGGATAGACCTGCCCGGCGATATCCTTGACGCCGACGAGTGCGTCGCTTTCAAAAATAATGGAGGTGAGCCGATGACAGTGCTTGAAACAGAAAATCTCACCCACTATTATGAAAACGGCATGGCTGGAGCCGTCGCCGCTATCGAGAATATAAATGTGAAGTTTGAAAAGGGCGAAATAGTCGGAATAATCGGTCATACCGGCTCCGGTAAGAGCACCCTTCTTCAGCATCTCAACGGACTTCTGAAGCCCGATTCCGGCAGAGTTCTGCTCTGCGGCGAGGATATCAACAAAGACAAGCGCACCCTGCGCGCCGCAAGGTTCAGAGTTGGGCTTTGTTTCCAGTATCCGGAGTATCAGCTTTTTGAAGAGACCGTTTACAAAGATATCTCGTTCGGGCCGAAAAATATGGGACTCGACAGCGCGGAGATTGACCGCCGCGTGCGCCGCGCCGCCGAATTTGTCGGACTTAGCGAAGAGCATCTGAAAAAATCTCCCTTCGATCTTTCGGGCGGCGAAAAACGCCGCGCCGCGATAGCGGGCGTTATGGCGATGGAGCCCGAAGTGCTCATTCTCGATGAGCCTACCGCGGGACTCGACCCGCGCGGCAGAGAGGTCATTCTCTCGCTTGTCCGCACTTATCGCGATCAGACGGGGAGCACCGTTATCCTCGTTTCCCACAGCATGGAGGATGTCGCCAAGACCGCCGACAAAGTCCTGGTGCTCAACCATTCCCATGTTGCGATGTTCGGCACTGTGCCCGAGGTCTATTCCCGCACGGACGAGCTTGAGGAGATGGGACTCACCGTTCCGCAGATAACAAAAATATTCAGAGCGCTGCACGACAGGGGCTTTGAAGTCTCTCCGTCCGTGTTCACGGTAAGTCAGGGCGCGGACGAGCTCATGCGCTATTTTGAGGGGAGGGGAATGGTATGATAAGCGATATCACTATCGGCCAGTATTATTCCGGCACCTCAGTTATTCACCGCATGGACGCGCGCATGAAATTTGTGCTCACAATGGCGCTTATAGTCATTCTCTTCGTGTGCAGAAATTTCTATTCCCTCGCGCTCGGACTCATTTTCGTCGTGGCAACTCTCCTGCTTTCAAAAGTCCCGATGAAGATGATGTGGCGCAGCATAAAGCCGCTTGTCATCCTCATGCTCTTTACCGCCGTCATCAATGTTTTTTATAACCGCGGCGGCGAGACGCTCGTCTCATTCTGGAAAATAACCATAACGACCACAGGCGTTTATACCGCGATATTTACTACCGTGCGTATAATCCTGCTCGTTGTCGTCAGCTCGCTGCTGACCTATACAACCACGCCCACTATGCTCACCGACGCTTTGGAGCGTCTGCTCTCGCCTTTGAAAGTGATAAAGGTGCCGGTGCATACTCTCGCCATGATAATGACGCTCGCTCTGCGCTTTATCCCCGTGCTTATCGAGGAGATCGAGCGCATAATGAACGCGCAGAAAGCGCGCGGAGCGGATCTTGAAACAGGAGGACTTATAAAGCGCGCCAAGGCACTTATACCGATATTGATTCCGTTGTTTATCTCGTCGTTCCGCCGCGCATATGAGCTGGCATTCGCCATGGAGTGCCGCTGCTACACGGGCGGCGAGGGCAGAACACGCATGAAGCAGATGAAGCTCGCCGCGCGCGATTTTGTCGCCCTCGGTGTCACAGCCGCTCTGCTTGCGGCTGTAATAGTCCTCAATCATTATCTCGGGCATCTTATCTGATCGGAGTGAAGGCTTTGAAGAATCTGCTCTTTACCCTGCGCTATGACGGCACGGATTATCACGGCTGGCAGGTGCAGGAAAATGCGAATACGGTTCAGCAGACCTTTCAGGATGCTGCCGAGCGTATCTGCGGAGTCCGCGATAATGTCATAGGCTGTTCGCGCACGGATTCCGGCGTCCATGCCGATATGTATTGCTGCAATATGCGCACCGAATCGTCTCTTTCGCCCGAGAAGTGGAAGAGCGCGATGAACGGCGTTCTGCCGCACGATATCGCTGTGACCGACTGCCGCGAAGTACCGTTTGAGTTTCACGCGCGCTATGACTGCTCCGGCAAGCGATATGTCTACAGGATTTGGAACGCGCAGGAGCGTAACCCTTTTATTTCGAGATATTCTTATCACTATAAATATCCGCTCGACGCGGATTTCCTGAACCGTCAGGCGTCGCAGATGCTCGGAACCCACGATTTTTCGGCGTTCTGCGCGGCGGGTGCCAGCACGGTCGACAATGTCCGCACATTGACCCGCGCCGATGTCGTGCGCCGAGACAACGAAGTGCTGATGTACTTCGAGGCGGACGGCTTTCTCTATAATATGGTCAGAATAATGGTCGGTACGCTCCTCGATATTTCGAGGGGCAGGATAGCGGCAGATTCGCTGCCCGATATAATTTCATCGCTCAGCAGAGACAGAGCGGGGGCAACTGCGCCCGCCTGCGGACTCTGCCTTGAGCAGGTTTTCTATAACGGCAAAGACTAAAAAAACGGGGGTGCGGCAAGTTGGCAGAAAAAAAGGGCAAGAAGAAAAACAGCGCAAAGAAGCTCATAAGCGGACTCTTTGCGAAGAAAAAGACGAATAAACCCACACAAAACGGCAGGAAGAAAACAAAAAATTCCAAGCGCGAGACGATAATAATTGTTGTATTTACTCTGCTTGCGGTCGGCGCGGTCGTGTTCTTCGCCGCGCGTTCGTTTGGCGGCATGAAGTATAACGATGTCGAGGATTCGGCAAAGCAGCTGATATCCGCGTCCGGCACGGGAGCGGGATATCCATATAAAATAAGCTCGGCGGATGTGCTCGATATGACACCGTTCAAGTCGAATATCGCCCTGCTGACCCGCGATTCCGTCGTTGTGCTCAATTCCTCCGCCAAGGAGGTCGCGCGCCTCGAACATAACTATTCCGATCCGGATATGGCGGTCTATAAAGGCAGAGCGCTGGTCTATGACCGCACATCCGGCGATTTCACTTTGATGAATTCAAGCAAGATTCTGGGAGACGGCAACACGGGCTCGCCAATTTATACCGCCGCCATGGGCAAGGACGGCACAATAGCGTTCTCGCTCAAAACTTCCGCAGCTCAGAGCGAGCTGTGTGTATATAATCACAAGTTAGAAAAGATATTCGCATGGGAGTGCGCGCAGGAGAAGATATTCGACATCTCTATAGCCCCCAACGGCAAGAGCGCCGCGCTGATACTCGTCGGCTCCGAAAACGCCGTTACATATTCGCGCCTTGTCGTGCTGAGCTTCAAAAAAGATAATCCGGTAGTCACCGACATAAAATATGACAACACATTGCTCTTCAATGTCATATATAATTCGAGTACAAGCATAATAGCCTATTCGACCGATTTCAAAACGACCGTGACGAAAAAAGGTCACAAAGAGGATTACTCTTTCGGCAGCAACACTCTGGCTCACGAGTCCGCGTCGGATTCGGGCAGAAGCGCCGTCGTGCTCTATGAATACGCCAACGAAGAGAAGCCGAAAGTCGTGGCTTTCGACAGGCGCTCAAAGCTTCTGTTCGAGCGCAGCTTCGACAAGAAAATTTATGCGCTCACCTGCACCGATAAATATGTCGCCGTGCTGTTTGACGACGGCGTTGAACTGATATCTTCAAGCGGCGAGACCGCAAAGACCGTCTCCGCCGGCAAAAACGGCAAAAGGGTCATCTGCGCGGGCAGCGACGTGTATGTGCAATATGCGTCAAATATCACAAAAAATTAACAACCGCTTAATAATAAAAGGTTTGCCACTGTGCATAGCGTGTGATATAATTGAAAAAACAGCGAACAGGGGGGATAAGTCTTGGATTTTATAGTCGATTTTTTAATAGTCGCAGTGTTTGCGCTGTGCATTTTCGTCGGCGTCAAAAACGGGCTTATCCGCTCTATTATAGGACTTGTCGTGGTCGCTGCGGCGGCTGCGCTCGCCGTATGGCTGAGCGAACCCGTCGCAAGCGGTATATATGACCTGTTCATAAAAAAGAGCCTTGAAACTGCCGTGGCGGCTCAGCTGCCCGATATGTCCTCGGCTCAGCTCACCTCGCAGAATGTGCAGGAAGTTATATCTTCTCTGCCCGCCGCCATTGTCAAAGCGGCTCAGAACATGGGCGTTGATATCGCCGCGATATCCGAAAAGGCGAGCTCTGTCGATCTGAGCGCGTCGAATATCGCCGCCGAAATCTGCGACAGCGTCGCGAAGCCTATCGCCGTCGCCGTGCTCAAAGTTTTGAGCTTCGCCGTCATTTTCTTTGTCTGCGACTTCTTTCTTCAGATTGCCGCAAAGGCTGTCTGCAAGCTGTTTGAACTGCCCGTTATCCGCTCCGTCAACCGCACTCTCGGCGGTGTTTTCGGGGCTTTGAAGGGCGTGTTCGTCGCCGTGTTTGCCTGCCTGCTGCTCGATGCCGCCGCGTCCTTTGCGCCCGGCACGCAGTTCGCCTCGGCAGTCGGCGCATCCAAACTCGTGAGTTTGATCGTTTCAACCGATATATTTTCGCGGCTGATAACGGTTTGATATTTCCGTCCCCGCACAGGGAGGAAGATATTTGAGGAGGATAACTATGGTAAAAAATCTGTTTAAGGGCTGTCTGACTGTCCCGAATCTGCTCTCGCTTATAAGAATCTTTCTTATACCCGCATTCGCCGTGCTCTATTATAAAGGTCATATCGGCTGGGCAGTGCTCATGCTCGCGCTTTCCGGCATCAGCGATTTCCTTGACGGAAAAATCGCCCGCCGCTTCAATCAGGTCAGCGAGCTCGGTAAGATACTCGATCCCGTCGCAGATAAGCTTACTCAGATAACTATCGCAGTCATGCTCTACATAGCTTTCCGCAGCTGTAACGATCAGCTGATGGTCGCTTTTAGCTGGGTATTCCTCGTGTTCCTCGCCAAAGAGGCGGTCATGGTTATCGGCGGAGCTATAATGATAGCCTGCGGCATCAAGCCCGGCGCGGCCGAGATATACGGCAAGGTCGCAACCTTCGTGTTCTATCTTGTTATGCTCGTCATAATCGGCTTCGGCCCCGAGATAGGCGCGTTCAGAAATTATTGGACTCTGCCCGACCCCGTTCTCATGGTACTTGTCATAATTTCGGCAATACTTACTATAGTTGCTTTCGCAAGCTATATGCCCGCGACCTACAGACAGGTGAAGGAAAAGCACCAGAGCAGAATGGAAGCAAAGGGCAAAAAATAATAATCGGAATCCGCAAATGAACCGTGTCAGCGGTGTTTAATCATATGCGTTCCGATAAAAGTCAAATCAGAATCCCGGAGATTATTTAAATGAAAAAGATGATGTGTTCCAGGTGCGGCAAACGCCCTGCAATGTTCTTCATAACCAAGGTCGAGGGCAACGAGACCAAGCAGGAAGGACTCTGCATGAAATGCGCCATGGAAATGAATATAGGTCCCATAAAACAGATAATGGAGAGCATGGGCATCTCGGAGGACGAGGTAGATTCCGTCAGCGACCAGTTCGATGAGCTGTTCGGCGAGGACGGAACAGGCTTCATGCCCGGCGGCGCGGGAACTCTTCCTTTCATGAACCAGTCCGAACAGGACGACGATGAAGAGGATGAGGACTCCGACGGCGAAGATGAGATCGACGAGGGTGACAGCGACGATAACAAACCCCAGGTCGGTCCGTTCGGCATCCCCGTTATCAACGCCAAGGGTTCGGGCGAAAAGAAAAAAGGCAAGAAGAAAAAGGGGAGAAAGTTCCTCTCGCTCTATTGCACGGATCTCACGGAAAAAGCTCGCGAGGGCAAAATAGACCGCATCATCGGACGCGATAACGAGATTTACCGCGCGGTGCAGATCCTCTGCCGCCGCTCGAAGAACAACCCCTGCCTTATCGGCGAACCCGGCGTCGGCAAGACCGCTATAGCCGAGGGACTTGCCCTGCGCATAGCAAACGGCGAAGTTCCCGCGAAGCTTGCCAAAAAGGAGATACACCTGCTCGACCTCACCGCTCTTGTCGCCGGTACTCAGTTCAGAGGTCAGTTTGAAAGCAGAATCAAAGGACTTGTTTCCGAAATCAAGGAGAACGGCAACATAATTCTCTTTATTGATGAGGTTCACAGCCTTGTCGGCACAGGTGACAACGAGGGTACAATGAATGCCGCAAATATCCTCAAACCGGCTCTTTCAAGGGGCGAGGTTCAGGTCATCGGCGCTACAACATTCAACGAATACAGAAAATATATCGAAAAGGATTCTGCTCTCGAAAGAAGATTTCAGCCCGTAAAGGTCGGCGAGCCTACAATTGCTCAGTCAATTGATGTTATCGCAGGTGTAAAAGGCTATTATGAGGCACATCACCGTGTAATTGTTGACGATGATATCGTTCGCAAGACGGTTGTCCTTTCCGAAAGATACATAACAGACCGTTTCCTTCCCGACAAAGCAATCGACCTTCTTGATGAAAGCTGTGCCTGTGCCGCTCTCCGCAACAAGAGCATGGAGCGTCACGATAAGCTTGAGGACGAAAGACAGAAGCTTCTTATCAAAAAGGACGCTCTTACAAATGCCGATGAGGTAAACTATGAACAGCTTGCCGAGGTCAACACAAGCCTTGCAAGAATTGACAGCGACCTTAAAGAAATTGACCCCGAAACTCTCGTTTCAAAGGTTACAGAGGAGGATATCGCCAAGGTCATCGAACTCTGGACAGGTATCCCCGCATCAAGAATCAAGGAAAATGAGCTTTCAAAGCTTGCCGGCCTTGAGGACGAGCTTAAAAAGAAAATTATCGGTCAGGACGAGGCTGTAAAGGCTCTTGCATCTGCAATCAGGAGAAGCAGAGTTCAGATTTCACCTCGCCGCAGACCTGCATCGTTCATCTTTGTAGGTCCTACAGGTGTCGGTAAAACAGAGCTTGTAAAGGTTCTCAGCAAGGAACTTTTCGATACTCCCGAAACTCTTATCAGACTTGATATGAGTGAATTTATGGAGAAACATTCGGTTTCTAAAATTATAGGTTCACCGCCCGGATATGTCGGTTACGATGAGGCAGGACAGGTAACGGAGAAAGTTCGACGCAGACCTTATTCGGTTCTCCTCTTTGATGAAATCGAAAAGGCTCATCCCGATGTTCTCAATATTTTGCTCCAAATTCTTGACGAGGGCAGAGTTACAGACGCTCACGGCAGAACAGTAAACTTTGAAAATACTGTTATCATTATGACATCAAATGCCGGTTCTGCATCAAAGGACAGCGCATTAGGCTTTGGCAAGACTGAAGAAGATGCCTCAAAAGAAAAGGTTATGAAGGCACTTTCCGAGTTCCTCCGTCCCGAATTTATCGCAAGAGTTGACGAGGTTATCGTATTCAACAGCCTTAAAAAGGACGATTTTGTCAAGATTGCAGACCTTATGCTCTCTGAGTATGTACCGACTCTTGAGGAAAAGCACATCAAATTCACATTTGACGAAAAGGTTTGTCAGCTCCTTGCAGAAAAGTCATGCAACGGTGCAAGCGGTGCTCGTGACCTCAGAAACACAATTCGCAGAGAGGTTGAGGAGAAAATTGCAAACGCAATGATTGAGGCAGGTGCAGGCGGTGTTACTGCAATGCACCTTACAGCCGAAAACGGTGAGCCTGTTCTTCAGTCAATCTGATTTTTTACGGTAAAAGTTAACACATAAAATTTCCGCATATCGGGCAGTCATCACGATTGCCCGATTTTTTGTTACAATATAATTCTATTAAAGAACAATCCTGCACGGCGAGCCGACTTTTCTTGTTCGTGTAGATAGTTTGTAAATGTCAAAAAACATATTGTACCCGAGCGGAAGTTTTTTAAAATTGAAAGTTGAAAATTGAAAATGTAAAATTGTGGTCGGGCAGACAGTTTGCAAAATGCAAATCATTGTCGCCCGATTGTAGAAGTTGCGTTTAAAGGTAGAGGCGGATATTATCCGCCCGCACGGCGAGCCGCCGTACCCAATTCGTGTAGATAATTTGTTTTGCATTATACAAACTGTCTACACGAGAGAAAAAACGCAAGAGAAAAAAACGGCTGTGTAGCATAATGTACACAGCCGTTTTTTGAAAATAAAATGAAAGAAAGATTAACCT
>OMBP01001158.1_pt1 | contig 11964 bp, 6 predicted proteins | sample 1644911 | NCBI WGS metagenome assembly OMBP01 (sample SAMEA103958122, study PRJEB25191) | human gut metagenome | biome: human-associated habitat [ENVO:00009003]; feature: intestine environment [ENVO:2100002]; material: feces | place: Germany | collected 2013/2015 | reverse complement strand
TTATATTGAAATTACAAATTTTAGTTGCATGAAGTCAATAATTGTGATAAAATATTGACTGTTCGTAAGACGCCGGCATGTCGGAATGGCAGACGATGCAGACTCAAAATCTGTTGGGCGCAAGCCCGTGTGGGTTCAAGTCCCACTGCCGGCACTATTTGCAAAACCCCGTAAATCCAAGATTTTAAGTAAAATCAAGGGCTTGCGGGGTTTTCTTTACTTACAATCTTTCAAAAAATTAAAGAAATTAGGGTACTTTTAAGAAAAATCTGCCCAAAAAAGTACCCAAAAATCTGCCATATAGGCTGTAATACCAGATAGCAAACAGGAGCATTATGATGATAAAAAAGATTTATAAAAAATATGAAATTACATTCAATGTTATATTTTTCTCGATTTTCCCGATTACGGCTTTTTATCTAATGGAGTTCTACGAACATAATCCTTTTGAAGAAGTCAGATTTATGGCGGCATTTTTTAATATTATTTTGTTTGAGCTGATTGCCTGGATTCTTTATTTTGTTACGGGCAGGGCGAAATGGGCACTTCGTGCAGTTTTTATCGTGGCCATGGTTTTTGGACTGATTAATCATTATGTTATGCTTTTCCGCTCGACTCCTTTTGTTCCGTGGGATATTTTTTCAATTGGTACGGCGACAAGTGTTGCATCCAATTATGATTTCGCACCGACTGCAGGAGTAGTTGTTGTTTCAGTTATATTTATAGCTCTTATTATACTGATGCATTTTGTTGATTTCAGAATTAAGTGGAAATTCAGGTTCAAACTAATTCCGACAGTGCTTGGAATACTTGCGCTGTGTCTGTTTGTGAATGCCCTGCAGGATGAGGATTTCCAGACGGACAATTACCTGTATCCGTTTCTATTTACACCTGCATATATGACAAAGGTGAATGGAATGGCGGTGACCTTTGCGATGGATCTTAAGTTTGTGGCGGTTGATAAGCCTGATGGGTATAGCAGACAGAAGGCTAAGGAGCTGCTTGACAGCTATGCCAGTACAAATGATAATTCAGATGCAGCTAATAATACTGCAATTACAGATAAAAGTGATTATCCGAATATTATAGTTGTGATGGATGAGGCATTTTCAGACCTGTCAGTGCTCGGTGATTTTGATACAAATACAGACTATATGCCGTTTGTACACAGTCTTGAAAAGGGTAATGAGAACACTATAACAGGATATCTGAATACTTCTGTCTGTGGTGGCAATACCGCCGATACCGAGTTTGAGTTTCTGACAGGCAATACGATGGCTTTTCTTCCGGTAGGAAGTATTCCTTATCAGCAGTATATAAAGAGCAAGACACCTTCCCTTGCAAGCTATTTAAAAAGCATAGGCTACGCAACGTACGCACAGCATCCGTACTATGGCAGTGGATGGAACCGGGATACGGTCTATCCTCTTTTGGGATTTGACAATCTTTCGTTTATGCAGGATTATTCTAATCAGAGGTTTGTGCGCAAATATATAAGTGATGAGACATCCTTTGACAGGATTATTGAGACCTATGAGAACAAACCGGATGGTCAGCCGGCATTTATATTCAATGTCACTATGCAAAACCATGGTGGATACACGGATACCTACTACGGCTTTGACAATACGGTGACAGCGGATAAGCTCAATAATTCTGCACTTGACCAGTATCTTTCTTTGATTAAGATGACAGACGAGGATTTAAAGAACCTCATTGAATATTTCTCAAATGTGGATGAGAAAACTATAGTGGTATTTTTCGGTGATCATCAGCCAAATGATACTGTGGCAAGCTCTGTTCTTGCAGCAAACGGCATGGACTATAATAATTTATCAAATGAAGAGCTTAAGCTGCGCTATCAGGTGCCGTATGTTATCTGGGCAAATTATGATATTGATGAGGCTGCAGGAAAAGACACGAGCGTTAATTATCTGGCTGCAAACGTACTTAAAGCGGCAGGTGTGCCGACAAATTACTATCAGAGCTTTCTGCTAAAGCTGCAGGAGGAGTATCCAATTATATCAGCGGTACGCACGGATAAAACTGCAGATAAGACATTAGATAAAGCATCAAATAAATCAGACAAGGCAACCGGCAGCAAAAAGAAGCAGGCCGATTCGGATATGCTAAACGATTATAAGCTTTTGCAATATTACAGACTGTTTGACTGGGAGGATAAGTGATGAATTTTGTTAAAAAGCATCCACTTTTGACAGCGTTTTTAATTTCGTTTTTCATATGTATAATCATCTGTATAGGAAATGGTGTATATCCATTTGGCGATTACTGCCTTTTGCATATGGATTTGTATCACCAGTATCTGCCTTTCTTTAATGAGCTGTGGGAGAAGCTAAGAAATGGTGCGAGCCTCATGTATACATGGAATATCGGGCTTGGCAGTGATTTTGTATCGGTATTTGCCTATTATCTGGCGAGTCCGTTAAACTGGATTGTGGTGCTTTTTCCAAAGAGCCATATTATTGAGTTTATCGAGCTGCTAATCATTTTTAAGATTTCGTTAAGCGGAGCAACATTTTTCTATTTTCTGAAGGAGCACTTTGTAATTCTTGGAAAGGATAACAGATATCATAATAATACATTTGTGCCGGCATTTGTTTTCTCTACGGCATATGCGCTTTCCGGCTTTGTAGCTGCGTATAGCTGGGATGTCATGTGGATGGATGTTGTGGCGGTTGCACCGCTTGCGATAGTGGGACTTGAGAAACTTGTGCGGGACAAAAAGCCGGTGCTTTACTATGTATCACTGGCACTTTGTATATTGTCAAACTATTATCTGAGCATCATGCTTTGCATCTTTTTGGTATTCTGGTTTGCATGGCTTTTCTTTACGCAAAAGGGTGGTAAAATGGCTGCAATTGTGAGATTTGCCGTTTACTCGCTTTTGGCTGGAGGCACTGCGATGGTGCTAATCATCCCGGAGCTTATCATTTTAAGCTACAGCGGTTCGTCGGGCATCGAGTTTCCAAAGCAGATAGAGTGGTATTTTAATCTCTTATCAGAGGTCGGCAGGATGTGCACGACAGCAAGCGTCTATGAGGGGGCAGAGAACTGGCCGAATCTGTATGCCGGAGCCTTTAGTGTGATGTTTTTGATACTGTTTATGCTCAACAAAAGGATTAATTGGAAGAAAAAAATAGCTCCCGTATTGTTTGTGTTGTTTTTCATGGCAAGCTTTGCCAATAAACAGCTTGACTTTATATGGCACGGTCTGCATTTTCCAGACTCGCTGCCTGGCAGACAGTCGTATCTGTATGCATTTCTTGTATTGACCATAGGCTATGCTACAGTAAGAAAGTGGCGTGGCATAAGATTGTGGCATATTGGCGTGGCAGTGGTATTTGCATCGGCGCTTATGGCAGTAAGCACGATGTTTGCCGGTGAGGATGTGACAGAGTATTATGCAGTTATCATAAGCATATTGTTTGTTGCGCTGTACGGCATTATGACAGTACTTTTAAAGCTTGCAGCAAGGAAAAACAGGGAGCTTTTGATGGTCATAACATGCGGTATTGCGATTGTGGAGCTGGCTGTCAATATGGCTGTGACAGGACTTGGATGTACTGGCAGAAGCAGCTACAATGCCAATGTGGACGATATGCAAAAGGCACTGGAGCTGGCAAAAGAGGATGCAGCTGACAACAATGTACCATTTTACAGAGTTGAGGATACAGGCCGACTTACTAAAAATGATGGCACACGATACGGCTATGCTTCTGGAACACAGTTTTCTTCCCTGATGAATATAAATGTGAGCCATTTTTATCAGGCGCTTTATATGGAGGGAGGCAAGAATTTCTACTGTTATAACGGTGCCACACCTGTCACGTCAGCTATGCTTTCGGTCAGATATATGGTTACAAAATCAATACAGCCACAGAATGAGCTGACTACACTTGTTGGAAAATGCGGAAATCACTATCTGTATCGGAATAACTACACACTTCCGCTTGGTTTTATGATGGATGAGGGAGTGATTGATGCGTGGAAGCCATCCTCGTCATCGAAAATCTATTCGATTAATTCCCTTGGCAGGCTCCTTGGCGCAGCAGATGATACGCTGACCCTGACAGAGTGCATTCAGGACGAAAATCCGGGAACTACGACTCTCACCTTTGACCATGACGGATATTATTATGCGGCATACGATTCGTGTAGCACTGACAGTCTGACATTCAGCCACGGAGAGTATGAGACCACATATTCGAAGACCACTCACAGGTATCTGTTTGACCTGGGATACGTGAAGGCGGGGGAGACAGTTTCCGTCACAAACACTGATGCCGATGCTGTACGATTTAACGTATACGAGCTTTCCATTGCTGCAGTTGAGAGTGCTTACAATACACTCAATGAGCAGACACTCTCGGTGGATGATTTTTCAGATACACACATAAGCGGACACATTGATGTGAAGCAGGCAGGACAGCTTGTGCTTTCTATTCCGAGTGAAAAGGGATGGACTATGAAGGTGGATGGGAAGGATGCAGAGTATGAGGATTTTTCAGATACCTTTGTGAGCATTCATCTGGATGAGGGAGAGCATGAGATAGAGCTTTATTATGAGACACCGGGGCTTAAGGCAGGTGCAGCTATAAGCGCAGGCTGTGTGGGTGTCTTTCTACTGCTTTTATTGTTGCGTCAAATAGTTAAGAGACGCAGCCGTTTAAAGTTTAAAGCGAACAGTGACAGATAGCGAATGCACTGACAGACAACGCATACTGTTCATTTATGCGAAACACAGAATGTTCAAATTGTAATAGTATAATTCAATAATAAAAATAAAACAGGAGATTAACAAAATGAACAAACAAAACAAAAAAATCGCACAGGAAAAAAGAAGAATCGAAAGAGAGAAGGCAGAAAAGAAGGCAAAGGTTGTGAATCTGCTGAAATTCTGGGTGCCGGTAGTGGCAGTCGTTGTGGTAGTCATAGTGCTAATCTGGGCAGTTGCGACATCGGGCGGTTCATCGTCAAAGGGCACTGACGATACGCAAGCTGCATCACAGGCCACGGAATCTCAGGCATCCGAGACACAAAGCAGTGATTCACAGACCGAGGCAGCAACACTTAATACAGAGGCTGACACGGTTGCGGAAAACGGAGATAAGGTAAATATTGACTACACCGGATATATGGACGGTGAAAAATTCAAGGGTGGAAGCACTGAGGGACAGGGCACAGACCTGGTGCTTGGATCAGGCAGCTATATAGATGGATTTGAGGAAGGAGTGGTAGGTCACAAGGTGGGAGAAACCTTTGATTTAAACCTTAAATTCCCGGATGATTATAAGGCAAATACAGAACTAGCCGGAAAGGATGTTACGTTTGAGGTGACTCTTAACGGTGTATACAAATAAAGAGGATAACACACATATATGGAAAAATCGTTTGAAGAGGTACTGGTACAGTTTTATGTTGACCAGTACAGGGAGAATGCGAAGAGAAGTACAGGTAAGCCTGTAAAGCTGGCACACTATATTCATAGGCTCAATAACAAAGCAAAATCAATTAAATATGCGCGATTTTCAAAAAACGAGACAATAGCACTCGACAAGCTGCATCAGGAAATAAAAAGGCTTGCATTGATCACCTACTATTCCAACAATAAGAATGCAAGGCAGATTTTAAACAGAGAAATCCTTCCGCAGCTCGTCAGGGTGGATATGGAGCAGTTTGATGAGAATGAGGCAGAGTATCTCACAGAGGATTTTCTAAAGCTTTTGCGCAAGGAGTATATAGGTGCGATATGTACAAGGAGCATGAAGGCGCTTTACAATGAGTACCGCAGCAAGGAGCTTAGAAGAGAGATTGTCACGCTGGTTCCGGCACGGCCGGAGCTTGAGTTTCCAAAAGCACAGAGCATGAAAAGGCACTTCATACTCCATATAGGCCCGACTAACAGCGGTAAGACATATCAGGCGCTTGAGAGACTTAAGCTGGCGCAAAACGGAGTTTATCTGGGGCCGCTTCGCCTTCTGGCACTTGAGGTATATGAGAAGATGAATGATGCAGGTATACCATGCACCATGCTTACAGGCCAGGAGTGTCTTGAGGTATCAGACAGCAGAATTACAGCATCGACAGTGGAGATGCTTGACTGTGACAAGGAATATGATATCGCAGTGATCGATGAGGCACAGATGGTAGCTGATGATGACAGGGGACATTCGTGGACCAGGGCAATTCTTGGTACACTTGCAGGAGAGATTCATATATGCATGAGTCCGGTGGCAAAGGATGTAGTCATTCATCTGATTAATCTGTGCCATGACGAGTATGAGATAAGGGAGTATGAGAGAAAGACTGCGCTAAAGCTGGAGGATAAGCCTTTTTCATTTCCACAGGATGTGAGAGAGGGCGATGCCTTTATCGTATTTTCAAAGAAGTCGGTACTCAATATAGCAGGGCGTCTGGAGGAAAACGGCATAAAGCCAAGTGTCATATACGGAAGTCTGCCACCGGAAATAAGGCGCAGGCAGATGATGCTTTTTAATGAGAAAAAGACACAGGTTGTCGTGTCAACAGATGCGATAGGAATGGGACTCAATCTGCCGGTCAGAAGAATTGTATTTCTGGAGGTGGAAAAGTTTGATGGAGTATCAAGACGTCCGCTTGTCATCTCTGAGATAAAACAGATAGCGGGCCGTGCAGGCAGATTTGGTCTGTATGATACAGGCTATGTGACAGCTTTGGGACAAAAGAATCTGAATTATCTGAAGAATACGCTAAATATACCGGAGCAGGATATTGATATAGTAAGTCTTGGCTTCCCGCAGGTACTCCTTACAATGGATGCGCCGCTTGATGCGATAATTAAGCTCTGGCATGAGGCAAAGCCATCAGCACCGTTTAGGAAAATCAATGTCGATGAGATATTGTTTTTGTATGGATATGCGTATAAGGAGCGATACTTTATCGCAGATTTTGATGACAAATATCTGCTTTATAAGATGATTACATGTCCTATAGATATAAAGGACAGGGAGCTTGTCAGACAATGGCTGCGCTACTGCATGTCGTATACATCTGATATCTCTCTCGACAAGCCTGATAAGCATTCAAAGTATCAGGGACTCATGAAATACGAATCCTATTACAAAAAGCTTGATTTGTACTATCAGTTTTCAGTCCGCATGGGCAAAATTGTGGAGGAGGACTGGCTTGAAAACGAGCGCGACAAAACACAGGCAAAGATTATGCAGCTTCTATCAAAGAGCAAGGATGAGTATATTATCAGATGCCGGTATTGCGGAAGAATACTTCCGATTGGAAATTCGCGCAATATATGCAGAGACTGCTACAGCATGATACGCAGGTAGCAGCCGGCTTATATTTTGCGGTCAAGTCGTTGAATTTAGCTGTCCAATGTGGCATAATAGAAATAAGACCAAAATATGAATGGAGGAAGTTTTTATGGCAAACAATGAGTTACAGATTGCCGGCTCACAAGGTGAACTTAGAATCCGTCCTTACGAGCACCACGCAAAGTATTATGAAACAGATCAGATGGGTATAATCCACCATTCAAACTATGTCAAGTGGATGGAAGAAGCAAGACTTGATTTGATGGATCAGATAGGACTCAACTACAGGCAGATGGAGGATATGGAAATCATAAGTCCGGTGCTGTCGATATCGGTAGAGTATCACAGTATGGTACATTTCGATGATACGGTCGTTATCTACACAAAGCTGCTTAAGTATAACGGAATCAAGATGGAGCTTGAGTATGTCATGAAGGACAAGGAGACAGGCGAGCTTCGCACCACTGCAAAAAGCAGCCATTGCTTTTTGAACAAATCCGGCAAACCAATCTCATTAAAGAGAATGTATCCGGAATTAGATACAAAATTTTTTGAATTTAAAGAGGCATAATAAAATGATACAGGATAGATTAAAAGCATTGAGAAGCGAGATGGCAAAGAGGGGCATTTCGCTGTATGTTGTACCTACTGCTGATTTTCATGAGTCAGAGTATGTAGGAGAGCATTTTAAGGCACGCAAATATATTACCGGTTTCACAGGCTCAGCAGGAACCGCAGTCATCACTATGGATGAGGCCGGACTATGGACAGACGGCAGGTATTTTGTGCAGGCGGCTGCGCAGCTTAAGGATACCACTGTAAAGCTCTTTAAGATTGGCGAGGAGGGCGTACCGACAGTTGATGAGTATATAAAGGATACTCTTTCGGATGGCGGTGTAATAGGCTTTGACGGCAGAGTGGTAAATGCCGCATGGGGCAAAAGACTTTCAGAAATCGCAAAAGAAAAGCACGGCAGCATGTACGTAAATGAGGATCTGATTGACCTTATATGGACTGACAGACCACCTATGTCAAAGGCACCTGTCATGATTTTTGACAATAAATATACCGGTGAGGATATAAGCTCAAAGCTTAAAAGAGTCAGAGAGCAGATGGCACAAAAGGGTGCAACCATTCATCTGATGTCATCACTTTATGATATCGCCTGGCTTTTAAATGTCAGGGGAGGCGACATAAGCTATGTGCCTGTAGTGCTTTCATATCTGGCACTGTCACAGGACAGCTGCATATGGTTTTTGCAGGAAGAGGTTGTGACAGAGACTCTTAAGGCATACCTCGATAAGAATGGTATACAGACAAGACCTTACGATGATTTTTATGAATATGTGAAGCATATTGATGAAAAAGAGACAGTGCTTTTAAATACATCGATTGTAAATTACCGCATCTGCGACAGCCTGCCGGATGGTGTTAAGGTGATTGATGCGGAGGATCCTACAGTTGTCATGAAGGCCGTAAAGAATGAAGTACAGCTTGAAAATCTGCGCAAGGCGCATTTAAAGGATGCAGTTGCGATGTGCAAGTTCATGTACTGGCTTAAGACAAATATAGGTAAGATACCTATGACAGAGATTTCAGCTTCAGATTATCTTGCATCGCTTAGAGCTGAGCAGGAGGGCTTTCTTGATTTGAGCTTTGCCACAATATGCGGATATGCTGATCATGGTGCTATTGTGCATTACTCTGCAACGGAGGAGTCTGACAGGCAGCTTAAGCCTGAGAGTCTTCTTTTGGTTGATTCAGGCGGACATTATCTGGAGGGAACCACAGATATCACGAGGACCTTTGCACTAGGCCCTGTGACTGACGAGATGAAGGATATGTTTACGAGAGTGTGCCGCTCAAATATGAACCTGGCAAATGCAAAGTTTAAGGAGGGCTGTTCGGGCCTTAATTTTGATATTCTGGCAAGAGAGCCTTTGTGGGAGATTGGCATGGACTACAATCACGGTACCGGACACGGTGTGGGCTATGTGCTCAATGTTCATGAGGGACCAAACAGCTTTCACTGGAAGCAGTACCCGGGCAGAACTGCAGAGCGTGTGATAGAAGAGGGCATGGTCACTACAGATGAGCCGGGCATCTATTTAGAGGGCAAATTCGGTATTCGTACAGAGAATGAGCTTATCTGCCGAAAGGGTGAGAAAAATGAGTATGGCCAGTTCATGTATTTTGAGAATCTGACTTATGTACCGATAGATCTCGATGCGATTGATCCAAATCAGATGACAGACAGGGAAAAGGGATACCTGAACGCTTACCATGCTAGAGTTTATGAGCTTGTTTCACCTTTTTTGAATGATGAGGAGGCTCAGTGGCTTAAGAAATATACAAGAGCTATTTAACGTTACTGCCTGCACTGCAGTGTGACCGGCAGCGATTACAACAATATTATAATTGACAGTAAGGAAAGTATCAAAATGAGTGAAAAGCTTGTACTTATAGACGGACACAGTATTTTAAACAGGGCATATCACGGGCTGCCTGATCTGACCAATTCAGAGGGACTTCACACAAATGCAGTCTATGGTTTTTTAAATATCATGTTCAAGATTCTTGACGAGGAAAAGCCTGACTATCTGACGGTGGCATTTGATGTGCATGCACCGACGTTTCGCCACAGGATGTTTGATGCGTACAAGGGCACGAGAAAGCCTATGGACGAGGAACTTAGGCAGCAGGTGCCTATGATAAAGGAAATGCTTACCGCTATGGGCATTAAAATCGTGGAAAAGGAAGGCTATGAGGCTGACGATATACTTGGAACCTTATCTGTCAGGGCAGAAAAGGCCGGTATGGATGTCGCCATCATTTCCGGAGACAGAGACCTCTTGCAGCTTGCGACTGACCATGTCATGGTAAGGATTCCAAAGACAAAGAAAACAGGAACCGAGATAGAAAACTACAATACAGCAGATGTTATCGAAAAGTACGGCGTCACTCCAAAGGAGTTTATCGATGTAAAGGCTCTGCAGGGAGATACGTCTGATAATATCCCAGGTGTGCCCGGTATCGGCGAAAAGACAGCAGGCGCACTTATAGCAAAATATCACTGTATAGAGGCAGTACATGAGGACGCTGAGAATGTAAAGCCGCCAAGGGCTTCAAAGAATATAGTGGAGTACTGGGAGCAGGCGCTTATGAGCAAGGAGCTTGCGACAATCATACTTGATGCGCCGGTTGACTATGAATTTTCTGATGCAAAGCTTAGTGGCGGAGTAGAGTCACTCTACACTGAGGAAGCCTTTTTACTGTGCAAAAGATACGAATTCAAAAACATGCTGTCACGGTTTAACGTGGAGGCTCCTAAAAACAATGCCGAGGAGCATTTTGTGGTAGTAAGGGACTTAAAGACTGCAGAGAGTGTGTTTGAGAAGGCAAAGGGCAGGGAGGTCGCTTTTGCGGTAGTACCGGGAGAGTCTTTTGGAAACTGCGAAAGTGATGGACAGCTAAGTCTGTTTTCGGAGCCGGTTTCTAACGATTATCTTGCTGTTTCGATTTGTTTTTCAGAGGAGGACATTTATTTTATCTGTACAGGTGATGAGATTTCAAGCAGCTTCCTGGATGAAAAATTAAATACCCTGGAAGTAAAGTCATGGATATCACCGGATTTAAAGACCAATCTGCACAGATTTAAGAGCAAAGAGATAAAGGCAGATGACAGAGGCAGATATTTTGACATGATGGTGGCTGCATACCTTATCAATCCGCTTGTCGGGGAGTATCCCTATGATGCGGTTGCAAAGGACTATCTGGGGCTTATGCTCTCATCTAAAAAGGATTATCTGGGAAAGCTTGATTTCACCCGGATGATGAAGGAGGATGAGAAAAAGGCAGTGGACTGTGCCTGCTACGAGGTGTATACTGCCTGGAAATCAAAGCCGGTTCTTTTGCAGAAGCTAAAGGAAATGGATATGCTCACGCTTTATAAAGATATCGAGCTCCCGCTCGTTTTTGTGCTGTATGATATGGAAAATGAGGGTATAAGGGCTGATGGAATAAAGCTTAAGGAGTATGGAGACAAGCTTGCTGTTTCGATAACTGAGCTTGAAAAGAAAATATATGAGGCAGCAGGTGAAGAGTTTAATATAAATTCGCCAAAGCAGCTTGGAGTCATTCTCTTTGAAAAGCTTGGACTGCCAAATGAAAAGAAGACAAAGACCGGTTATTCTACTGCGGCAGATGTGCTTGAAAAGCTGGCACCGGAGTATCCGATTGTCGCGGATATATTGGAATACAGACAGCTCACAAAGCTAAAGAGCACATATGCTGACGGACTTTCCGGATATATTGCATCCGATGGCAAAATCCATACTACCTTAAATCAGACAATCACTGCGACAGGCCGTCTTTCAAGCACAGAGCCTAATCTGCAGAATATCCCGATAAGGATTGAGCTGGGCAAACTTATCAGAAAGGTATTTCTGCCTGAGGATGGAGATCTGTTTGTTGACTCAGACTACTCGCAGATCGAGCTTCGGGTGCTTGCGGCGCTTTCAGGGGATGAAAGGATGATAGAGGCCTTTAAGAATGGTCAGGATATCCACAGAAGTACAGCATCCCTTGTGTTTGACACACCGTTTGATGAGGTCACAGACCTTCAAAGACGAAATGC
>OMBP01001155.1_pt1 | contig 11990 bp, 17 predicted proteins | sample 1644911 | NCBI WGS metagenome assembly OMBP01 (sample SAMEA103958122, study PRJEB25191) | human gut metagenome | biome: human-associated habitat [ENVO:00009003]; feature: intestine environment [ENVO:2100002]; material: feces | place: Germany | collected 2013/2015 | reverse complement strand
GTGCAGAAGACGGTGCCTTTGTTGTAGAGGGTCCAAAGATTGAAAAAATGCTTGGATATACAAATATGGATTCCGAAAAAGGATTTTTATTCTTCCAGAAATTCCTTCGGGAACAGGGCATCTTAAAGGAACTGGAAGAACAGGGCATACAGGATGGAGATACTGTCCGTATGTATTATAACGAATTTGATTATTATAAGTAACAGGAGGAAACGCTATGAACAGCAGACAGCGCGCCTATCTGGGAAGCCTTGCCAACAATATAGATCCGATCTTTCAGATTGGAAAAGCATCTCTGACACCGGAGATCATTGAAGCACTTGATGCCGCATTGGAAAAGAGAGAACTGATTAAAGTCTCTGTATTGAAAAACTGTATTGATGATCCGAAGGAGATCGCTTCTGTCATTGCAGAGCGTACACATTCCAATGTCGTAAAAGTAATCGGAAAGAAAATGATCTTTTACCGCAAGGCAAAGAAGAATCCAAAGATTAAACTTCCGGAATAAGACACATGAATATCGGAATATTAGGAGGGTCTTTTGATCCAATTCATAACGGACATCTTCATATGGCAAAATGTGCATACGAATCTTATGCACTGGATCAGGTATGGCTTATTCCCGCCGGACACTCTCCAAATAAGGATGAGCATGGGATGACCGACGCCAAAGACCGGTTTCAAATGTGTAGACTGGCCGCACAGCCGTATCCCTGGATGACGGTCAGCCGGTTGGAGCTTGACAGTGCCGAGAGAAGCTACACATACCGCACCATGGAGAAATTGTCGGAGCAGTTTCCGATGCATCGTTTCTTCTTTATTATGGGTGGAGATTCTCTGGACTATTTTGAACAATGGAAACAACCGGAACGAATTGCCAAACTGGCTACCATTCTGGTGATCCCGAGGGATCTTTTTACCATCGCTGCACTGGAGAAGAAGATCCGTTTGTTGCAGGAACAATTTCCCTGTGATATCCGGATCGTTCCCTGTGAACGTTTTTTGATGTCTTCCACAAAGATCCGCCAGGCACTGATGAGAGGAGAATATCCGGAACATGCGTTTCCGGAAGAAGTATCTGCGTATATTCGCAGGCATCATCTGTATCAATCGTAAAGAAGTGGAGCAAAACGTATGGAACGAGAAGAAATACAAAAGAGATTGAAAAAAGAACTGGATAAAAACCGCTATGAGCATACGCTTGGGGTCATGTATACGGCAGGAAGCCTTGCCATGGCATATGGATATGATTATGAGAAGGCGATGATCGCAGGACTTCTGCATGATTGCGCCAAATGCCTCCCGACAGAGAAAAAGATTTCTCTCTGTGAAAAAAACGATATCCTGATTTCTAAAGTAGAGCGTGAAAATCCAGGACTTCTCCATGCAAAAGCAGGTATGGTTTTGGCAGAGGAAGCATATGGAGTAAAGGACCCGCAGATCCTTCATGCCATCAAGGTGCATACAACCGGAGAGCCGGATATGAATACATTGGATAAGATTATCTACATTGCCGATTATATTGAACCTTTAAGATGTGAAGCTCCCCATCTTTCGATCATAAGACAGATTGCCTTTTCGGATCTGAATCAGTGTATGGCAGAAATCTTATATGATACGCTGCATTATTTAAGCGGGAGAAAAGGCAGTGTAGACCCAACGACCCAGTTAACCTATCAATTTTATGAACCGTATGGAAAGGATCAGCCATGGAAACATTAGAAATCGTAAAGACCGCCGTAGAAGCGCTCAGAGATAAAAAGGCAGAGGATGTAACCGTTATTGATATTACAGGAGTTTCCTCTATCGCCGATTATTTTATTATTGCAAACGGAAACAACCAGAATCAGCTGACTGCAATGCAGGATGCTGTAGATGAAGCATTATACAAAGCAGGGCTGCATGCAAAGCAGATTGAAGGAAATAATAAGTCGACATGGATTCTGATGGACTATGAGGATATCATTGTGCATCTGTTTTCCAAAGAAGACCGTCTGTTCTATGATCTCGAACGCATCTGGAGAGATGGAAAGATCATTGAGATGTAATTCCAACAGGTATTTTGTGTAACAGACATGATTGATTATAAAGAGTGATTATAAATGAAAAGTGAGAGAATAACTTCTTTCCTACGGATATGAAAGGGAAGAAGGTTATTCTCTTTTTTTGTGACAAAATAATATAGCAGGTTATAAATATTAATAGAACAGATAATTAGCTACCGAATTTCCGGAGAGTAATAGGAAACTACGAGATACTCGCCGCTGTGCAGTGTATTATCTTCCGAGATTCCGTTCAGTTCGCACACCTCATCGATAAACTGCGCACGGGAGGTACGGTCAGAGGCAGCATATTGATCGGCAAGAGACCACAAAGAATCTCCCTTTTGTAATTGGACACTTGTGTAATATTTATGAACCGGCTGTTCGGCTCTGGAACCGGCAAATGTAATAATACTGTTTCCAATCAGAATAACGGCGAAGATGACAAGAACACAGACCAGAACAATCACGCGTTTCTGGGTCTGAACGGTATGTTCTCTTCGGGTGAGACTTTCATTTGCACGAGGTGAGATTTTTTCATTATATACCCTTTTCATAATAAATTCCTCCTGTTTTATCCGAAATCGAACATTTGTTTGTATGAGATAAATATAATACGCGAACATGTGTTTGTCAATAGAAAATACGAACAAATTTTCGGAATATACGTTTGCGTTCTATGTTGTAGTGTGATAAACTAAGATCATAAAGAAATACGCCCGGAGGTAATGCATTATGGCATATGGAAAAATCTCAGATAAACAGAGAGAAATTCTGGAATATATAAAAAAAGAAATCTTAAACAAAGGATATCCGCCAACAGTCCGTGACATTTGTGAAGCGGTTCATTTAAAGTCCACATCATCCGTCCATTCCCACCTGGAGACACTTGAGAAAAACGGATATATCCGTCGTGATCCGACAAAGCCGCGTGCAATCGAAATCGTGGATGATAACTTCAATCTGACACGGCGTGAAGTGGTGAATGTCCCTATGATCGGGCAGGTAGCCGCCGGTCAGCCGATGCTTGCCGTTGAGAATATTGATGCCTATTTCCCGATTCCGGCAGAGTATATGCCAAATGCAGAGTCCTTTATGCTGAAAGTCAAGGGAGAGAGCATGGTCAATGCAGGCATTTTTGACGGGGACAATATCATTGTGGAGCGCTGCAGTACTGCACAAAATGGAGAAATGGTTGTCGCTTTAGTCGATGATTCCGCAACGGTCAAGACTTTTTATAAAGAAGATGGGCATATCCGGCTGCAGCCGGAAAATGATGCGATGGACCCGATCATAGTTCCGGACTGTAAGATTCTCGGAAAAGTGTTTGGGGTTTTCCGGTTATTCCGGTAAAAATAAGCGTGCAAGTCAGTAGGTAGCGCATCTTTAGATTGATTCAATTGCCATTCAGCAGGATAGCATTAGTAAGCAAACAGCCGACTTTGCTCTAGTAACATTTGCGCAGTCATTAAAATTAACAGAAAATCAAAAGAAAGAGTTAATTGAGCTTTTGAATGAGAAATATATGGTTTCAGATATTAAGTCTATGGATGACATTTTATATCGTATAAAGTCAGTTATGTATGCTACCAATGAAGATGCCAATTATTTTAAGGAGCTTGACACTTTAGATTCACCACAATCAATGAAATTAGATTGAGAATATGTCTCCCAGGCAATTTAAGTTCCTTTTTGAAATTATAGAATAATTTAGCAATTTTGAGAGAATACAGCAAAATCTCTAAAAATCAGTGAAAATTTGTGTCATTTCAAGACACGCAGAACCAGAAAATCCGTATTATTTGCTAGAATATATATATCAAACCTTTAAAATATGATTGAATACCGAATAAGGGATACAAGTACCATGTTAAAATTATTTTATGTTATATTTATGAATCTGCATCGTGCACCATATATGATTCCTAGAATGCGGGCAGAAGCAGATCATCCGCAGCGCTATACGGAAGAACAGCGTTATTCGCTCGTGCAGCATGCCATTTATCTGATGAATAAGACAGGAAAAATCAATACGGTAGAGACAGGCATTGAAAACCTCCCAAAACAGGGAGGATATATGATGTATCCGAACCATCAGGGCAAATATGATGTGCTGGGTATTATGTATACCCATAAGTCTCCATGTTCTTTTGTGATGGACAAACGCAAGTCACATACGATACTTGTACGGGAGTTCTGTGATCTTGTGCAGGCCAAGCGCCTGGAAAAAGATAATCCGAGGCAGGGAATCACCATTATCAATCAGGTGGCAAAAGAGGTGGCTGCCGGAAAAAAGTATATTCTTTTCCCAGAGGGCGGATACCGGTTTAACAATAAAAATAAGGTATGCGATTTCAAGGCAGGAAGTTTTAAGATCGCTTTAAAATCACATGCACCGATCGTTCCTATTGCACTGATTGATTCGTATAAGGTGTTTAACAGTTTTCATATCGGACCGATCACAACATATGTGCATTATTTAAAACCGATCTGTTACGAAGAGTATAAGGGAATGAAAACGCAGGAGATTGCCGATCTGGTAAAAATCCGGATTGAAGAAAAAATACAACAGGAAATGCAGGCACATAGGTAAAAAATTTCCTGTATCCTTTTTCAATGGATACAGGAAATTTTACATTCTGATTACATATAATCATCATGATCGGCTTCGGAATCCCCGGAGATATTTTCTCTGGTATATACCCGTTTTTGATCTCGCTGTATTTCAACCAGCGCAGAGAGCTGTTCTTTTACATCCATGACATTTTTGATATTTTTAATTTCAAAATCGCCAAGGGTTTTGTCGGAAGAATTTACAAGAATGGTTCCCATTCCGAAAATCCGCTGAGACAATGATCTGGTCACGGTCAGATCCTGGACGCGGTACAGACGGACCTCATCCTGCCGCTGATTTAAAAAACCGCTTTTTACATAGAATCTTTCGTTGTCATAACTGTACACAGTGAAGGTAAGCGGAAGTCCGCACCAGATTCTTTTTCGTTCTTTCCATAATAAGTCCATTTCTTTTTGTCCTCCTTATATTTTCATAGAATTTTATTTTTTCTAAAAATTTTTTACCTTTTTAAAAAGATTTTTACGTTTAGTCTTCACGAAGATGAACATATTTTGCGGCACTGCGGCGTCTGTCCTCTTCAATGGCAGCATAATGTTTTTTTGTTGTATTGACATCTTTATGACCAAGGACATCTGCAACCAGATAAATATCACCTGTTTCCCGGTAAAGAGAGGTGCCATAGGTGCTTCGCAGTTTATGTGGGGTAATATTCTTTAAGTTTGTGACAAGTTTTGCGTATTTCTTTACGAGATTTTCTACTGCACGGACCCCGATTCTTCGTTTCTGAATGGACAAAAACAGTGCATTTTCATCTCCGGAGACCGGTGTAATCAGTTTCCGTTCTTCCATATACTCGCACAGAGCATTCCGAACTTCCTCTCCGAAGTATACAACAACTTCTGCGCCACCTTTCCGGTGGATCTTGATTCCGTTGTTTTTTAAATCGACATCGTCCAGATCCAGGCCGACACATTCCGAGACACGGATTCCTGTCCCAAGCATAAGCGTCAGAAGGGCCAAATCACGCACTTTTGTGCGGTCATGGAACATTTGCTGCTTTTTCGTTAAATTTTCGCCAGATTCGACCTCGTCAAGCAGATTGGCAACTTCATCCGCATCTAACCTGATAATATTTTTGTCGTGGATTTTCGGGGTACTTACTTTGGATGCTGGATTCGACTGTATAAACTCATTTTTGTACAGATATTTATAAAAGGAGCGGAGAGAGGAGAGTTTCCGCTTGATTCCCCGTTCCTCGTTGGTATGTGCCATACCGTCCTTTTCATATACTTTTAAATTATACAGATATTCTTCCAGATCCATGGGTTTTAGGCTTTCCAGAATGCTCAGAGGAATCTCCGTAATGCTCATTTTTTTGCAAATTGGGTTGTTTTCGTGCAGATAATCGAAAAAACAGGAAAGATCATAGGCATAGGCAAGTCTTGTCCGTGACTGGGTTTTGGATTCGATTGCTATAAAATACTGTTTGCAGTAGGGTGGAAGAGCAGTAAGCTGCTTCCGCAGTTTTAATTCATTATCAATATCTACTTTTTCGTAATATGCTTTTTCATTGTTTTCCATTGATATTCCACCCTTCTATTCTGCCGGTGCATATTGCATGGAAAATGCGTTTTTTGACACCGGGGTTTTCTAAATTAATCTGCCGGACAAGTTGTTTGACATATTCACGTTTAGTTTCCCCATCTGCCGGACACGGATTTTTCACAAGGGGAAGATGATATTTATGAAGAAATCCGATGACATTTGCTTCCGGAACATACATCAGTGGCCGGATGACAGTGATTCCGCTGCGGTCTAAATGGGTGACAGGGGCAAACGAATAAAACTGTCCTTCATAAAACATTGATAAAAACATGGTTTCTATGATATCGTCCATGTGATGCGCATAGGCAACTTTATTGCATCCAATTTGCCTCGCATAGTCATTTAATGCGCCTTTTCGCATTTTTGCACATAGCGCGCATGGAGAACTTTCTTTTCGTTCTTCAAAAACAATTTCGCCAATTTTGGTTTTGATTACATGATATTCGACATCAAGCGTTTTACAAAGCTGCCGGATTTCGGACAGATCATAATGATCAAATCCCAGATCAACGGTCAAAGCTGCCAATTCAAATTTCTTTGGATAAAATCTGCGTAATCCGTATAAAAGTGTCAGAGAATCTTTTCCTCCGGAAATGCCGACGGCAATCCTGTCACCATCAGCAATCATCTGGTAATCGTCAATTGCCTGGCGGACATAACTGTATAATTGTTGTAGTTTCATATAATGGTTCCTTTACTTGTGCTAAATTAATGGAATATGCAAAAGGCACTCCAAGGCGTTCGCGGAAACGGCAATAGTGGCATCCATGCAACTATTCGCAAAACCTAAGTTTAACGAATAGTTCTCTCAAGCAAAATCATAATAGCACACCGCGAACGCTCTGGCAAGCCATTATGCAAGATCTTCAGAATCCAGCAATATGGTAAAAGGCCCGTCGTTTATCAGAGAAATTTTCATATCTGCACCAAAGATTCCGGTTTGTACATCCGGAATTTCTTCTTTGCATTTTGCAATAATATATTCGTAGAGATTGTTTGCAAGTTCCGGATTTCCGGCTTTGATAAAAGATGGACGGTTTCCCTTCCGGCAGTCCGCATATAATGTAAACTGTGATATTAATAACAGGGAGCCTTCGATATCATGTAAAGACAGGTTTGTTTTTCCGTTTTCATCACCGAAGATGCGCATCCCAAGGAGTTTTCGAATCATTTTATCGGCAATGTTTTTGGTATCGGTTTCTGCAATTCCGATCAGGACGCAAAAGCCGTTTGTTATCTGTCCGGTAATTTTTTGATCAACTTCACATGTTGCTTCAGTGACACGTTGTATTACAAATCGCATGGATTTCATTCCTCTTAATATTTTCAATAGATTTTTAAAGTATACAAGAAAAGGAACCGGACCTTAAGACCGGTTCCTTTTTTCAGAGCGGAATTGCTTTATTTCTTCTGTTCCATTTTCTTTCGAAAATCCAGAATAATGTCGACACACGCCTCCGGTGTGATCTTACTTGTGTTAAGTGTCAGATCATAGCTTCTGGAGTCTCCCCATTTCTTACAGGTGTAATAATTATAATAGCTGGAACGCTGCTTATCTCTTTTCTGGATCATATCTTTGGCTTTTGATTCCGTGACATCCTCACGTTTGCTGACACGCTTGATACGATCGTCCATATCTGCATGTACAAAGATGCTCAGACAGTCCGGATTAGAAGCCAGTGCGTAATCTGCACAGCGGCCTACAATTACACAGGACTCCTCGGATGCAATCTTTTTTATGGTATCAAATTGTGCTAAAAATACTTTGTGATTAAGCGGCATATCCAAAAACGGTGCTGCAGAATAATTTCCGCCGGTATATGTATCCATTACTAAGGAATACAGAAAACTGTTGGTTGGACGTTCATCATGATTTTCGAAAATTTCTTCGCAAAAACCAGAATCTTTTGCTGCCTGTGCCAAAAGTTCTTTATCATATAACTTGATTCCAAGACGTTCTGCTAAAAGTTTTGCAACGGTGTATCCACCACTTCCAAGTTCTCTTCCGATTGTATAAATATAATTGCCCATACCCATTACCTCCGATGTCATAAATTCTTTAAGTAATCTCTTAAAGTATATACATATTATACAACATTTAGGACCTGGATTTCAACAATTTTAGCAAATTATCAAAATATTCCGGCAAAGGAGCAGAAAATTCCATATATTCTCCACTTTTTGGATGAACGAATCCTATTGTTTTTGCGTGGAGCGTCTGCCCCTGCAAATGTTTGAACGGTGATCTGCCACTGGAATACAGAGTATCTCCGAGTAACGGATGCCCGATGCTTGCCATGTGTACACGGATCTGGTGAGTTCGTCCGGTTTCCAGTTGAAACTGCATATAAGTATAATTTCCAAAACGTTCAAGAACTTTATAATGAGTAATTGCCGGTTTTCCGTTTTTCTCATTGACAGCCATTTTTTTGCGGTCAACCGGATGCCTTCCAATCGCGCCTTCGATGGTTCCCTCATCTTCTGTTACATTTCCGCAGACAATGCCAACGTAGATGCGGTTGACGGTATGTTCTTTGATCTGCTCTGCAATGTTTACGTGACTTTCATCATTTTTGCATACAATCAGGGAACCGGTTGTATCCATATCAATACGATGAACAATTCCCGGACGTATCTGTCCGTTGATGCCGCTTAATGAATCTTTGCAGTGATACATGATAGCATTTACCAGTGTTCCGGAATAATGTCCTGCCGATGGATGTACAACCATCCCTTTGGGTTTGTTCACAATTAGAACATCATCGTCTTCATACAGAATGTCCAGCGGAATGTTTTCCGGTTCAATGGTCGTTTCGACAGCATCCGGAATGGTGACACGTATGAGATCTTCTGTATGTACCGGATAACTGGCCTTTTGAACTGCCCCGTTTACCTGAATTTGTTTGTCTTTTATCAGCTTTTGAAAAAAAGAACGGGAGAAATCCGGATAAATTTCGGAAAGAACTTTATCCAGACGCTCCCCTTCCTGTGTGTACTGTACTTCAAATGATTCTTCCTGCACGGTTTTAGGACTCCTTTTCATCTTTCAGTTTTCCAGTGAAAATCAAAGAAAAATCTTCTTCCTTGTAATAAAAAAGCACAACAATGATCAATGCGATTGCAGAAAGTGTTACATAAATATCTGCAACATTAAAAACCGGAAAATTGATCAGGCTGAAATAAAAGAAATCAATGACATAGTGATGAATTACACGGTCAATCAGGTTTCCGGCCGCCCCTGCAAAGATTCCGACGGCTATGATATTCAGCGGAAGAAAACGGCGGTTCAATGGAATTCGCTGATACACAATAGCCAGTAAAACAAGCACAACGATGGTCAGTACGGCAAAAAAGATCATTTTTGCCATCAAAAAAGCTTCCGGATGGCTGTCAAAATAAGTAAAATGAAAAATCCGGTGCAGAATAGAAACCGGATCCAGACTAAATGCAGCACTGTCATTCTCGAGATATTTTAACTGGAATACCCCATCGATCACAGACACATCCGGTTTCTGGTACAGATGGGTATAGGCAAGCCATTTGGTAAACTGGTCGATGGCAATTAAAAGAATAACAAGCAGACCGCTGTATCCCATATATTTTTTTGTCTTTCTCTGATTCATTGTTCTCTCCTTACTTATAAATCATAAACCGGACGCGAAGTTTTCCTTTTTTGCTGAGAGACTGGTCGGTTTCAAAAACAAAACGCCCTTTTTGGCGAACCGAAACAATATCTCCGTTGTCACAGGATTGATTGCAGTTTGTAATGCAGCGTCCATTAATGAAAACTTTCTCAGCCGTAAGATATGCGGCAGCTTCCGACCGGGATAAATGATATGCCCGCGCAATAATGGCATCAATGCGGTTAGAAGCAACCATATCATCGTGTTCCTCAAAAACGGGATGGACTTTAAGAGTACTGACATCTTCGATAATCGAACTCCGGATCATGGTATGGCGGATCTGCGTAAACTGATCCATAATAAAATCTGAGATGGTCTCTGAACAAAAGATATAAATGTCATTTTCCAGCACAACAATATCCCCGATTTTACTCCGGTCCAGTCCAAGATGCATCAGTGCCCCCAGTACATCGCGATGCGTAAGTTTTTCCGCATATTTTGGATACTGGGGAACCGCATGGATACAAACAAACGGATAAGACCATTCATAACAAAGAGCATCAGGGATAAATGCAACCATCTGACGCTCTGCCTGCTCATAGCCACCGGATAGTTCTGCTGTAGTATACAGTTCCTTCTGCAGACTATGAAAAATATTCTGTTCATTTAAATTTAAAAAATCACTGAATAATACAATTCCTTTCCGGTCCGCCTGTCTGGAAAGATCCAAAAGACGCTTCCGGCATAATTCCTGTTCGTTCATATTATTAATTTAATCCTGGTAAATCAAAAGATTCCATAAGTCCCTGAATATCTCCGGAAATGTCAACACCATTTGGAGTTGCAAGGAAGATGTAATTGGAGATCTTCTGTAGATTTCCATGCATGGCAAAGGTAGCACCGGAAGTAAAATCGATGATCCGCTGTGCAATATCTACACTGAGTCCTTCCATGTTGATTACAACGGTACGTCCATTTAATAAGGTTTCTGTTATTTCAATCTCATCTTCAATGGTAGTTGGCTTGATCACACATACTTCCATTCCCGGTTGTCCCTGTCGGCGGTTTCGGTTGATTGGTGTAATTTTATTCTGCTGCTTCTGCCTCTGCTTTTCGGAAATATCAAAAGTTGCTGCGGTCTGCTGCTGTTCCTCTTCTTTTTTGCGTTCTCTGCGGGAAGGTTTTTTTTCTTTTACCTCATAATCCTCTTCTTCATCGTAATCGTAATCTTCGTTATCAAATTCGTAATCATCATCATTTAAACGCATGACATCGAGAAATTTATCAATAATACTCATTTTTTACCACCTTATTTTTGATAATGTCTTTCACCGAAAATTCCGGTTCCAACGCGAACCATGGTTGCACCTTCTTCAATTGCAACCATATAATCTCCGGTCATTCCCATGGACAAAATATCCATACGTACATTATCTATGTTTTGTGCGTCAATGTCAACAGATAATTGGCGAATCTGCCGGAAGTAAGTGCGGTTGTCTTCCGGATTTTCCACGAATGGTGCAATCGTCATCAGCCCAAGGATTTGGATATGCGGCAAAGCGGCAATCTGACGGATAAGGGAAATGGTTTCTTCCTTATGAATACCAAATTTACTCTCCTCTTCTGCAATATTGACCTCGACAAGAATCGAGACGGTTACGTTTTGTTTTGCCGCCTGTTTTTCGATTTCTTTTGCCAGATGAAGACTGTCCACCGAATGGATGAGTTCTGTCTTTCCAATGATATATTTCACTTTGTTCGTCTGCAGATGTCCGATCATATGCCATTTGATATCTTTTTCCATTTCTTCGTATTTGTCACGCAGCTCCTGCGGCTTGTTTTCTCCAAATCTGCGAATTCCTTCCGCATAGGCCTCTTCGATCATCGACACCGGTTTTGTTTTGCTGACGGCGATCAACTGTACCTCACTGCGGTCTCTTCCGCTTCTCTTACAAGCTTCACAGATACGTCTCTCTACTTCCTGCAAATTTTCTTTTATCATGTTTCTTATACCTCCACTATCTTTTTCTCTGTAAACAGGATCATAACAGCTGATCGTCGGAAACCGTATCCGCATCCAGTGCAATATGATCGTACTGTGCCAGTCCAAACGTATCGTCATCTGCCACAATACAGTATTCCTCG
>OMBP01001140.1_pt1 | contig 12102 bp, 10 predicted proteins | sample 1644911 | NCBI WGS metagenome assembly OMBP01 (sample SAMEA103958122, study PRJEB25191) | human gut metagenome | biome: human-associated habitat [ENVO:00009003]; feature: intestine environment [ENVO:2100002]; material: feces | place: Germany | collected 2013/2015 | reverse complement strand
CAGATGTCAAATCAGGTGAAATCTTTCCGACAAACACAGCTCCGGTTTTAATTGAGCAAAACTCAACTGTTACTCCTGTTCCGTACAAATGGGGTTTTCCTAATTTCAGAAACAAAGGCGTTATTATTAATGTCAGAGCCGAAACAGCAGAAGAAAAGAAAACCTTTAAAGACAGCTTATTAAAGCGTCGTTGTGTTATACCGAGCACAGGCTTTTATGAATGGGACAAGTCTAAGCAAAAATATCTGTTTAACATTCAAGGCAGCAACGCTCTGTATATGGCAGGTTTATATAACTTTTTCAAAGACGAACCGAGATTTATTATTTTAACCACATCTGCAAATTCATCTGTCAGCAGTATTCATCACCGTATGCCTGTCGTACTTGAAAAACAGCAGATAGAAGATTGGATAACCGATACAGACAAGGCTGTTTCTATTCTTCACAATACCCCACCTTCCCTTATACACACTTCGGTTAATTAAAAGATAAATATATTATTCTTCTCTTTGTAATATATATATTCTATTTTCTACTTAACTTTCCCGTGTCACAGTGACGCAGGGCCTATTGCGACACTAATACAGCTCTTGGTTTTGAAGATGTTCTTCTTTGAGACCGAGAGCTTGTTTTTTCTGCTGTATCATTTGTCTTAGCTTTCTGTCGGCAGTCATTCTGTTTGACTTGAATTTCCGGTTATAGTCATCGGCTATGCACTTGCTTAAATTTACAAACAGACCGAATATTGTATTGGCTACTACAGCATTTTCAAAGCTATGAATATTATCAATCATATTTTGTGCATACTCATTCCCCTGTTCCGCTGATAGCTTAAGCCATTCCAACGCTTTTTCTTTATCCTTTTGAATATCGTCTGTACCGTATAAATATAATCTGCCTAATAAAAAAGACGCCCACTCATTTTCCATAGCAGCTGATTCCAAAAGACTTACAGCCTTTTCTGAATCGTGGTACGGGTTATTATCCAACATGATCTTTGCAAGAGAATATTCGACATACGGCTTTATTTCTTCATACCGCAAAGCTTTTTCAAAATACCCAACTGCTTTATCAAGGCTGTTTTCTTCAAGGTACAGCTTTCCAAGTGAGTATAGTGCATATTCATTTTTATTCTCAGCAGCTTTTAAAAGATACTTTTCAGCCATATTCAAATCCTTGTACACTATCTCTCCTTTAAAATATATTTTCCCAAGCTTGTAACAGGAAAGCGTATCTCCGCTGTCCGCACATTCTGTGAGCATTTCAAGTCCATTTTCTATATCCAGTTCCAAGTGCTTTCCTGAGATATATTCAAGCGCCAGTGTCCTCTTTGCATTTGTATTATTCATTTCAGCAGAACGTTTGAAGTAATCTATAGCTTTATCCATGTCAATGTCTGTACCGAGTCCCTTTTTAAACATAGAGCCAAGTTTGTAATATAGGTTATCATCAGCCTGATCCTTACTTTCAAGTTCCAGAAAACCTGATAATGCGTTTTTGTAATATCTTTGAGCGTTTTCTTCACTTTGACTTACATATTCACCCTTATTGTACATTTGAGCAATGGAGTAAGAAGCATAAGGCTGTCCCTGCGAAGATGATTTCTGATACCACAAAAACGCCTGCGACAAATCTCTTTCCACGCCGTTTCCGTAGTAATACAGATTGCCCAGACTGTACTGAGCGAATTTATTACCCTCTTTTGCTGATTTTAAAAACCATTCAAACGCTTGAGCGTAATCCTGTTCAGTTCCGAGACCATAACAATGCATCTTACCGATTCTATACCAAATATATGACCGCATATCTACCGGTTTTTGATATACATTTTCATAAGGAAACATAAAATCAGCATTGGGTTCTATCTCCGTAAATCCCTGCAATGCTTCTTTGTAATATGCGAATGACTTTTCTTCATTCTTTGAACCAAGCTTTTCTGTGGAGTATAGCTTTCCCAAGTCATGCACCCCAAGCACATTCCCCGAATCAGCTTCGGCTATTAAAAGCTGTTCGGCTTTCTCATAATCCTTTTTCTCGGATTTTTTATCGTAAATAATTTTACAGGCTTCTTTATATGGAGTACTCCACTTGATATAGTAATGGCTGTCTAATTTAAAATCTACAGTATTAAACTCTATAGTATTATCACTCCAATTGAAATCGCCTACAATATCATCGATTGGAGGAGGAATATCTTCATCGGGTATGATCTCGATTGGTTCGGGTTGTATGTAATCAACAGATCCGGTCAGTGAATCCATATTTAAAACCTGACCTATTATACTGTTCCTTACCGAATGGAAAACCTTATTTTCATACAGCGGTGGAAATTCTTTTTCTTTCTGTGTATAGGTTTTGTACTTCTGTCTTTCAAGCTCGCACCATTTTTCATATAAGGACTGAATGCTTTTGTCCTTTGAAAGCTCTTTAAAAATTGCATTGACCGTTTCTTTAACATCCGGCGGAAGAAATCCGTATACCTTTTTGCCTTTGCAGTTTTTAAGCTGTGTCTTTAAAGTTTTAATAAGCTTCTCAAGTTCAGCATTTTCAAAACTTCCCTCAGAAATTTTTTTAAGTAAATTTTCCACATACTTTTTCGATTCTGCTTTTAATTCATCACGACTGATTGTCTGCGCCTGATATATAGACTGCAGATCATCATGAAATATGTCGTTTGCGAATACCGAACGGATTTTATCTATTCCCTGATTAGTCAAAAATCCCTGTTTTACATTTGTAGAATATACAAGCAGATGAATATGAGGATGGTGTGTTGTGTCATGGAAAGCGGCATACCATTTCAGATTGCATAAAGGGATACGCTGTGCTTCTGATATATCCGATATATGTCTTTTCACTAAGTCACGCCACCTATCTGAATTATCATAACCCAGACGAATTGCATCCTCTCGCCTGAGAGACACGACATGAGACCATACATTTCCGGGATGATTTGCAATTTTGTCTGCTGCCTGATTTAAAATTATAGGTTCGTCTTTGTCGTTAAACAAACCATGGGAGCCGCGCTTTTCAACTCCGGGGCGCATTGCCATGTAACCTACAAAGTTCTGACGGTTACCGATAACATCTGCATTGCGTTCTATTATCATCGAGATCAATTCACTTGCATTTTCAATTGTTGAGTTATTTTTATAATCTTCATATTCCAAATACTTTTTTGCTTCGGGAAAATCTTTAAGCAAATCAGATAGAAGCTCCTGCTGTTTCTCTGTTGCAGGAGCTTCCCTGTCAATTATATTCTGTTCACGGATTTCCACTGTTTCACGAGTCGCAATGTATCTTGTATAATTTTTTCGTTTGGTTTCAGTTCCGCTTTTTAAATATCGGCTTGTTACTATTATCTGTGACATTACTCATCACTCCTTTGATACCGAACTGCTTTTTCAAAATTAATTACACCGTTGATACGCTTTACCTCATCAACACACATAATTCTAAGCTTATGAAGAGTATCGTCATCTATTTCATTTATCGCCGCTACCATATGAGTTAATGCTCCGACTTCAACCGCTAACTTGAATAATGACCTTGATAATTTTTGTTCGCTACCTTTGACTATACCTTCTGTTATTGAAGCAAGCTGCGGTGCAATGTACTCTGTTGCAGTATTCTCTTTGTTCAAAATATAACCGCAGTAAAATCTAATTGCTTTTTCAATGAATTCAGAGCGTGACTTACAGTTATCATGCTCAAAAAGCGTGTCAACCATCTCCAATGTTTCGGGAAATATCTTAAGACCGAATCTTTGCTTTTTAACATCCGAGTCGACTGCCGAAACCTCTGTAATTTCTGCTTTTTCTTCTGTATTTTTAATATTATCCGACCGCAATTTTCAAAACCTCCTATCTATGCGACTGCTTATTAAAGCTTATAAATCTTCGCAAATTCGGCGAGCTTTGCTCGACGATGTGAATGTTTGGTCGCCCCAAAGCGACCAAACTTTAACCAGCAAATAAAAAAAGGTTCGATTTCCATCAAACCTATCCTCTTTTCACTTTCTCAAACTCTGCGACAAATACCCGAAATTTGCCCCGACAAACCTATGGGGTAACTTACCCCACCTACCTTGTAAAAGCCTTACAAAAGGCATTGTCGTGCGACACGGGGCGAGTTAGTCGGTGTCTCGACAGGACAATTCGTTTTTCACTTTCAGAATGATTTTTTTATAAGGCTCGACCGCATAATCTTCTGTAAATTGTCAGTTATTACTCAGACTGATTATTCAATTCATCATGCGCATTGTTCTTCGATTTCCTTGAAGGCTTTTTTGCGGTTGTCATTTCAATAAACTCTCTGACATTTGACGGTACATTTTTTTGATACAATGATTCTATGCATTTATCAAGTTCCTCTGTCAGCTTCAGATTTTTCTGTCCTAAATACATTTCAAGCGCTGTGAGCTTTTCACTCTCAACGCTTACAGTTACTGATTTTTTCATACGCCCACCTCCATTTCATTTTTAAAATAAAAAAGAGCCGATTAACGACTCTTATAATTTAATATTTCATTGTCAGTCCCTGATCTGATTCTTCCATGTCATAATACTCATTTATTTGATTTACATTTAGACTTATTATATGCTCCAATGATGGAGTGATTATCTTTTCATTTCTTGCTTCAATATAACTTGTGTAAAAATCTTTTTGCAAATCTGTTAAATAAGGAATAGAATAAATTAACTCAGATATTTTTCTTATATTTATTTTAGGAGCTATTCTTAATACTGCTTCTCTGCATTCTTCATGTTCTGCTTTCATAAGAAAATCATAATAATTAATTTTTCTTCCGTTATCTTTAATTGCAGAGGTTGGAAAATTATATATTCTTGCATTCATTTCATCATTATTATTCAATATTAAACTCATTATATGTTTGTCTGCCTGGGGGAGAAGACAACTTCCGCAATCAAAAACCGGAGCAATTTCAGCTTTTTGCACTTGACTATTATATAAAAATCCCCAATTTCCATTGTGCCTATCAAAATTACCCAGAAATGAATCTATAACAAAAACATTCCAAAAATGCTCCATCAATTCGACCGGATCAACAAATTGCTGCTTGGTGATAGTTTCTAATATTTCGGTAAGCTCAGTACCACTTCCATTATGTTCTGAATCAATTATTGTATTCTTAATTGAGCAAAAATCGTACAGCACATTATTATCAACAGTAAAATCTTTACAAGCACAAACAATTTTCGGCTTTCCATTTACCTCAAACTCACCCAACAAAGTTTCCTGTGCTTTTATTCCCAACATATTAAAAATATTACAGGCTATATATTCACTAAAACAACTATTTGTATATGATAAATCTGTAGGTTTATTTTCTGCTGACGGAGGAAATTTCAGCATAAATTGTTCTCCGTTATACTCAATTGCTATTTTCTTTCCATTAGCTCCGTTATAAGCTTTACCATAAATTCTCCTGCAATTAGTAAAATCTAATTTACCGTTCAATCGCTCCACCTCCATAAATATTTTCTTCTCAGGTATTCTGCCTGTTCATGAGTGATTAACCCATCACTTATTTCTGCCATGTTGATACTTCCATATAATTCTCCCCACCAACAATCAATTAATGAAGAATGAGTTTCTATCGCTTTCTTAAACTCTTTTAGATCATGTTCAAGATAATCCGGTAAACCATATTCATATGAGCGTTCTCGTTCATTTTTCAGTTCTTGCGTATCAGACATTTTAATCACCGCCAACCCTAAATTTACAGAATTAATTTAAAATTATTATACCATATTATATATCTTTAATCAAGAATAAAACATGGTTTATCACATCTCCATTCCCATATTAAAATCCTGTGATTCATCCTCTGTCATTTCTTCCTCACATTCCTCTGTTATATTCTGTTCCTGTTGAACAGTGATTGCCGAATACAAGTCCTGATCCTTTCCGTATATTACTCCATAGGAAGTTGAAATCGTTCCCTTGCATTTTAAAATTTTACTTCCGAAATCATATAAATCTATATCTTCAAGTACAGATAAATTAAAATCAGTCGGCAGATTTCTTGATAAATATTCCTTTCCAAACACACTTTCATGTCTGATATTCATATCAAAACCATATCCATCAAGACAGTTTATACATTCTTCAGCGTCGGAAATTTCTTTGAACTCCTGACTCTCCATTACAGCTTTCAGCTTTATAAAATCATAATCAGACAGCTCTGATAGTTTTTCCGCAAGCAAATTCAGTTCATTTATCCTGTACATATCACCAAACTGCTCATCGGTGATCATCGGCAAAGCTGACTGAAAATCATAATAAACCATATCTTCGATCCTGTCTGTCCCAAAGGATTTTGAAAATTCATCAAGCTGTTCTCTGTCACAAGGAAGTGAGATCCATTGTGCAAGCTTATCTGTAGGTTCTTCATCAATAGGCGCAGGCGCAATCCGCAGACGGAAAAAACATTTATCACCCTCGCCTATCTCAATATTGATGTCCGGTTTTTCATATACAGACGGCACACAATAATAGCCGTCAATGAACATTCCTTTCTCTCTGTCCTGACACAAACTGCCGATTTTCTCACGGTCAATGAGGTCTATGTATTCAACGGGAAGCTCCTTCAGTTCTTCAACCATATCATTTTCTATCATTGCTTCACCTAATTCTTCTAATGAAGAACACCGATATACAGGAACACTGTCCAATCCATAAGTCATCAATAACAAATCTTCAAAACTGCTTTCAGGATAAGCTGCTAATAGACTTTTGAATACCGCACAGTTAAGCTCATCAAGCTTTTCATATCTTTCCGCAAACAGATTGATCTTATATATATCCGCAGAAAATTCTTGTTCGCAAAGGTTTTGGGGCAATGTCGTATTATCATATTTTGAAATTTTAAACAGAACTTTTGAATCATTTTTCGTAATTTTCATCTGATCTAATGTATCCTGCAATTCAAAAACCGTCATAGGAAAATCCTTTATATAAGCAGTATATTTGCCGTCTTTTAAATATATTTTCATTACTTCTTCTCCTTTTCCTCAACATAACTGATGTACGGAATCTGTAACCAATGAGTCCACTCACGCCCTACAAGCTTGGTACGGGTAACGCCTCTCAGCGTGTTCATGGCTTCGATCACCTCTCCGTTTCCAATATAGATTCCGATGTGACCGTCACTCCAAACAGCAAGTCCGGGAACTTCCGGTATGGTGTCTATCGTACCTTTTACCTTGGCATTTTCAAACATTCCGTTTGCTCCCACATCTGCCATGCCATTAGAACCAACCGTTATCTTACCTGATTTACTGTCATACCAACCGTATCCTTTGATTAATCCAACGCAGTCCGCTGTCCTCTTTCCAAGCCAGTTTGAACGGATAAAGTCCATGTAGCTTGTTACTTCTCCCCCAAACACTGAAGCTCTGTCCTGCAGAATTGATTCGGTAAGAACATTTCCGTATGTACCATAGACATATCCCCAGCCGTTTTCGTGAGCCTGAATTGCCCATTGGACAAGTCCCAGATTATTTTTCTTGGCTTTGTCATATTCATCAAACTGAATTTCATTATTAAAATTCTTTTCCTCCCCGTACTCTATCCACGGTATTTCAAACCACGCTTTCCATAATGAATTTTTTACAGACTCTTTTACCACTCCGTCCGTAACAGATTTCGCATAGACCACATTACCTCCGCCGATATATATTCCAATGATATCTCCGTTTATAACAGCAGTTCCTAACCTTTCGGGAAGCTTGTCCATACTTCCTTTGACTGATGCCGAGTTATACAGTTCCTGAACAGTCATATCGGAAATCGAATAATTATCCTTTGATATCGTTTTGCTTTTGCTGTCATACCACAGATATGATCTCAGTAAGTTATAGTTATCTGTCGTTCTGCGGCTCTGCCATTTATCATATTCTTCTGTGATATCCTTTGGGTATTTTTCTTTCAGAGCCTTGTATTTTTCTTCTGTCAGAACATTTCCGTCTGTATAAGGAACATACCCCCATTGAGTTGTATATGCATTTTCTGCCCACCTCGCTAAGTCAATGTTGTTTTTCACATCGAGATTTAAAAACAAACTGCTGTCAATACTGACATTTGCAATCACAGAATATGACCTCATAAATTCTTCATAGCTGATTTTTAATCCGTATTTTCTATTCAAATTTTCAATCAGCTTTTTATTATCCTTCTCCTTAAAACAGGCACAGTAATCTGTAAAGAACTTCTCACCCTGCTTTACAGAATCAAAATAGGTGAGGTAAATCATTTGTGCTTTTACGGTCTGTGTTTTAAGACCGAGCTTTGACAGCTCATCTGCAATTGCTTTACCGTCCGATTCCATTTGTGAAAGCTGAGATTTCTGCTCAGCACTCAGATTCTGAACATATGCAGAATAATCTATATTCTGCGTTTGAGCTGATGAAAGCTGATTTCCTATTGCCAATAAAAGCATCACAGGAAGCAAGGCTATGACTATTATCATCGCTGCTAGAAATCCAACTACCTTCCATGTCCGCTTATCCTTTGCCAATATCACCGCTGCCTTTTTGGCTATTGCTCCTGCTGTTATACTCATTGCTTTTTCCTCCCTTAAATATAAAAACTGACCGTTTTTTCAACAGTCAGTTCTTGAAATTTCTTTTTTATCTCCGCAAATATTTTTGTCTTAAATAGTCAGCATGTTCGTAGTTTCACAAATATTATCTTCCTCCTGCCTTACCGAACAGCTTAGCCTTATAATCGGAAGCTATTACCTGTAACAGATATCTCTCGTTTCCGCAGCGGTACAGACACGAACCCCTTGCAGGATATTTAACTAAATCATACTCTGACATTTCTAACTGCAGTGTGTCAATAAACACCTGTACCTCGATATTTCCGGGATTAAAATAGAACTGATGCGTTGGAATCGAGAACAGCGGCTTTGTAAACTCCTTGATTTCAGGCAGCAGAAAATCCTCGATATTCTGTGAAGCTATTACTATCGAGGACTCTTTTTTACGAACACGTTTCATGGCGTTTCTTATATATTCTATCGCCGTTAAATTAGTTAAAAACAAATACAATTCGTCTATTGCCGCAACGGTATTGCCTCTGCTCAGCAGCTGATTACTCATATAGCTGAGAATGTTAAACAGCAAGGTATCCTTAAGCTTTTTGTTTGTGTCCATTAAGCCTTTCACACCGAAACATAAAAACTCACTGTCCTTTATATTCGTATGACCGTTAAAATATTTGCTTTCCGCTCCTTTGCACATGGAATGCAGTCCCAGACAGATGTTCTGTAAATTTTCTTCTGTGTACAGGTGCTTTTTTTCATGATCGAATATCATATATTCCTTTTCAATAAGGTTATACAAATCCTCCATAACAGGATAGTCAGTGGCTTTCAGCTTATCAAGATCGGTAAGATCGTATATATCAAATCTCGCATACAGCTTCATTAACATAATTTCAATTGTATCGATCTCTGCATCAGTAAAATCCTTGTAAGTTCTGAAAAAGTCCTTGAGATACGAAATGTGCTGACTTAATCTTGTTACCTTTCGAAATGCTTCGGGTTCACTATCATTATTGTTGCAGGAATCAGACCTTGATTCCTGTTTTTGTGAGGTGTGCGAAATGAGTCCGGCGTCACGCTGGTCGCCGAAGCTTTTCGGCTCTAACGGATTTATCATATATTCTCCCGACATAAGGTCAAGGTAAGTACCACCTAAGTTATTAGTCAAGTCCTCATACTCGGCTTCGGGATCAAGGCAAATTATCGATTTCCCCGACTCTCTCATATTTGTCAGCACCAGCTTCATAAGATACGACTTACCCTGTCCGCTGTTTCCGAGAATAAGAACATTTGCATTGGTCTTGTCATCACTCCGCTTATCGAAGTCCACAAGAATATTTGTGCCGAATTTATCTCGTCCGATATAAAAGCCTTTTTCATCGGTTTTGCCTGAATAATTTAAAGGATACAAATTTGCCACAGCGCTTGCAGGAAGTACTCTTTCAAACAAAGTTCCGAACGCATTGTAACCAAACGGCAATGCTGACAGCATTCCTTCTTTCTGTCTTAAAATCAACTTATCCACCATGATCTTTGAACGGGTAAGCTCCATCAAAATATCCGACTGCAGTACCTTCAGTTTTTCTTCATCACTTGCTTTCAGTTCAATAAACACAGCCGTATGCAAAAGCGGTTCTTTGTTTCTTCTAAGGTCTGCTATAAGCTGTACAACATCTTTCAGATTGTTCTCCGCCTCTATTGAATCGGTCACATCGTTTACAGTTGTCATCAGCTTATTTCTCCTTGCCGCATGCTGTATTATCTGCCTTTGTTCCGAGCTGTCTACAAGTCTATTATATATTCTAAGTGTTACTCCGCTTCGGTCTGCTAAGTGTGACAGTATTGCCTGTTCTTCCGTTGACGGCGGATATTCCCTTACCGCCCACACACTTTTGTAACTGTTTCCGCATATGAACTTATCGGCAAAAAACTTGACCGTACTTGGTGATATTCTGTCAAAAAACTCCTGTACTCTTATTTCCTCTGCCTGTTCCGGTGTCAAAACCTTTGGCTTTCTCTTAAATTTTTTCATTTACCGCTACCTCCAAATATGCTTCTCCCTCTGTATCCGATATATCTTCTCCGTTCATTGATACCTCAAAATATATGGCAAGCATTCGCTTGATATCCTCCTTTTTCAGCTGTCTGACATCAAATCCGTGTTCGGCTATCAGCTTTGACGAACGGTTGATCTGCTGAAATATGTTTCCTTCTTTTTTATCCTTGATTCTCAATGAAAACAGAAACTGTCTTGCCGTAGACATTTCTACCTGAATGCTGTCCAAGAACTCCAAGTCCGATTTCAGTATCTTCCTTATCTCAGGATTCTTTTCTTCTTCTATTCTTTGAATAATATTCTGCTTGTTTGCGTCAAAACACTGACAGCTGTCCAGACATATCAATTCAAGATCGGGTATCATCGACAACAGCGACATTAAGTGATGCACTTTAACATTTATACTTTCGTCTGACAGCACCGATATATTCGTAGGCTGCACATTGTAAAAAACAAGCTCTCCTTTTTCTGTTTTCAGTCCGTACTTGCCAAAGGTCTGTAAGCCTAATAATATCTGCGTTGATTTTTTTCTCTGCTTTTTTACTTTCTTCATATTCCTTTACCTCCAATAATATAACTGCTGTGATGTCACAAAAAATTTAAACGCACAGAATATATAATCCATTATCGTTGTTTCCTCCATGCGTATAGACAAAAACGCAAACATTGCCGTTATTCCGAACGGTATAAACGACCATATCTGCGTTAATATCACAACCGATAATATCAGTCCTATGCAGATAATCAGAAAATCCTTTATGCTCCACAGCCACAGTCTTGACGCCGCTTTCAGATTCTGCGGATATATATATGTTTTCATAAAAACCTCCTATGCAAATTTTGATGTAACAAATTTTCCTGCACGCATAGCTGTATTAACCGTACTTGAAACGCTTACCATATTAAATCTTATACTTGTGTCCAGTCCGAACTGCTGAGCAATTCTGGGAACTTCGTTTGCAGAAAGCATTATGCCCAATCCTAACAGCGTGTTTGTCTGCCATGTAAGCAGTCCCAAAAACAGCAGCGTAGTTTGCAGAAAAGCAGTTAAGCATAGGGCAAAAATCTGCTTGCACCAGCTGTTAAATCCGTCTGAATATCCTCTCGGTATCGAGAACATATACAGACTTCCTATTGCTATCTGACAAAGTAATATTCCGCCTCTTTTGATGTTTGCAAAGAAAAGTTTTACGACACAGTATGCAAAAGCGATCATCGTTAATATTCCGAGAAGTCCGGAAAATCCACCCATACTTTTTAAAACAACCTCCGCCATTGTTCCCAGATCAACCGATTGGTTTGCTCCGACAAATGAAGCGATCAAATCATGAGAAAACGTCGTCTGTAACGTAATACAAAACTTATACAGAGTAATGGGCAAATTCGTAAACAGACTGACTGCCATAAATCCTTTAAGAACATTAAGACAGGTACCTTGTATATTTGCGCGACCGGTTTGGTACTCTATTGCCGT
>OMBP01001129.1_pt1 | contig 12203 bp, 14 predicted proteins | sample 1644911 | NCBI WGS metagenome assembly OMBP01 (sample SAMEA103958122, study PRJEB25191) | human gut metagenome | biome: human-associated habitat [ENVO:00009003]; feature: intestine environment [ENVO:2100002]; material: feces | place: Germany | collected 2013/2015 | reverse complement strand
ATGTGTATCGTCCGGCTGCAATCGAACAGTTGCAGATCAATGGAGAAAAGCAGGGCGTGGAAGTATTTTCCATGGGAAATAAAAACAAACCTGCGGATATCGCCAAAGCAGCCGTGGAACATGCAAAGAAAGAAGACTGCAATGTTCTGATCATTGATACGGCAGGTCGTCTGCATGTCGATGAAGAGATGATGGATGAGCTTGTGGAGATCAAAGAAGCGGTGGATGTATTCCAGACCATTCTCGTTGTTGATGCAATGACCGGTCAGGATGCGGTAAATGTTGCTTCGACATTTAATGACAAGATAGGAATCGATGGTGTTGTTCTGACAAAGCTCGATGGAGATACCCGGGGCGGTGCAGCTCTTTCCATCCGCGCAGTGACAGGAAAACCGATTCTGTACGCAGGTATGGGTGAGAAACTTTCGGATCTGGAACAGTTTTATCCGGATCGTATGGCATCCCGAATCCTTGGTATGGGTGATGTGCTTACCATGATTGAGAAAGCACAGGAGAATCTCGACGAGGAAAAAGCCAAAGAACTTGAGCAGAAGATACGCAAGAATGAATTTGACTTTGAAATGTATTTAGAGTCCATGAGTCAGATGAAAAAGATGGGCGGTTTGTCCAGTCTGATGGGCATGATGCCGGGACTTGGACTCGGCGGTGGAAAGATGCCGGAGATTGATACGGACGAAGCGGAGAAAAACATGCGGAGAATAGAGGCAATTATTCATTCCATGACACCGCAGGAACGTAAAAATCCGAATCTGCTCAATCCAAGCAGAAAGAACCGCATTGCAAGAGGTGCGGGTGTACAGGTGGCAGAAGTCAACCGTCTGGTCAAGCAGTTTGAGCAGACAAAGAAAATGATGAAACAGATGCCCGGCATGATGGGCGGAAAACGTGGTAAAAGAGGAATGTTCAAAGGACTTCCCTTTTAAATAAAAAACAAAACCTATGAGGAGGTGAAATCATGGCAGTAAAGATCAGATTAAGAAGAATGGGACAGAAGAAGGCTCCTTTCTATAGAATCGTAGTTGCAGATTCCCGCTCACCAAGAGACGGAAGATGCATCGAAGAGATCGGAACATATGATCCAACAAAGGATCCTAGCGAGTATCACGTAGATGCTGAGCTGGCTAAGAAGTGGTTATCTACAGGCGCACAGCCAACAGAGACCGTTAACAGAATCTTCAAGGCAGCTGGTATCGAGAAATAATTCCGAAGGGTGGATGTAATTAATGAAAGAATTAGTTGAAGTAATTGCAAAGTCACTCGTTGATTTCCCGGATGAAGTTGTTGTGACGGAGTCTGAGAATGAAAAAGGAACTCTGCTGGAACTTAGGGTTGCACAGTCCGATATGGGCAAAGTAATCGGAAAGCAGGGACGCATTGCGAAAGCAATCCGTGCGGTTGTGAAAGCAGCGGCATCCAAAGAAGACAAAAAAGTTATTGTGGAAATCATGCAATAACATAACGGTAGGATATACCGCATTAAGCACCCCGCAGCTGCGAGGTGCTTGTTTTTCTATGAAACAAATTCATGAGAGAATCTGCACAATAGGAGATTTTATGGAAGATTTATTTCAGGTGGGAGTGATTACGGCTCCTCACGGGGTACGTGGAGAGGTGAAAGTGTTTCCTACCACGGATGATAATGCCCGGTTTAAAAATTTGAAAACAGTCCTCCTTGATCAGGGTCGGGGAACCAGAGAACTTGAAATCGAAGGTGTTAAGTTCTTTAAAAATATGGTGATCCTGAAATTCAAGGGGATAGATGATAGAAATGACGTGGAGAGAATGCGGCAGGCAAAGCTGCTTGTTACCAGAGAAAATGCAGTGGAATTAGGAAAAGACGAGTATTTTATTGCAGATCTGATCGGAATACAGGTGGTTTCGGATGAAGGAGAAGAACTTGGAACAATCTCCGATGTATTGCAGACCGGTGCCAATGATGTCTATGTTGTGAGTAAAGACGGCGCAAAAGATCTGCTCATTCCGGCAATCCATGCGTGTATCCAGAACGTGGATGTGGCTGCGGGACAGATGGAAGTACATCTGCTGCCGGGACTGCGTTAAACGGAGGGTGGACAATGAAGTTTCATGTTTTGACGCTTTTTCCGGATATGGTGATGCAGGGGCTTATGACAAGCATCACAGGGAGAGCCGTACAACAGAAAAAAATAGATATTGATGCGGTGAATATTCGTGATTATACGCAGGATAAGCATGGCAGGGTGGATGATTATCCTTACGGCGGCGGTGCAGGGATGCTCATGCAGGCACAGCCGGTATATGATGCATGTCAGAGTGTTATGGAAAAGATACCGCAGAATAAGAAAAAGCGGGTGATTTATGTAACCCCGCAGGGAATTCCTTTTACACAGGCAAAAGCACGGGAACTGGCGGCACAGGATGAGCTGCTTTTGTTATGCGGGCATTACGAGGGCATTGATGAGCGCGTGCTTGAGGAAGTGGTCACAGATTACATTTCCATCGGTGATTATGTACTGACGGGCGGCGAGCTGGCAGCCATGGTGATTGTCGATGCAGTGGCACGCCTGGTTCCGGGAGTGCTTGGAAATGAACAGTCGGCCCTGACCGAATCTTTCCACGGAGAGCTTTTGGAACATCCGCAATATTCCAGACCGGATGTGTGGCACGGGAAAAAGGTGCCGGAGGTGCTGCTTTCCGGAAACCAGAAACACATAGATGCATGGAAAAAGGAACAGTCCATCCTGCGTACAAAGGAACGCAGGCCGGATCTGTATGCCCGCTATGTGCGGCTGCAGGAATGCAGACAACTGCTTATGAAACAGAAACTGTTGCACATCGATATGATTGAACTGATCAATCGTGGACGCGCACAACTGTTGTATTTCGGGCAGGGACAGATATTGCTCAAAGATATGGAATACGAGATCTATTTTCATGCATGTGTTGATCCGTCAAGACTTCCGGATATCCGTACATGGACGCTTCCGGTTGAAAAAATACCGCTGGCGGTTTTGCATCAGGAGGAAATGATTCCTTATTTTCAAAAGAGATACGGACTTAATCAGGAGTGCGAATGTTATCAGGCTGTGTACACCAGACATGAAAAGCTTCCGGTGCGCGGGTTATACCGGCCGGATCTGACGCGTGAGGATGGATTGTCGATGCGCAGATTACAACGAGAAGATTTTCCACAGGTGGTTTCCTTTTATCACGGCTGCTGTGATGAGGACTACCTGCGGTCGAGGATACAGGATGGTATGCTTGTGGGGGCTTTTTATGACGAAAAGCTTGCCGGATTTATCGGGCAGCATTGTGAGGGAAGTATCGGAATGCTTATGGTAGCACCAAAATTCCAGCGCAGACACATTGCCATGACGCTCGAAACGTATGCAGCAAACTGTATGCTCGAACAGGGAAAAATTCCGTTTGCACAGATTATCACGGACAACGAAAAATCCAAGAGATTGCAGGAAAAAGAGGGATTTTGTCTGTCGCGTGACAAAATTTTCTGGATGTGCGAAAAATGATGAAAAAGGACTTGATTTTTCGGAATGAGTATGCTAAAGTTTATAATTGTTGCGGTGTAATTATCCGGTAATATTACGGAACGGATAGTTACAAATGTGAATAGAAGTGACGGTCCTCTGGCACCGATAGATGGAGTTTAAGAACGTCAAAATAATCAGGAGGTCACAAAATGAACGCGAGTGAAATTATCAAGAACATTGAGGCAGAGCAGTTAAAGGCTGAAGCACCACAGTTTTCCGTAGGTGATACTATAAAGGTATACGGAAAGATCAAAGAGGGAAACCGTGAGCGTATTCAGGTATTCGAAGGAACTGTTATTAAGAAGCAGGGTGGAAGCAACCGTACCACTTTCACTGTAAGAAAGATTTCAAACGGTGTAGGTGTTGAGAAGACATGGCCTTTACATTCTCCAAACGTTGAGAAGGTAGAGATCGTTCGTAAAGGTAAAGTACGTCGTGCAAAACTTTACTACTTAAGAGACCGTGTCGGCAAAGCTGCAAAGGTAAAAGAGTTAGTAAAATAATTTGCTTCATGGAAGGGATGCCACAGAATGCGGCATCCCTTTTTTCTAACTTGAATTAAAGAGGTGGAAAAGTGAAAAGAAGAAGCGGACTGAATTTCAGCAGAAGAAGAAAAAAGTTTAATGTGCCCCTGTTTAAAGAAATTATGACCTGGGTATTAGAATGTGCCATTGTAATTGCCATTGCATATGCACTGGTCAGTTCTTTTGGTTTTCGGACGACAGTTGTGGGAAATGCCATGCAGGATACCTTACAGAGCGAGGAACAGATTTTTGTCAATCGCTTTGTCTATATGGTACGCGCGCCAAAGCAGGGCGATGTCGTCGTTTTTTTGCCGAATGGAAATGAAAAATCCCATTATTATGTCCGGAGGGTAATTGCCTGTCCGGGGGATACGGTACAGATCAAAAATGGGAAAGTATATATTAATGGAGAACTTTACAAGGAAGATATTGTTTCTGCTTCCATCGAAGATCCCGGTGTGGCAGCAGATGAAGTGAAACTTGGGGATGACGAATATTTTGTTCTCGGGGATAATCGAAACAGCAGTGAGGACAGCCGTATGGCAAATATCGGAAATGTGAAAAAAGATTATATAATTGGAAAAGCGTGGTTCCATTTTAAGGGATTTGGAAAGATGGGACTGATCGATTAAGCGGGCTGATTTAGGAAATGAGGAAAAAGAGATGAATTTTCAATGGTATCCCGGTCATATGACCAAAGCAAAACGACAGATGCAGGTTCCTCTTTCCAGCCGTAATCCGGACATTGACGAACTTGGAAAAAACAAATATCGTCTGATTTTAATGAATAAAGCGGACCTGGCGGACCGCAAGGCAACCGAGCAGTGGTCTGCTTTTTTCAAAAAGAAAGGATATTATGTGGTAAGCCTTGACGCGCGAAGCAAAAACGGAATGAAATCCATTACCGATATTATTATGGAAGCCTGTAAGGAAAAAATGGAGAGGGACCGTAAGCGCGGAATTAAAAACCGGCCGGTCCGTGCCATGGTTGTTGGAATTCCGAATGTCGGAAAATCCACATTTATCAATTCGTATGCGGGAAAAGCGTGTGCAAAGACCGGAAACAAGCCGGGTGTAACGAAGGGAAAACAGTGGATACGTCTGAGCAAAAGTGTAGAGCTTTTGGATACTCCGGGAATTCTCTGGCCGAAATTTGAGGATCAGAAAGTTGGACTTCGTCTGGCGCTGATCGGTTCCATCCGGGATGAGATCTTAAATACGGATGAACTTGCGGTAGAGCTGATCCGTTTCCTGAAAACACAGTATCCGGGAATCCTGACAGAACGTTATGAAGTCGAAGAAACACAAAAGGAGACCGAACTTTTATGCGGGATTGCAGAAAACAGGAAATGTATCACGAAAGGCGGGGAACTCGATTACAGCAAAGCGGCAGCACTTCTGATTGATGAATTCCGGAGCGGAAAACTCGGAAAAGTTACGCTGGAGTGGCCAAAGGAGCAGGAAAATGGCTGAAAAAATTGATGCGATTAAAGAGGAACTGACAGCAACACCGACGGAAGCACTGGAGGCGTTTGTGGAAAAATATGCGTCGGATTCCCGCACCGGTGTGCAGAAACTGGTGGATACCGCAAAAAAACGCATGGATAAGCTACAGAAGGAAATGATCCGCACGGAAAATTTAAAGAAATATGAAAAAGAGTACGATACATATACATATATCTGTGGGATCGATGAGGTAGGACGGGGACCGCTTGCGGGACCGGTCGTGGCAGGAGCTGTGATTCTGCCGAAGGATTGTGATATATTATATATTAATGATTCCAAAAAACTTTCAGCGGCAAAAAGAGAAGAACTGTATGATATCATCATGGAGCAGGCAGTGGCAACCGGACTTGGCACGATCGGTCCGGACAGGATTGATGAGATCAATATTCTGCAGGCAACGTATGAGGCAATGCGGCAGGCGATTGCACAGTTATCTCCGCAGCCGGATCTGCTGCTTAATGATGCAGTGACGATTCCGAAAGTGACAATTCCGCAGGTACCGATTATCAAGGGAGATGCAAAGAGCATTTCCATCGGTGCGGCATCGATCATTGCCAAGGTGACCAGGGACCGGATGATGGTATACTATGATTCGATTTATCCGGAGTATGGTTTTGCTTCCAATAAAGGATATGGAAGCGCGGAACATATTGCAGCACTCAAAGCGTATGGACCGACACCGATTCACAGAAGAACCTTTATTAAGAATTTTGTATCATAAGATAATTATTCAAAATCACAAAGGGGGCTGTTCGGATGCAGATTTCAGATTTGGTAAAACAGTATCATCAGGCGATCTCATCAGGTGCGGAGACGCTGACCGGGACGAAAGGTGTGGAAAATCTTGTGGCCTCTCTGCGGTCTCTGACAAAAGGAAATATTTTTGAGGGGACGGTCACTTCCGTTAAAAATGGCCGCGTGACGCTTTCTCTTTCCGGAGGGCAGCAGGTGATGGCACGGCTGGACGGAAAGATTTCCCTTATGGAAGGGGAATCCATGTTTTTCCAGGTAAAGTCCAACGATGGCACGCAGATTGCCATCCGGCCGTTTGCAATTGACGGGGCAGGCGCAAATTATACGCTGATGCAGGCGCTTTCCGCAGCGGGACTATCCGCACAGCCGGAGTATTTGTCCATGGTTGACCGGATGATGGAAGAACAGATGCCGATTGACCGGGAGAGTCTGCAGCAGATGGCACGGCTGGTCAATGCAAATCCGCGGATTGATGTACAGACGCTGGTACAGATGCAAAAGCTTGGAATACCGATTACTGTAGAAAATGCCTCCCAGTTTGAAAATTATATGAATGACAGTCAGGCGATTACACGGGAACTGGATGCACTGATTGAGCAGTTTCCACAGAGTCTGACCGGAACAGAAGGCGCACCAGTAAAGACAGAGACCATGCGTCAGCTTGGAAATGAGTTGTTGCAGATTCTGACAGACGGGCTGGAAGAAGTACCGCAGCAGATACAAAGTCCGGAACCGGATATGGCATACAACCTGGATGGTCTGAAGTATGAAAGCGTGCAGACAGATACCACAGAAACGCAGATGCAGACGGAAGCTGCACCGGAGACTGCCACGGAAACCGTACAGGAAAATCCGGAAATTTTGTCGCAGCAGGAAGGTCAGGCTGCAGCGGAGGAGAAAGGCGTGGCCGGACAACAGGAAGCCGAAACGATGGAAACTGTTTCCGGAAAAACAACTTATACCGGGCAGATGTCGCAGACTCCACATACACTGGGAGCTGTACTTTCACAGGAACAGCTGCAGCATTTAAACCGAATGATCGGAGATATTCTCGGAAAGCCGCAGAGTGCATATAACGCAAATAGCGGTACGGTAGAAGTGTTAAAGGATCTGCAGCAGCTGTGCAAAGATCCGTTGCCGTTGGAACGGGAACATCTCGGAAAGCTGTTTTCTTCCAGGGAATTCCAGGCACTTGTCCGGGATACGGCAGAACAGCAGTGGATGGTCAAACCGGGGGATCTCAAAGAGGGCGATTATGTGGGCAGACTGTATGAACGTCTGAACAGTCAGATGGAAAAAATTGAGTCTGCACTCAAAAATGCGGGACAGGAGCATACTGCTTTTTCACAGATGGCAGGAGAGATCCACAGCAATGTGGAATTTATGAATCAGGTGAACCAGATGTACACATACGCACAGATTCCACTTAAAATGTCGGGGCAGCATGCAAGCGGTGAACTGTTTGTGTATACCAACAAAAAGGCACTGGCGCAGGGAGAAAAGGATCTGACTGCTTTTTTGCATCTGGATCTGGATCATCTGGGAAGTACGGATGTTTCGGTCCGGATGAGAGGACGTGAAGTAAGTACACGTTTTTATCTGGACAATGACACTGCATATGCATTGCTGGAAAAAAATTATCCGGTGCTGGAAGCAAGACTGGAAAAAAAGGGATATCACTGTAAGATCGACGTGGTAAATGAAGAAAAACATGTAAATTTTGTGGACGATTTTCTGAAGATGGATCAGCCGGCGGCGACACAGCTGCACCGGTATTCCTTTGATATGAGGGCATAAAATGGAAAATAATAATTTTAAACCCTTTCCTTTTGAGCAGCTAAAACAAAAGAAAGAACCGGAGAAAACGGCAGTGGCGATTGCCTATGAGCCGGGCGAAAAAGCACCAAAGATACTGGCAACCGGAAAGGGGCAGGTAGCCGAAAAAATTATTGAAAAAGCAAAAGAGAGTCAGGTTCCGACTTACAAAGACAATAAACTTGCGTCTACCCTTTCCAAATTGCAGATCGGGGACATGATTCCGCCGGAGCTGTATGAGGTGGTTGCGGAGATTCTTGTTTTTGTGGATGATATGGATCGTATGAAGGCAAAGATTGATCAGGCAGGGGTTAAATAAAATTTGAATAAACGTACAATTGGAACAGAATATGAGACCATGGCAGCCCGGTATTTGTGCACACATGATTACACAATTCTTGCACGCAATTACCGGACACCATTTGGAGAGGTGGATCTTATTGCACAAGGACGGGGTACTTGTATACGTTGAAGTAAAATACCGGAGCAGCAATGATTACGGAGATCCGTTAGAGGCGGTAGACCGGAGAAAGCAGCGCCAGATCTGTAAGGTTGCAAATTATCATTATGCAGGATATGCAGCAGGGCAGGAGATGGACTGCCGTTTTGATGTGATTGGAATTTATGGGGACGGAAGTATCCGGCACATCCCAAATGCATTTTATTTTCAGAGGTGACAGACATGGACAGAGAAGATTTTCAGTGGAAAAATAAAGAGCATATACTGGAACTGGAACAGTTTCAGGGCAAAAAGGGACAGGGGCTTCCGCTTTTGTATTTTCCCCTTCTTTTGGCACATACGGGCGTAAAGAACTGTTTTACCACCAGAGAGGGTGGATGCAGCACCGGAATGTTCCGGAGTCTGAATCTGAGTTTTACACGTGGAGATGATCCACAGGCAGTGACGGAAAACTACCGCAGGGTGGCAGAGGCAATGGGAGGAACGCTTTCGGATATTGTCTGTTCGGATCAGACCCATACGACGAATGTCCGGCGGGGGCTATGGTGTGACAAAGGAGCGGCCTTACACGGATGTGGACGGGCTGGTGACGGATGAACCGGGACTGATTCTGGCAACTTTTTACGCTGACTGTGTACCGCTTTATTTTGTAGATCCCATACACCATGCGATCGGACTTTCCCATTCCGGGTGGAGAGGAACGGTCGGACGCATGGGGCAGCATACCATCGAGGTGATGCGCAGGGAATTTCATAGTGACCCCGGAGAAATTCTTGCCGCCGTTGGACCGTCCATCTGTCAGGACTGTTATGAAGTAAGTGAAGATGTGGCATCTGCCTTTGCAAAAGAGTTTTCCGGTCATGAGTGTGAGATCCTGATCGAAAAGGGCGGTGGAAAATATCAGCTGGATCTGTGGAAGAGTAATGAGATTGTGCTGCGGGATGCAGGAATCCTTCCGGAACATCTGGCGGTAACGAATCTTTGTACCTGCTGTAATCCGAATCTGTTGTTTTCCCATAGGGCAAGCCATGGAAAACGCGGAAATCTGGGAGCATTTTTAAAACTTGTGTAACAAATTAAGAAATCCTTAAGAATGTATTTCAAAGATGTTAAATTACTCGGGGAAGATTTATGGTACACTGACTGTATTGAGGAAAGATAGGAGGATGCTCTTTGATGCAGCCAGATTGCAGAGATATCAAACCGGTCTATGAGCAGATCACGGACGGGATTCGAAAAATGATCATAACGCATGCGATACCGGAGGGAGAAAAACTTCCGTCAGTGAGGGAACTGGCTTCAAAATTTGCCGTAAATCCCAATGCTGTAAGGAAAGCTTATCAGGAGCTGGAAGAGGAAGGGTATGTCTGTGACTGGGAAGGCGAACGGATGGCGGCATCGGAAAAGCAGATTGCGGAACTGATCCGCAAAGAGCTGCTGCAGGAGTTCGACACGGTGGTAATCAGACTGCAGAATATGTCGGTAGGGACAGAGGAATTGACAGGACGTATGTGGGAACTGGCAGGAGGAAGCAAAGACTTTGATTGAAGTAAATAATCTGATAAAGAAATTTGGGGATTTCCGTGCGCTCGACGGGGTAAATATGCATGTGGAGTCTGGAAACATATATGGGCTTGTGGGACCAAATGGTGCCGGAAAATCAACCCTGATTCGTCATCTGACAGGTGTATACCGGCAGGATGCCGGAGAAATTTTTATTGACGGGGCTCCGGTATATGAAAATAAACAGGTAAAGGCTCAAATGGCTTATATACCGGATGAGCCGTTTTATTTTTTACAGGCGGATACACTGGAAATGATGCGTTATTTCCGGGGAATGTACGAGTCCTTTGACGAAAAGATGTTTTATCGCCTGCAGGAGTTTTTCCCGGGAATTGATATGAAACGCAATATCCGCAGACTGTCCAGGGGAATGCAAAAACAGGTTGCATTCTGGCTGGCACTCTGCTGCAGACCGAAACTTCTGATTCTGGATGAACCGCTGGATGGCCTTGATCCGGTTATGCGGAAACAGATCTGGACGATCCTGATGTCCGAGGTTGCAGAGCGCAGGACGACCGTACTGGTTTCTTCCCATAATCTGCGCGAACTGGAGGATGTCTGTGATCATGTGGGCATTATGAATCACGGAAAGGTTATAATTGAGCGTTCCCTGTTTGATTTACATGGAAACATTAGTAAAATCCAGGTGGCATGCCAGACCGGTATGCCGAAACTCCCAAAAGAATTTGAGGTATTGCATATGTCAAATTCCGGGCGTGTATATACAATGATTGTCAAGGGAAATCCCAGGGAGGTTGCGGCAGCCATCCAGACAGAGGGAGACCATCTGGCTATTGTGGACATTCTGCCGCTTACACTGGAAGAAATTTTTATTTATGAAATGGGAGGTTTGGGCTATGAAGTCAAAGACATCCTTTTTTAACCGTACGGTTTTTAAAAAAAATGTGACCCTGTACTGGCCGATCTGGGTATGCTATCTGTTATATGGGATGGTAAAAGTGCCGGGGCAGCTGTGGTCGCGTCTGCAGCAACAGACGGACATGACTGCTTATGCCAGGGATTATGCATTGTACAACAGTCTGCGTCTGGAAGTGGATGTGGCCGCAATTGCAATTATGGCAGTCGTCTGTGGGATGGCTTTGTTTGGCTATCTGTTTACCCAGAAGAATGCGTATATGATCCATGCACTGCCGGTTACAAGGGGGGAACTGTATGTGACGAATATGATCAGTGGCCTTTGTTTTCTATTGATTCCGCAGGCACTGGTTTTTCTGGTAACGGTGGTTCTTTGTCTTTTGAAAGGCATTGCGAGTGTGCAGTTTCTGGGATTGTGGTTTTTAAGTGTTATGGGAATTGCTTTTTTCCTTTATGCAACGGTGTGTTTTTGTGTCATGTTTACCGGACAGCTGTTTGCACTTCCGGTGTACTTTCTGGCAGTTAATTATGTGGCATTTGCATTTTCCAGCGGTGCACGTTATGTCATCGGATATCTGGGATATGGACTTGGCATGAATACTGTGCCGGAATTTTTAATTTTGCGGATTCTTTCCCCGATGAATTATCTGTACAACAATGTGCGGTTTGTATTCCGGCAATCCTATAACCAGGAAACGGATCTGATGTCGGGGGTGTTGTCCTACCGGGGACTGCGGGTACTTGCGGCCTATGTGGCTGCAGCAGTTGTCATTTATCTGATTGCTTATTACTGTTATAAAAAACGCAGGATTGAAAGTGCAGGGGATCTGATTTCTTTTAACTGGGTAAAACCATTGTTCCGCTGGGGCGTGGGAACCGGAGTCGGTTATTTTGCAGGCGTCCTGATGGCAGAATTTTTAGATTCCGTGCATCTGCATGTAAAAAAACCAATGTTGCTTGTTCTTGTGGTGGCATTTGGTTTTGTCAGTTTTTTTATTGCACAGATGTTTGTGGAAAAAGGATTTCGCGTATTTTGCCGCCGGAGATTCTGTGAGAGCGGGTTATTTGTGCTGTTTGTGCTGGGCAGTTTCTGGGGATGCTCAAAAAATGCCACCTATCTGGAACAGTATGTCCCGGATGCAGATCAGGTAAGCCGGG
>OMBP01001127.1_pt1 | contig 12209 bp, 14 predicted proteins | sample 1644911 | NCBI WGS metagenome assembly OMBP01 (sample SAMEA103958122, study PRJEB25191) | human gut metagenome | biome: human-associated habitat [ENVO:00009003]; feature: intestine environment [ENVO:2100002]; material: feces | place: Germany | collected 2013/2015 | reverse complement strand
TGAAGAAATAAGCAGACTGAACAATCTGGCACAGAGATATGAGGGCGGCTGTATGTATGAGGAGTTATTTATATCAAATTACGATATGAGTGAGAGAAGGAATATGATAAAACAGTTCTCACTTTTTGATGAAGAAAACGGAGGTTAAGTATATGAAAGAAAAGAATGAAATTACAGGGTATGCAGAGGTTGAAAACGGAATGATCCATATACCGAAGGTATATATGCCGGAGGGAGTGAAGCTGAAATTCAGATTAGAACTGGACGGAGAATTTGAAATAGCGCTTTTTCTTGATAAGGCTGAAGATGAGGACAACTGAAACGGAGTGTTAGGATATGAATGATATAAAGGTGTTTGAAAACAGTGAATTCGGTAAGTTAGAGGTATTATGGGAAAATGGAAAAGAATATTTTCCTGCTAAGAGATGTGCAGAAATACTGGGATATTCTAATCCGCATGAAGCAGTACGCAGGCATTGTAAGGGGTGCGTGAAACGCTCACTCCTAACAAACGGAGGTAAACAAGAGAAAAAATTTATTTCAGAAGGAGATCTATATCGTCTGATAGTAAGATCAAAACTGGAATCTGCACAACGATTTGAATCATTTGTTTTTGATGAGGTGCTTCCGACAATACGCAAATACGGAATGTATGCAAATGCGGAAACGCTCGAAAAAATGATATGTTCGCCTGAAAATGTGATACAGATATGTACAATGCTTGTGAATGAGCAGAAGAAAAATAAGAAGCTTGAAGCTGATAATGCCAAGCTTGCCGAAAAGTGCGGTTATCTTGATAAGATACTGCAAAGTAAAAATGCAATACCCGTAACAGTAATAGCTAAAGATTACGGAATGTCGGCACAGGTGTTCAATGATCTGCTTCACTTTCTGGGGATACAGTATAAGCTGAAAAGCGGAACATGGGTATTGTATCAGAAGTATGCAGACTGCGGATATACAAAGTCAAAGACATATCAGTATGACGAGGATAAGACAACTGTCCATACATATTGGACTCAGTCGGGAAGAATATTTCTGTATGATTATTTGAAAAAGTACGGATATCTGCCAGTGTGTGAACGGCAGTCATGAAAATGTAAAGGAGAAATTAAATATGAAAGTAAAAGCAACGATCAACAGAATAACGGATAAGCCTGAATCAACGGTAAAGGCATATGCAAGCGTATCATTTGACGGAGCATTTGCAGTACATGGGATCAAGGTGTGTGAAAACGAGAAAGGCAGATTCGTATCAATGCCGTCATCATCGTATAAGGACAGAAACGGAGAAACCAAATACAGCGATATATTTCACCCAATATCCAAAGGAGCAAGGGAAGCTTTGAACCAATCGGTGCTGAATGCATATGATTACAAGCTTCAGCAGATGCAGGCAACGGAAATAGAGATAGAAGAAACTCAGGAAGAAGCAGAAGAAGCCAAGGAATATCCCGAACCGGAGTTAGGAATGTGATGTTATGATCAGTATTCGTTCACCGTGTGAATGTTTATTAAAGGAGCGAGGGTTGCCCCATAAAATAAAGTTAATATATTCAAGACCAATGGTGAAATCATTGGTCTTTTTTAATTTGAAGGAGGAAAAAAGTATGAAAAAGCAAATGACAAGAATATTATCAATAATGATGACAATCGTAATGATATTTACAATGCTGCCGTTAACGGTATTCGCAGAAGAAACAAAGGTACAGATAGTAAATGCATATGAGCTTGCGACCAAAAGCAATATGACCATAGGAGACGGATACACGCTGAATGCAGAGGATTACTGGTGCATTATTCATACATCAGACAGTACCAGAGCAGTGTACTGTATTGAACCCGGAAAACACGTTTTAAGCGGAGATATGTATAATGAAAATGCAGCGGAGGACTATCTTAACAAGGTAAAAAATAAGACACTGTCCACTGAGGAAATTCAAGCAGTGCTCAAAAGAACATTTTTGTATGCGTACACAGGAAAGCTTGACACAGCGGAATCATATTTAAAGTACGCCGCTACTCAGCTTCTGGTATGGGAAGTGATCGTAGGACAAAGGGATTTGGATTTCAAGCGTGTAAGCAACGGGTATACGTCGGTTGAAAAAATGTTGAGTAATTTTAAAGACGATTATGCAGGACAGAAAGTAAGTGAGTATTATTACGATTATGAAGCAAAAATACAGAAAGATAAAAAATCAGTATCCTTTGCAAAGATTTCAAAGGAATCGGCGAAAACCTCGGCAGTAAAAGCAGGAGCAGACGGAACATATACATTCAATGATAAGAATAAGCAGCTTGAAAACTTTGACACTTCTGTCAATAACGGAACAGTTGTATCCAAGTCAGGAAACAGTCTGAAGGTCAAAGCAGATGACGGAAAAACAGCAGTTGTAACATTAACGCAGAATAACCTGAGCGATTCAGGAGAGTTTACCGGATTTCTGACATTGACAAGCAATTCAAAGCAGACGCTTGCCAAACTGAAAGCAGGAAAAAGAAAATATTATGTGGCAGTAAAAGGACTTGAAAACGGTAATCTTGAAATCATAAAGACTTCCGAGGACGGAATTGTTGCAAATATAGAATTTACGGTAACGGGAAACGGTAAAACATACAATGTGAAAACAGACAGTAACGGAAAGATAAAAATCCCAAATTTGACAGCAGGAGAGTACACAGTAACTGAAAAAGTTCCTGTTCGATATGAAAGTCAGCAGTCTAAAAAGGTTACCGTTCAGGCAGGCAAGACAGCTTCCGTTTCATTTTCAAATACTCTTAAAAAAGGAGCAATAAAGATAAACAAACAGTCTGAGGACGGTGAAGTAGGAAACCGAACATTTGAAATCAAGGGAAACGGCAAGACATACACAATTAATACAAACAGTGACGGAATTGCCATGATCTCGGATATTCCCGTATATGACAAGGATAATAATAAAATCACCTATACGATAAGCGAGAAAAATGTTCCGATAAAATACGTAGTTCCCGCAAATCAGAAAGTAACCCTTACAGCAGACGCCACAACGACCAAGACATTCAAAAATGTGTTTAAAAAGTTTACGGCAGAGATAATAAAGAAGGACAGCGAATATGACTCAGCACAGGGTGACGGAAGTCTGGCAGGTGCTGTATACGGTATTTACAAAGGCGATGAACTCGTAGATACATATACAACCGATGAAAACGGATATTTTAAAACAAAGGAATATGTCTGCGGAGATAACTGGACTATCCGTGAAGTTTCACCGTCTGAGGGATATTTACTAGATGAAACAGTATACTCTGTTGGTGCTGAAGCCAAGAATTATACGGTTGAAAAGAATACTGTTAAAATGACCGTAAAAGAGGACGTTATCAAAGGCAAGATTTCAATTATAAAGCACAGCGATGACGGTACAACGCAAATCGAAACACCTGAACAGGGAGCGGAATTTGAGGTGTATTTGAAATCATCAGGTTCTTATGAGAACGCAAAAGATAGCGAAAAGGATCATCTTGTATGCGATAAAAACGGATTTGACGAAACCAAGCTTCTCCCATACGGTATTTACATTGTTCATCAGACTAAGGGCTGGGAAAACACCGAATGTATGAAAGATTTTGAAGTGGTCATCAGCGAGAATGAAAAGAATTACTTCTACCTCATAAACGACGCCGTTTTAACTTCACTTGTGAAAATAGTGAAAAAGGACGCTGAAACAGGTAATATTATTCCGGTTTCGGGTATCGGTTTCAAGGTATGGGACTGTCAGAATGAATGCTATGTAGAGCAGACGATCAACTATCCGACGCAGATCACAATAGACACATACTATACAGACGAAAGCGGATCGCTTATGATGCCAAGCGAGCTTGTTTACGGAAATTACGAGCTTCACGAGGTACAGACGGCAAACGGATATGTTCTTGACGAAACTCCTGTTCCATTTGCAATTGACGGTCAGGAAGAAGTAATTACGGTAGAAAAATTCAATACTGCTCAAAAGGGAAAAATAAGTGTTCGGAAAACAGGAGATATTTTTGCAAGGGTACAAAGAACCTCTTCTGCATATACAGACGAGGACGGAAATCTGGTTGAAAATCCTGCAACATATACTCCTGTGTTTGAAACGGGAAATCTTGCAGGGGCAGTATTTCAGGTAATAGCTTTTGAGGACATCATAACAGCAGACGGTACGGTAAGAGCAAAGGCAGGAGATGTAGTTGCAGAACTTATCACTGATGAAAACGGCTATGCCGAAACAGACTTGTTGTATCTTGGTAAGTATGAAGTGAAGGAGATAACTGCTCCTGATGGATATGTTTTAAATACCGAGTCTCAGTTTGTTGAACTTGTATATGCAGGACAGGAAATCGAAGTAAGGAATACAGTAAATACGGCATTTGTCAACGATTATCAAAGGGTTGAAATCAGTCTTGAAAAGATTTTAGAACAAGACGAAACCTTCGGAATCGGAACAAATGAAGAATACAAAAGTGTCAGATTCGGTTTATTTGCAGAGGAAGAAATAACAGCGGCAGACGGTACTGAAATTCCTGCAAACGGTCTAATATCTGAAATCAGTCTTGATGAAAACATGAAAGCGGTATTTTCAGTAAAGCTTCCGTTTGCAAAGTATTATGTTCGGGAAATCACAGCAGATGAGCATTACATTCTCGGCGATAAAAAGTATTCTTTTGATTTTAAGTACAGTGAAGAAGCAGAAACAGTAATTATCGACTGCGGAGAGTTTGAAAACAAGCTTAAAAGAGGAACGGTCAAGGGACTGAAACTAGACGAGAACAATGAACCTCTTGAAAACGCAGTGTTCGGACTTTTTAAACCCGACTGTACAGAGTTTACAGAGGAAAACGCATTAATGACAGCCAAGTCGAATGACAAGGGCTGTTTTTCTTTTGCCGATATTCCGTTCGGTGAGTTCTTAGTTTGTGAAATTGAAGCTCCGACAGGATATATTTTGTCAGATAAGGTGTATCAGGTGAACATAACCGAGGACGGTCAGACTGTAGAAATAACAGCAGAAAACAAGCCGATAACCGTTGAGTTTTCAAAGAGAGATACCGAGGGCAATGAGCTTAAAGGAGCTAAGCTTCAGATAGTTGATGAAAAAGGTAATGTAATAGAGGAATGGATTTCAGACGGTACAAATCATATTGTTAAAAAGCTTAAGGCAGGGAAATATGTGCTTACCGAAACCGCAGCTCCGGACGGTTATGAGATAGCCACAGATATCAGCTTCGAGGTCTTTGAGGACGGTACTGTCAAGGCAGGAAATACAGAAACAGTTGCTGTATCTAAAGACGGAAATCCGCTGATAGTTATGGTAGACGAAGCGGAAGAAAAGCAGATAACCCCTCAGACAGGAGATAACCGCAGTAAGCTTCCGGGAATCCTACTGACAGGAACAGGACTTTCAATACTTGTAATACTGATATTAAAGAGCAGAAAAAAGAACGGAGGAAAAGATGAAAAGTAAGCTACTGAAAATAGCGGCGGCTGTTTCAGCTGCCGCTTTAATTGCAGGAGGGATATATTTTCTGTTTTATGATGATCTGGCACAGAAAATAAGCTATGAAAAGCTAAAGCCGTTTATGCCCGATATTACTGTTCTGAATGTTTCTCCAACTGAGCAAATCGAGGAAGATGAAAAAAAGGAATTGAATGAACAGGTTCAGGAACTGAATCAGAGCTATGATGACTCAATAGGATGGATATATATTCCCGATACAAATATCAATTATCCGATAATGCAGGCGGAGGATAATGAATATTATCTCCACAGGTCATATGACGGAAGCTATTTGTATTCGGGTTCGATCTACCTTGATTGGCAATGTAAATCGGATTTTTCGGGAGATGTGAATATGCTTTACGGTCACAATATGCAAAACGGAAGTATGTTTGCGGATGTAGTAAATTTCATAAACGAGGATTACTTTGACAGTCATAAATACGGATGGCTAACAACCGAGGACAGCGTATACAGAATAGAATTCTTTTCGGTTTCACAGCCTCAGAGCTGCAGCGGAGTATACAATGTTATGAGGGCAGGAGATAAGTGGCTGAGAAAGCTTAAGAGCTGTTCGCTTATTTTCAAAAATCCACAGGTAAGCGAAGATGATTCAATGATCTCTCTTTCCACCTGCACAAATTCTGAGGGAAGCTCAAGAACTGTTTTGACTGGTAAATTAGTTGAAATTTAACGGAGGAATGTATATGAAAAAGAAGAAAGTACTTATATTTATAATTACAGCAGCAGTAATGGCGGTGTTGTGCAGTATTACAGTGTTTGCGGACGGAGAGGTAGCAAACGCAGTAAGCAATACATGGACAAGGGCCAGAGGACAGATAAAATCGATCGTAAACGATGTAGTATTTCCCGTGATAGATGTTGTTCTGGCAATACTATTGTTTGTTAAAATATCTACAAGCTACATGGACTATCGCAAGCATGGTCAATTCGAATGGACTGCTCCGGCGATTTTGTTCGGCTGCCTTATATTCTCCCTGACAGCTCCTTTGTATATTTGGTCTATAGTGGGAATGTAATAAAAGAACAGGTTTGAGGCTGAATATTTGTTGGATATTGGTATAGCTATTTTTGAAACTATTTGATATATTGTGTTGCGGAGGTGAGGCAATGGACATAGCGGGCGAGCTGTACAATAAGTATGCAGACGAGATCTCAAGGGAGGCGGTGAGTAATGAAAGGTATCTGAAGCTAAAGAGTAAGATTCAAAGTATATCGGACGAGTTTGAAAAGCTTGATGAAGAAATAAAGGAAACTGTCGACGGGTATATTGATATAATCTCACGGGAAAATGATATCTATTCGAAAGCCGCATTCCATATGGGATTCAGGCTCGGACTCAGAATACAAAGGGAAATGAAAGAATAAGAAAAAGCAGTCTTGGGGCTGCTTTTTCAATTGGGGGTGATGAAATGCCGTATATACCGTATACGGACGAAGAAAAGCAGCTTGCAACAGTTTCTGCATATGAGAGGAGAAAAACTGGAACGTGCCGGACGGGAATACAAGCTGATATATTATGACGGCAGCGGAAAGCATGACAGTATAACGATAAACGGCTCGACTTGGTTTGACCATAAGAATCAGGTAGGCGGGGGAGCAATAAAGTTCATGCGTCATTTTTACGGTATGGATTTTCAGACGGCAATGAACGAATTACTTGGAAGAAGCGTTTCAAGCATATGCCGAAGTCCTCCCAAAGCGGAAGTAAAGGAAGAAAAGCCTAAAGAGTTTAAACTGCCTGAGAAGAATTCAGATATGCACAGAGTGTATGCCTACCTTATTAAGCAACGATTTATTGCTCCGGAGATCATAACTCATTTTGCAAGACAGCATACACTGTATGAGGATAAGGAACATCACAATGCGGTGTTCGTAGGGTTTGATGAAAAGGGAACTCCCCGTCAGGCACATAATAGGTCGACCAACTCTTTCGGAAAAACATTTCGAATGACCTGTGAGGGTTCGGATACACGGTACAGCTTTGCTCACTTTGGCGAATCTGAAAAACTGTTTGTGTTTGAAGCACCTATAGATATGTTGAGTTATCTCACTCTCTATCCGCAGGATTGGCAGAAGCACAGCTACATCGCTATGAACGGGGTGTATGAAAACGCAGTTTTAACGGCGTTGGAACATCATTCAAGCCTTGATGAAATTATACTGTGTACCGATAACGATGAAGGCGGTATAGATGCAGCCCAAAGGCTGACGGATATACTGAAAGAACACGGGTATGAAAATATTTCTCGCATCATTCCTGAAAATAAGGATTTCAATGAAGATTTAAAGGCGAGAAACGGAATAAAACCATTAAAAGCTGTACCTCACAGAAGAAAGGATCTGTATTATGAAACTGTTTCGGATTTACAATATTTTAAATGCAATCCCGACCGATTAATTGACAGGCTGTCAAAAACATTCAAAAACGGACAATATCGTTATCTTGCCGAGTATGCGCTTGCAGGCTCGGCATTTTTTATAGGGAGAAAAGATGAGGAAATAATGTATGAAAGACTGAAAGCAAAGATGTCGGAAGAATACAGAGCGTATTCCGATAAGGGAAAGCTGTACTCCAAACAGGAACATTTAAAAAGAGCATATCAGTCAGTAATGAAGGATCTAAGGCATACTCAGGCAAGAACAAAGGAACAGATAATTCATACTGCAAAATCGTTGTATGAACTTGCTGACTGTGCAGTCAGATGTGAGGTAGAACAGGAACTGTCCTCTCCTCAGATAACACAGGAAGAAACGCCTCAGATGGAAGAACCGTCTGAGGCACTTTGTATGGAGTATGGGTAATTGTAATTTTATGTTAAATATGATATACTAAATAATATCAAAGCAGACAAGGGGTATTAAAATGTCAAGGAAAAATCATAAAATGATAGACGGCAGATTGCTTAGAACAGACAAAAAAATGTGTCATTTGAAAGGCAGACAGATAGAAAAGATTTCTGCATGGCTGAAATCCGAGTTTTTTAAAATTGCCGATGAGAAGCAGAGAAAGCCAACGAAATCCGAAATCGACAGAATAACAGAAAAAGTATATGAAAAAATTGAAGAAGCACAGATTTGGATTCCGTATTATGAAGTACGCAGATATATGAGTTCCAAACAAACAAGATTTTGGAATCAATGGTTAAAACAAAAAAATGAGCATGACAGTGAATAAAAACTGTTGTGCTTTTTTATTTTGGGGAGGTGTAAAAAATAACGCAATCACAGCTGATCGGCATAATAGCGATGTCGGTCATTTTTACTTTATTAGCAGTATTGGTGTACTGTTCAAACAACTATTCCTTAAACGGAATCAAGAAAAAGACCGTAGGACAGGGGCAATATGGTACTGCCCGTTTTTCTACAAAAGCCGAGATCAAAAAGACTTATACAAAAATACCCTTTGATGTGGAGAACTGGCGTAAGGGAAAGAATCTGCCAAAGGTTCAGGGTACTGTAGTAGGGTGCAGAACCAAAGGGAAACGAACCTATGCTTTAATTGACGAGGGAGATGTTCATACCCTTATGGTGGGTGCAGCGGGGATAGGAAAGACAGCTTTTTTCCTTTATCCGAATATAGAAGCGGCTTGTGCTTCCGGTATGTCTTTTCTGCAGACAGACCTAAAGGGAGACGTAGTACGCAACTATGGAACAATAGCAAAAAAATATTACGGCTACAATGTTTCGGTTATTGATCTGAGAAATCCCACGCGCTCGGATGAAAATAATATGCTTCATCTTGTGAACAAGTATATGGACATTTACAAGTCGGATAAGACTAATTTGCAGGCAAAAGCAAAAGCGGAGAAGTATGCAAAGATAACAGCCAAAACCATAATAAACATAGGAGGTGGAGATTACTCCTCGATGGGACAAAATGCGTTTTTCTACGACGCTTCTGAAGGATTACTGGCTTCACTCATTTTGTTAATAGCTGAATTTGGCGAGAAAAATGAAAGGCATATAGTGTCGGTTTTTAAAATGATTCAGGATTTATTAACGCCAATAGCCGAAGAAAAGAAGGCAGAGAAAAAAGGACAGGCAAAGCCTAAAAACGGATTTAAAATTCTTATGGAAAAGCTTCCTGACGAACATAAAGCCAAATGGCTTGCAGGTTCTGCACTGTTTGCAGCAGATCAGGCGATGATGTCGATAATATCGACTGCATTGTCAAGGCTAAACAGCTTTATAGATTCCGAACTGGAACAGATACTGTGCTTCGGTACGGCAATTGACGCCGAGAAGTTCTGCAATGAAAAGTCGGCGATATTTATTGTGCTTCCCGAAGAAGATATCAGTAAATATTTTATGGTATCGCTGATAATTCAGCAGCTTTATAGGGAAATACTTGTTATTGCAGATGAAAACGGAGGTAAGCTGAAAAATAGGGTAATGTTTTTTTGTGACGAGTTCGGCAGCTTTCCTAAGATAGAGGGAGCAGAGGCAATGTTTTCAGCAAGCCGTTCCCGAAGAATCAGCATTGTAGCAATTATTCAGTCCTTTGCACAGCTTGACAAAAATTACGGCAGAGAAGGTCAGGAGATAATAACCGACAACACGCAGCTGACTATATTCGGAGGCTTTGCCCCGAACAGTCAGAGTGCGGAGGTTCTGTCAAAAGCCCTAGGTGAACAAACAGTTCTGTCCGGTTCTGTTTCTCACGGCAGAGATAAATCACAGTCCCTGCAGATGATAGGCAGACCGTTAATGACGCCTGATGAACTGAAATCCATGCCCAAGGGACAGTTTATAGTTATGAAAACGGGAACGCATCCGATGATATCGCCGTTAAAGCTGTATTTTAAATGGGGTATAGAATTTGAAGAACCGTATGTGCTTGAAGATAAAGGTGCAAGGAAGGTCACATATATGAGCAAAGACGGATTAATGCGCGAGGTCGAGATGAAGTATCCGCAGAAGAAAAAAGTACTGCCTGTGGAGTTTGATGTGGAATTCGATGAAGAACTGCCGAAAAGAAGAAAGCCGCTGAAAACAGGAGGTGTATAGTGTTTGAGATTTTCAAGGGAGATCTACGAGTACGGATTGCCTCACAGGGCAGTGACGGTATATATGTATCTTTCCAACCGTGCCGGAAAAAAGAAAGAGTGTTTCCCGTCAGTGAAAACCATTGCCGAGGATCTTCGACTTTCAAAGTCCACAGTGTTTCGTGCATTGAATGATCTTGAAAACGCAGGACTTATTGAGCGTGAGGAACGGTATAGAACAAGCGGAGGACGAAGCTCCACTCTTTATAGGGTTAAAGGTTGAAAAAACAGCGGTTTTATGGTATAATTAGTAACATAAATTAATACGGGGTGTAAAAGTGATAAGAAGATTTGAAGAAAAGGATATATCTTCTGTAATGCAAATTTGGTTGGATTCAAATTTAGAGGCACATTCATTTATAGCAGAAAGCTATTGGAAAAACAAATATGAAGCTGTAGAAAAAATGATATTAAAGGCAGAAATATATGTATCAGAGGACAGTAACGGTATAAATGGATTTATCGGATTGATAGACAATTATATTGCCGGAGTATTTGTAAAAAAGGGAAAACGCTCAAAGGGAATAGGAAAACAGCTTATTGATTTTGTTAAGTGTCAGTACAATAACCTGACGTTAGATGTTTTTGTCAAAAATACCAGAGCAGTAGATTTCTATATAAGAGAGGGATTTCAAATTCAACGCAAAAGTATTAATTATGATACACAGGAAGAAGAATACACCATGTGTTGTTAAGCAGATATTGATTAAAATTAAGGAGTAAAAGGAATGTCAAACAAGTACAATTTAGACCGAGAAACCTATAGAGCAATAAAAAAGATGGACAGAGTGCAGTTGGAAAAGATACTGACCGATGTATATGTATCGGGCAAAGAGGACGCAGAACACGGATATATAGATTTAAGCGAGCTTAAAGCAGCCATCGGACAGATAAAGGGAATAGGAGAAAACAGACTCAACGAAATTATGGATGTTATCCAGAGCTTTGTTGATAATGCGGAGAAAAAAGAGGATTAATATGAATGATGTTAACAGATGCGGCTGGTGTCAGGATAACGGAATGATGCAGAAGTATCATGATGAAGAATGGGGAGTACCGCTGCATGACGATAAAAAGCAGTTTGAGTTTTTGATGATGGAAGCGATGCAGTGCGGACTCAGCTGGTCGCTTATGTTAAAGAAAAGGCAGACTTTCAGACAGTGCTTTGATGATTTCGACTATGAAAAGATCGCCTTGTACAATGAAGAAAAAATCGCAGAAATAATGAATATACCCGACATGATAAAGTCTGAAAGGAAGATAAGAGCAGTAATTCATAATGCGAAAATGTTCCTAAAAATCATTGAAGAATACGGCTCCTTTGATAAATATCTGTGGGGTTTTACAGATAACAGAACAATAATCTATGATTCTCACAGAGATGGACAGCTTCCTGCAAAGAATGAATTGTCCGATGAAATAAGCAAGGACCTGAAAAAAAGAGGATTTAAGTATCTGGGTTCAATAACCGTCTATTCGCATTTACAGGCATGCGGAATAATAAACGATCACGAGGAAAAATGCTTCAGGTATAAGGAGCTTAAAGAAAAAAATAATATAAACCGCTGATTTTTTATCGGCGGTTTTTTTATATGGGAGGAAAAAATGAAAAAGAGAAAAGCCG
>OMBP01001119.1_pt1 | contig 12304 bp, 13 predicted proteins | sample 1644911 | NCBI WGS metagenome assembly OMBP01 (sample SAMEA103958122, study PRJEB25191) | human gut metagenome | biome: human-associated habitat [ENVO:00009003]; feature: intestine environment [ENVO:2100002]; material: feces | place: Germany | collected 2013/2015 | reverse complement strand
CAGGTCCGCCATAATCAGCTCCAGGTCGATGGTCTCGATGTCGCCCAGGGGGTCCACCGGCACGTTGGTCCCGGCGTCGGCCACCACGTGCATGATGTTCTCGTCGTCGAAGCAGCGCACCACATGGACGATGGCGTCGGTGCGGCGGATGTTCTCCAGGAACTTGTTGCCCAGGCCCGCCCCCTGGCTGGCGCCCTTCACCAGGCCCGCAATGTCCACAAATTCGATGACGGCGGGGGTCTTTTTGTCGGGCTGATACATCTCCGCCAGCTTATCAAGCCTTGCATCCGGCACGGCCACCATGCCCACGTTGGGCTCGATGGTGCAGAAGGGGTAGTTGGCGCTTTCGGCTCCGGCGTTGGTGATGGCGTTGAACAGCGTTGATTTGCCCACGTTGGGCAGTCCCACGATACCTAATTTCATAGTTTTCTCTATCTCCTTATTTTTCAAGGGTTTTCGGCACTTGAACGGCGCTTACTGTACCATTACTGTACCATTTTGATTTTGCTGCACTTTTTCAAATTGTAATACGGCTTTTGACATGGAATCATTCGTCACATGAACGTACCGATCCATCGTCGTTTTGATGCTGGCATGACCGAGCAATTTTTGCAGCACTTTTGGCTGCATCCCGCTTTCGATTGCACGCGTTGCATAGGTGTGGCGCAAAGCGTGCATACAGAATCGCCGGATTCCTGCCTCATCGCACAGTTTGTAAAGGTGGGTATCATAGGAACTGTTCTTTGCCGGTTCCCCGGTACGCCAGTTGATAAAAACAAGATCACGCATACACAGGCTTGCAGTTTCTCCCGTGCGCCGATCCATGTATTCCAGCGTGGAGTTGAGCAGTTCAGATTCCTTTCGCTCCGAAACCTGAGAATAGAGCTGTTTCAAGATGTCGTAAGCATGGCTTGTCAGCGGGAGGGTGCGATAGCTCTGCTGCGTTTTGGGAGGACCTGCGCGCCACACCTTCTGTTTATGCCGAAACTCCAGCGTCTTATTTACCGTAAGAGTTCTTGCTTTCCAGTCGATGGCATCCCATGTCAGCTCGATCACTTCACCTGTCCGCATCCCTGTTTCTAAAATCAGGGCATACTGCGCATAGTTATGGGAGCGTTTGGCTGCCTCCATAAATTTCTGCTGCTCATCCGTTGTAAGACATTTGATGTCGTCCACAGCGCGGACGGGCTTGGTAAAGCGAACGCCGTCCATCGGGTGCTTCCGGATCATGTCGTTCATCACAGCAGCCCGAAACATCGTTCCCATAGCAATATATGTCTGGCGGATCGTTGAACCGGCATACGATGCTTCCATTTGGTTGAAAACCATCTTGCAGTGCATCGGCTTGACATCTGTGAGCCGCATCTTACCAATCACGGGCTTTACATTGTACTCATACCGCTCCCGGTAATTTCTCTTTGTGTTCGGTGCCAAGTCCCCCACGATGTGGCTGATCCAGAACTCAAACCATTCTGTTACCGTCATATCCGGCGGAGCAAACACATCCTCATGACGGTCTGCATACTTTGCATCTTCCAGCCAGTTCCGGGCTTCCGGAAGTGAGGAAAAGCACTTGACCTGACGCTTTCCTTCACTGCTTACAAATCTTGCGCTATATAAACCGTCCTTTCTCTGGCAGATACCCTTGCCGCATTCTTTGCCTTTTAAGTTTTTGCCCATTGTATACTCCTTTCCCGCAGAGAGAAAAGAGCCTACTGCAACAACATAATTATAGCAGATAGGTTCTTTTCTCTCAAGCTGTTTTTACAAATTATCTTTTGCCGTCAGATCACCAGCTTTTGGCTGATATAGTCCTCAAATTCCTTCTGTTTGACAAGCTTTTTCGTCCCGACGAACAAAACGAAGGGGCAGTTGGGCGAGCGGAGCATACTGTCGATCTTGTTGATGCCGATGTTGCTGTATTCTGCCGCTTCTCTGGCGGTCAGTGTCATTTTGAGGTGGATGGGGACGGTGAGAATGTTGTCCATAGAAAATTCTCCTTTCTTGGCGGCTATGTAGACAAATAGAATTCGATTTCGCGGCTGCGAGGGAAATCGTATTGCCGTGCGGCTTTGGCGGTGCGGGAAGGCTTGCCATTCAAGGGCTTTTCGCCCCCAAACTGTCTACACCCGACCGCCGTTTGCGGGCGGATTTTGCCTTCTGCTGGCGATGAACCTCCTTGGCGCAGGCAGGGCAGTATTTTGCCCTCCCAGAGCGAGCGAGGATGCCCGTGCCGCAGACTTCGCAGCGGCGAAGTCTTTTTGGGTTGAGGATGGGTGCGGCAGGCGTTCGATGGGGTCAAGCTTGTGCATCTTTGCCCTCCTTTGCGATGAGCTTTGCGTCCGCTGGGTAGTTCAGCGTGATGAGGGCGGGCTTTCTCTGCCGTTTTTTAAGTATCAGAGAAGAAAAAATGTCCCCGCTTTCGAAAAAGCGGGGACATCACGATCTGCGGATATTGGGATTTGATAGAATAGCAAGCACAGCCGCTGTCCGGACACGCGGCGATTTTGGGAGTATCCCAAGCCCTTTGCATTTGGCTCACAGCCTTATATTCAGGAGGCAGCCGATCATGAATCATTCAGTGGTTGGTGCTTGCTTTCTTCATGAACTCCAGATAAAGACTGTACAACACAGCACAGACGGGTACGCTGAACAGCATCCCTAAGACGCCGAATGCTTCGCCGCCGATTGTGACAGCCATCAGCACAAGCAGTCCGGGAAGCCCAACGGACTTACCGACCACCTTGGGATAAATCAGATTGCCCTCCACCTGCTGCAAAATGAGCAGAAAGAGAATGAACCACAGAGCCTTGCCGGGTTCTGCCAGCAGGATCAAAAACGCACCAAGACCGCCGCCGATCCATGCGCCGAAAATCGGCACCAGCGCAGTAACGGCCACAAACGCGGAGACCGCACCGGCATACGGGATCCCAAGGATCAGCATTCCAAAGAAGCACAGAACGCCGATGATGACCGCTTCGGTAAGCTGTCCGCTGACAAAATTTGTGAAGGTCTGGTTGGTCAGAGAGGCAATACTCAGAAGCCGCTGTGCCTTCTTTTGCGGAAGGACTGTTACAATGAGTTTTTTCAAATGTGCCGCGACGACTTCCTTCTTTGCAAGCAGATACAGCGCAAAGACAAGTCCCAAGAGAACATCCACCAAAGCCGACAGGACAGAGGTTGCCGCGCCCCACGTCACAGTGAGGATGCCGCTTCCCTCATCGCTGATCAGGGCGGTGACCTTCTCGATCAACAGGTCGGAGTCTATGGCGTATTCGGGCAGGACAATGTTATATTTTGCAGTAAACCGGACAACGCCTGTCCACCACCGCCCGATTTCCTCCACATAGGCCGGAATGTTTTGAATAAACTCGTCGCCGGACTCCCGCAGGCTGGGGATCATCATAAACACCACGGCAAACAGAATCCCAAGAACGAGCACGGTGCTTGCGCTCAGGCACACAGGGCGGGTCAGTTTTTCAGGAGCCCTTCGGCACACCTTGTTCCAGCAGCATTCCAACGGTCGAAGGACTACGTTGATCAAAAACGCAATCGCGCCACCGATCAGAAATGGCGTGAACAGCGCAAGCACCGTGCCGAGAAAACGCAAAACAGCGTCAAGGTTTACCAGTGCCCACGCAAATACAATCAGCAGCACCAATGCGCGGATAATGTAACGAATAATCGCCTTGTCCGGCCATTTGCGTTCCTGCGGCGCGGAATCCTCATTTCTGTTACCGGCTGTGTTTTGCGGTTTCTTCGCCATGTTTCTTCCTTTCCACTATTGTGCACAGGCCCATTCAAATCCGAAAGCACTTTTGCAGGGCTTTATACTCACCCATTGCCAGAATCGTTATGTCATCGGACAATACAGTGTCCGGCGTAACGGAAACATCCGTTTTTCCTGCACGCTTGATGCCGAGGATATTGATGCCGAACTTTCGGCGAACATCCAGTTCTCCAACGCTTTTCCCGACCCACGCCTCTGGCACCTGCACTTCAAAGATGGCGTGCTGCTCGTCGATCTCTATATAGTCAAAAATATGGTCGGCAGTGAATCGAATCGCTGCCCATTTTGCCATCTGCTTTTCGGGATAGACCACGTTATCTGCGCCGTTGCGGAGCAGAAATTTCGCCTGCACGTCGCGTTCGGCGCGGGATACCACGTATTTTGCGCCCAGCTCTTTCAGCAGCGAGGTGGTTTCCAGCGAGTTCTGGAAGTTGCCGCTGATGGTCACAAAGCAAACGTCAAAATTCCCGATGCCGAGCGAACGCAGGAACTCCGCATTGGTGCTGTCACCGATCTGTGCGTTGGTGACAAACGGAAGCACATCGTTGATCCGCTCCTCGTTGGTATCGACTGCCATGACCTGATGCCCCAGTGGAGAGAGCTGCATGGCGATATGCCGCCCAAAGCGGCCTGCTCCAATCAATAAAACATTTTTCATGGGATAGACAACTCCTTTGCTTATCCAATCGTGATTCTTTCCTGTGGCAGCTTTGCGCTGCCGGTTTTCTTGCTGGACACCGCCGCGTAAATGAGCGTAAGCCCGCCAACTCTCCCCAGGTACATCAGCGCGATCAATACCATTTGCGAGGGAATATGCAGCTGCGGCGTAATACCCAGAGTCAGTCCCACGGTGCCCACCGCCGACGCGGTTTCATATAGGCAGGAGGACAGCGGAAGATTCTCGTATACGCTGATAAAGACGGCTCCCCCAAAGAACAGCGCAAGGTACATCGTCAGAATGGTCGCGGCGGTTTTGACGGCACTGCAATCGACTCTGCGCCCAAAGAATTGAGCGCTGTCCCGCTGCCGGAAGCTCGCGGCAGCATTGGCAAGCAGAACAGCCAGCGTAGTGGTTTTCATGCCGCCTGCCGTGGAGCCGGGAGAACCGCCGATGAGCATCAGAAGGATCATCACGCCCAGCGATGCGCCGGACATGGCGGGTAGATCGACGGTGTTGAAGCCCGCCGTTCTCGGCGTGACCGATTGGAACAGGGCTGCCTGAATCCGCTCTCCGAGGGGAAGGGCATCAAAGTCCGCAAAGAAGAAAAACAGCGCCGGAAGGACGATCAGCGTGAGTGTCGTGACAAGAATCACCTTGCTCTGCATTCGATAACGGTGGAAGTGCAGCTTGTTTTCGCAAATGTCATCCCATGTCAGAAAACCAATGCCGCCGGTTATGATCAGGAGCATGATCGTGATATTGATCACCGGATTTTGGACATAACCGGTAAGGGACGGATACAAGTTGTTGTTCGTTCCCAGAATGTCAAACCCCGCGTTGCAAAAGGCGGAGATGGAGTGAAATACCGCCATCCAGATCCCGCGCCATCCGTAGTCCCGGCAAAACACCGGCAGCATGGCAAGCGCGCCGATCAGTTCGATCAGAAATGTTCCCCGCAGGATGAACCGTGTCAGCCGGACGATTCCCCCCACTTTCGGCGCTGAGATGGCGTCCTGCATGGTGCTGCGCTGCATCAGAGAGATCCTTCGCCCGGACAGCAGCGCAAACGATGCCGCCACGGTGACAACACCAAGCCCGCCTATCTGAATCAGCGTCAGGATCACAGCCTGCCCAAAGACCGACCAATAGCTGCCGGTATCCTGCACCACAAGACCCGTTACACAAACAGCGGAGGTCGCGGTAAACAGTGCCTCATGAAACGGCGTTACACACCGAGCTGTCGCAGAAATTGGCAGCATCAGCAGCAGCGCGCCCAGCAGGATTACCCCTGCAAAGCCCAATATGATGATTTGAAAAGACGAAAGACGATGCTTTCTGCAAACCATTTCTTCTGACATCATCCTCACTCCTTGTGAATTGCGCGATAGATTTATTGTGCGCAGGCCAAACACACGCCGCATTGCCTGACTGTGACAGAGGACACCCGATGCGCGCTCAGCCCGGAGACCGTGATCTCCAAATTCTGCACAGCGAAGGAATCGCCCTTGACGGGGACTCTATTCAGCTGCTCCATGACCCAGCCGCCGACAGAAACACTGTCCGATTCCAGCTTGACATCAAAGAATTCCATAAAATCTTCCAAGCTGACGGAGCAGTCCACACGGTAGGTATTCTCGTCCAGCTTTTCAAAATCTTCTTCCACTTCGTCGTGTTCGTCCCAAATTTCACCAACCAGTTCTTCCAGAATATCCTCCATCGTAACAATACCGAGCGTGCCGCCAAAATCGTCTACAACGACGGCGACATGGGACTTCTGATGCTGGAGCATTTTTAGAATGTCGCGGATCTTCGTGTGCTGATAGACGAACAACGGTTCCGTCATGATTGCCGTAATGGGCTGATCCGTCATCTTGCCGTTGATATAGAAGTCCTTCTGATGAAGAACACCGACGATCTGATCGATGGTATCCCGGTAGACCAGCAGACGGGAGAAGCGGGACTGTGTAAAGGCTCTGGCAATTTCCTCGTGGCTCTCGTCGATGTCCACGGCCTCCAATTCGATGCGATGCGTCAGAATTTCCGCCGCCGTCAGGTCGCGGAACTCAAGGGCGTTGCGCAGCAGCTCACCCTCATTTTCGTCAATGCCGCCGTCCTGCTCCACGTCCTCCATGAAAAGGAGCAGTTCCTCGTGGGACATTTTTGCGTCGTCATTTGTCTTGAAGAAGCGAGAAACCAGCTTTTTCCACTGGGAAAAGAGAAAATTCAGCGGGGTCAGCACCCATATCCAGAGCCGGATAAAGGGCGCACTGAACATGGCAAAGCGCTCCGGCGTGTCCTTTGCAACGCTTTTGGGGGTGATCTCGCCGAAAATCAAAACAACGATTGTTACGACGACCGTAGAAACCGTCGCGCCGATGTCGCCGTAAAGTCCGACGAACAGAAGCGTGCCGATGGACGCCACCATGATATTGACGATATTGTTGCCGATCAGGATGGTGGAGATCAGCTTGTCATAATCTTCGGACAGCTTGAGCGCCAGCGCTGCCCGCTTGTTTCCGTTGTCCGCCAACACCTTGAGGCGGGTCTTGTTCAGGGATGAAAACGCCGTTTCTGTGGCACTGAAATAGGCGGACATGGCAATGCAGACCACCATTGCGAAAATGCTTCCAAAATAATTCATTTCAAACTCCTTTATGTTCTGTTCGTATTATCGTACCAAGCAAAAAAAGGCACGCCTATACCCGATACCGCAGCAAAGGGCGTAGATATGCCACACATGAACAGAACATATAGGAGCTGTTACCGTTATCGTCGCTACTGTCGTTTTCCACGAAATTCTTCCTCCTTTTTGCTGTGTGCTTATATCATAGCATTTCTCCGGTGTAGATTCGGTAAAGAAACAAGTGCGGCGCAATATCCCCCTGTGAGAAATCTTGAAGCGCTTCTTTTCATGGAGTATAATAAAGATGTTAAAAAGCACCTTTGGAGAGATTGCCATGAAAAGCCGCCAACGACAAAAGGATATTTTATTTTCGCTCATCGTCTTTTTCAGCGCCTTTGCCGTCAATTTGCTGATTCAGAAGCTCTTTACCACGCAGACGCTGGTGCCCATGATCTTTGTGTTCGGCGTATTTTTGATCTCGCTGAAAACGCATGGGTATTGCTATGGCATCACTTCGGCGATCGTCAGTGTGTTTGCGGTGGATTTTGCCTTCACCTATCCCTATTATGTCTTTGGCTTTTTCGTAGAAGAAAGTATCCTATCCGCTGTCATCATGATGGTCGTCGCCGTTTCCACCAGTACGCTGAACATTCGCATCCGCGATCAGGAGAAGCTGCGCTCAGAAAACGAAAAGGAAAGAATGCGCGGCAATCTGCTGCGGGCGATCTCCCATGACCTGCGCACGCCCCTCACCTCCATATACGGGTCATCCTCCACGCTGCTCTCCAAGTATGATGAGCTGCCGAAGGAACAGCAGCTCAAGCTGCTGGGAGAGATCCAGGAGGATAGCGAATGGCTCATCCGCATGGTCGAAAATCTCCTGTCCGTCACAAGGATCGACGGTGCAAAGGTCAAGGTCGTGAAGACGCCGACTGTTCTGGATGAACTGATCGACTCGGTTCTCATGAAGTTTTCCAAAAAGCATCCGAACCAGAAGGTCATCACGCAGATACCGGACGAGTTTGTGGATATTCCCATGGACTCGCTTCTCATCGAGCAGGTGCTGCTGAATCTTCTGGAAAACGCCGTGTTCCACGCAAAAGGCATGACGGAGCTGACGCTTTCCGTTTCTCTCGTGGGAGACAAGGCGGTATTTGAGGTCGCCGACAACGGCTGCGGCATTCCGGAGGATGCGCTTCAAAAGATTTTCAGCGGAAGCTATGAAAAGTCCGCCGCGCCGGTGGACGGGACCCGCCGCAATATGGGGATCGGACTATCTGTGTGCGCTGCCATCGTCAAGGCGCACGGCAGTGACATTACCGCGGAAAACAGGAAGGGCGGCGGTGCGGTATTCCGCTTTGCGCTGGAAAGAGGGGGTGAGGACGATGGGCAATAACAAGTACAAGATCCTGATCGTAGAGGACGAGGCCAACATCCGAAGCTTTATCAAAGCCAATCTGGAAACCAGTGACTATCAGGTGCTCTGCGCGGAGACCTGTGCGCTCGGCATAATGATGTACGCCTCCCATCGTCCGGATCTCATCGTTCTGGATCTCGGCCTGCCGGATCGGGATGGTTTGGACTTGATTCAGAAAGTCCGGGAATCGGACACCGTGCCCATCATTGTGCTCTCCGCCCGTTCCAACGAGCGGGATAAGGTGGAGGCGCTGGATCTGGGGGCGAATGATTATATTACCAAGCCCTTTGGGACGGAGGAACTGCTGGCCCGTATCCGCGCCGTTCTCCGCAGCCATCGGCACAGCAAAGAAGAGGAACGTTCCCCCGGCGGAAAATTCCGCCTTCAGGATCTGCTGATCGACTATGATACGCGGCAGGTCTTTGTTGGCAAAGAGGAGATCGACCTGACTCAGACGGAGTACAACATCATGGCGTTTCTCTCCGTCCATGCGGGGAAGGTGCTGACGTATGCCGCCATCATTCGGGCGGTCTGGGGGTATTCGGACTATGGCAGCGTCAAGAAGCTGCAAGTCAACATGAAGAACATCCGCAAGAAAATGGGCGTGACGCCTGGTGAAAAGCGCTACATCATCAATGAGCTTGGCGTCGGATACCGGATGCTGGCGGAGGATGAGGCATAGCGCTGCCAAAGTTCTGCGCCGCTTGACAGGCGTGGTACAACACAAATGAGCTTTTTCCGTTTCTATACCAAACGGAGAAGGCTCATTTTTTGTTTGGAGGATCAAAAATGAAGAGAACATTCAGCACGGAGCTTGCCTATGTATTCGGCATCGTATTTGTCGCGCGGGGCGTTGTCCTGATGGAAAAGGCCGACTTCGGCGTTTCCATGGTGGTCGCGCCTGCATACCTTCTTTACCGTTGGCTGTCTCCCGTGTGGAGCTTCGTCACCTTCGGCATGGCGGAATACTGCTTGCAGGCTGTGCTGCTGCTCGCCATGTGCCTGCTGCTGCGCTTCCGCGTGTCATATCTCTTCTCCTTTGTCACGGCGGTCGTCTACGGCTTTGTGCTGGACGCTTTCATGCTGCTTGGCGCCGCGCTTCCGGCGGGCAGCGTCTGGCTGCGCGTGATCTACTATGCGCTGGGGATGTTTTTTTGCGCGGCCGGTGTTTCCGCCATGTTCCACACCTAGTTTGTGCCAAAGGAAAAGCGCAGTGCGGGGACGGAGAAAACTGAGATTTGGGAGAATAGCAAGCACATCCGGTGTCCGGACACACGGTCGAAATGCGCGTTTCAGCCCTGCGGGCAGACTGCACATTTCGACTTTTGGGATGCTCCCAAACCCTGCCTGATTTTTGCAAAATCGCCGTGGATCCGGGGAATCGCACGCGAACTTAACGACATCTTTGCAATGACGCTTTTTTGTGATTTTGAAGCCTCTCAGGCCGCCATTTCCGCGATGATTTCCCGGCTTTTCACACGGAAATTGGCATACAGATTTTTACTGAATGCCATTGCGTAACTGCATTGTTTGCTGTATAATTAAATAGCCAAATAGTCATATCTCGCATAGCAGATCGCGGAATATGACTATTTGCGGGAGATTTTAAGTTGTCCTTGCCGGGGGAATGATACCCTGCAAGACTGATAGGAACCGAATTACATGTACAGACGATATGTGAAGCGCATCATTGACGTGATTTTGTCACTGGTCGGTCTGATCCTGGCCTCGTGGCTGTTTCTGCTTATCATGATTGCCATCGAGATCGACGATCCCGGCCCGGTGTTTTTCTCACAGAAGCGCGTGGGCATCCACAAAAAATATTTTCAGCTCTATAAATTCCGCAGCATGAAGATGTCCACGCCACACGATATGCCCACGCATCTTCTTGAGAATCCGGAGCAGTACATCACACGGGTGGGGAAATTCCTGCGCAAGACATCGCTGGATGAGATTCCGCAGCTCTGGAACATTCTGCGGGGTGATATGAGCGTCATCGGCCCGCGCCCGGCCCTCTGGAATCAGGAGGACCTGCTGGCTGAGCGCGACAAGTACGGTGCCAACGATGTAAAGCCGGGCCTGTCCGGCTGGGCGCAGATCTGCGGCCGGGATGAACTGGAGATTTCTGACAAGGCGCGTCTGGACGGCGAGTATGTGCAGCGTATGAGCTTCGGCTTTGATTGCCGCTGCTTCTTCGGAACGGCCATTTCCGCATTGAGCGGAGACGGCGTGGTGGAGGGCGGCACCGGGGAGCTGCACAGGATGGAGAACAAGAAATGAAGATTCTGATCGCAACCAACCATTCCTATATGTTCTACCGCTTCCGCAAGGAGCTGGTGGAGGCGTTGATGCAGGAGCACGAGGTCATTCTCAGCACGCCCTTTGTGGGGCATGAGGACGATCTGCAGGCCATGGGGCTGCGCTGCATCGAGACGGATATTGACCGCCGCAGCATCAACCCCTTCAAGGATATGAAGCTGCTGAAGACGTACCGGCAGATGCTGGACGAGCTTCAGCCGGACATGGTCGTTACCTATTCCATCAAGCCCAATATCTATATGGGCACAGCCTGCAAGGCCAAGGGTATCCCATACGTCGCCAACGTGCAGGGACTGGGCACGGCGTTTGAAAAGCTGGTGCTGTCGTCTGTGGTGTCGGTGATGTATCGCAGCGCTCTGCGCAAGGCAAAAACGGTGTTCTTCGAGAATGAGGAGAACGCCCAGTTTTTCCTGAACAAAAAGATCATCTCCCACCGGCAGGTAAGTGTGCTTCCCGGTGCGGGCATCAATCTGGACGAGTATCCCTGCGTTCCCATGGGGGATGACGCGTGTGCAGCTTCCTGTTTGTGGGGCGCATTATGAAGGAAAAGGGCGTGGACGAGTTTTTCTCTGCGGCCAGAACGCTGAAAGCGGAATTTGGTGAGGAGGTCGCCTTCGATGTGGTGGGCTTTTATGAGGACGCCTACAAAGAGCAGGTGGATCAGCTGGTTGCCGATGGTATCGTGCGTTTTCATGGGTTCCAGACGGATGTGCATCCGTTTTATGAGGCGGCGGACTGTGTGGTGCTGCCGTCCTATCATGAGGGCATGTCCAACGTGCTGCTGGAGGGTGCCGCCACAGGCCGCGCCCTGATCACCAGCGATATCCCCGGCTGCCGTGAAGCAGTGGAGGATGGCGTCAGCGGGTATCTGTGCCCGGCGCAGGATGCAGAGGGCCTGACCCAAGCCATGCGTGATTTCGCGCAGCAATCCTTTGACCGGCAGGTGCAGATGGGGCAGAGCGGACGCGCGCTCGTTGAGCGTAAGTTTGATAAACAGCTTGTGGTGGCAAAGACGCTGGATGGCCTCGGCCTGCCTGCGGCAGTGAGGAGCTGAACATGCGGCAGCTGATTTTGCTCTATTGGGGCTGCGTCTTTCTGATGTATCTGTCTCAGGTTTATTATCCCACGTCCATGCAGTTGGAGGGCCCCCAGACTGGGCGTTGCCACTTCATGCTGCGCAAAGCGGACGTGTTTATGATTGCCGCGATCGTGTGGATGACATGCTTTTCGTTCCTACGGACAAGCTATAACGATACGGGAACATATATCGCCCACTTTATGGACTCAGAGTCTGTCGCAGACTATTTTGTAAGAAACGGTCTTTTGGACTGGACGGGTAATCCTCTTTCGGAATTGTATCGTGATGCTATGCGTGATATCACGACTGACTATCATATTTACTTCTTTTTCCCAGCATTCCTCAGCAGTTTTGCGGTTGTTAAAGTACAGTTTACAAGGGACTACACAGGGTAGGTATCTGACGGGAGGGGTTCC
>OMBP01001108.1_pt1 | contig 12418 bp, 8 predicted proteins | sample 1644911 | NCBI WGS metagenome assembly OMBP01 (sample SAMEA103958122, study PRJEB25191) | human gut metagenome | biome: human-associated habitat [ENVO:00009003]; feature: intestine environment [ENVO:2100002]; material: feces | place: Germany | collected 2013/2015 | reverse complement strand
CGAAGCGGGCAGCTTCCTTCACGGCGTCCATGTTGGCACCGAGGAACAGGAACTCCCAGCCGTACTGCTCTTTTTCCCGCTCGATCATCCGGCGGATCTTCTCATAGCTAAACCGTTTGCTGGCGTTTTCCAGTCCGTCGGTGGTGATGACAAAGATGACCTTTTCGGCACGCTCGTCCTCCGGCAGATGGCGCTGGATGTTTACCATCTTCTCCACGCCGTAACCGATGGCATCCAGCAGCGCCGTACAGCCCCGGACGTAGTAGTCCTTTTCGGTCAGCGGCGCAACGGCGTGCAGCGGAAAGCGGTCGTGCAGCAACTGCACCTCGTGGTCAAACAGGATGGTGGTCACGTTGGCTTCGCCTTTCTGCTCCTTCTGCCGGGTCAGCATAGCATTGAACCCGCCGATGGTGTCCGGTTCCAGCCCACCCATGGAGCCGCTGCGGTCCAGAATGAAAACAAGCTCGGTAAGATTTTTCTTCATAATAAATGCCCTCCGTTTTTTGTGGTGTTCTGTCTTTCTGACAAGAGGATACCACAAACCGGAGGGCAAAAGGTCAACGGGCAGGCGACAAATCACGCACCCAGCTGTTCCTGATCGTATTCAAACAATAGCGTATTGACCTGATTGATGTTATAGATTTTGTGTTCCAGACAGTACCGCACGATCCAATCCCGCTTGGAGCCATCGGAGAAGGCATAGCCTGCGCTTTTAAGCAGGTCGATGGTCTCATCCTCCGACAGATGCAGCCCCACCGCAAAGGCAAGCACGGTCTTCTTTTTGGGGTTGTAGTCCCGGTTACACTGAATTTTGGAAAAATGCTGCCGGGAGATGTTGGACTGCTTGTACACGGTGGAGTCTTTCAGCCCCCGCTCGTCAATGAGCCGCAGCAGCCGGGTGGTGAAGCTCTCGCCCAGATTGTCCATCAGGTTTTCCAGACTGCGGGCTGCCATGGGGGTGGCAGGCGGAGGCGGTGCAGCCGCAAAGACCGGCGGCGCGCACTCTTGCGCAGGATACTCCCGGTCGGCAAGCGCAGCATCTTCCCAGCGTTCCACGTATTCTCTGCGCCGACGGTCAAACTGGTAGCTTTCATCGTTCTGGGCTACATAATGGTCGTCGATGTACTCCTCTACCGAGGCGAACAGCTTGCGGCTCACAGCCAGCGAGCGCCGGTCGTAAAGCACCAGATACACGGTCAGGTCGTGCTCCATGACGTACTGCGTGATGGTATCCACTGCAATGCGGAAAGCCTGCTCCTTGGGGTAGCCGTAGTTTCCGCTGGACAGCAGCGGAAAAGCCACGCTCTCGCAGTGGTATTCTGCGGCTAATTCCAGTGCAGAATGGTACGCACCGGCCAATTGTTTTGCTTCGCCAAAAAATCCGCCGTGCCATGCCGGGCAGACCGCATGAAAGATATACTTTGCGGGCAGTCCGAATGCCGGGGTGCACACCGCCCTGCCCAAATCGCAGTGCCCGATGGCTTCACAGGCGGCGGTCAGCTCCCGCTCCCCTGCCGCCTGATAGATGGCACGGCTGGTGCCGCTGCCCTGCAAAAGGTTCCGGTTGGCGGGGTTGACGATGGCATCCGCTGCCACCTTGGTGATGTCGTTGCGGATCATCAAAAAAGGCATGGTGGTTCCTCCCTTACACGGTTTTCTTCATCCTATCACATCCGATGGGGCGGTGCAAGGGCTGCGCTTATTTTGCTGTCCATACAACCATTATAACGGTGTCATGCTTCCTTTCCACGGAAAAGCGTCTACACGCAAAACAGGCTCCTGCAAGCGTTTAACCACTGGCAGGAGCCCGTTTATTTCTTACAGCTTCGTCATCCACAGACCATGCAGGTTGCAGTAAGCGTAGACCGCCACCGGCTTTTCGCTGCCCAGCTCAAATACCGCCTTGGGTGCCTGCCCGGGGGCGAGATAGCGGAGCTGTCCGCCGTTTTCCGTCTCCACAAAGAGCCACTGGATGTGGTGCACATCCACCATGGGATGCTCCACTGCACCCACCGTAACCGTGAGGGTGCTGCCGGAAAGCTCTGCCACCGGCAGATGCTTTTCGCCGCTGGCTTCCACGGTGTTGGGGAGCAGTTCCTTCATCTTTTCGCCGCAGCAGACCAGCGGGACGCCTGCGTTGTGGATGGTGGTGACCAGGTTGCCACAGTGCTCACAGATATAAAACTTTGCTTTCATATTCAATTCCTCCATCGGAATGTTGTTGGTGTTTCCTGTGACTATATGATAACATTTCCTAGTTATGTTTTCTGTGACCGGGTCACGTAAGACAGCCTTGTGCTATGGAAATGCCCTCAGTTCCCCATGCCGAGGAGCACCAGCACGACCACCACCGCAATGGCGATGAGGCAGCCGCAGCCGCTGCCATCTCCCCCGCCACCGCCGCCATTGTTGTGACCACCGCCACCGCCGCCGGAATGTCCACCGCCGCTGCTGCCGGAAGATACCGGACTGTAGGTGCGTGTCTGGCGGATGAATTGTGTGCGTGGGTTATGGATCTGCATCTGTGCATACAATCCGGTCATCACCTGTCTGCTGTCTGCCTTGTGGGAACGTGAACTCCACAGCGCAAAAAAGAGATTGAGAAACAGTGCAGCAACAATGGCCAGCAGCGCACTGCAGAGGTAGCGCATCGGTTCTGCAATTCGTTTGCCCTGCATCAGCGTTTCGATCTGGGTAAAGACCTTGTATGCACAGGTATAATAATTCTTATCGCGCGCGTAGGTATAAGTGTTATCGGTAATTGAACGTGCGCGGGAATTGGTGATGATTTTGTGCGCCTGTCCATCGCTGTAGAGATAAATCTCATTCAGGCAGCGGTCAATGACGAAGATCGTACCGTTGGCATGCGGACCAAAGACATCATCGAAATAATCTGCAGCAAAATCTTCGGTGGAAGATTTACTGTGTTCGGTTGTGGTTACAAAAGCCACATTACAGTATGCGGTCAGGTCATACAGCTGCTTTTGCAGACTGTTTTCCTGGGAGTCTGTCAGAAAATCCGCAGAATCATCCAGCACATAAACGTAGCCGGTTTCCTCATTGGAAGCGGAAACTGCGGATGCACAAACCGGTATGGTGCTGGCGGAGAGTATCAGACAAAATACAAATGCCGTAAGGATACGTTTTATTTTACGCACGGTCATCACCTCCCTGTTTGTCAAATTGTGGCAGCCGGCGGGTGGACAACAGATTATACGCATGGATAATACTGATGAACGACACGAGGATGGCAGCCATGGAAAGAATTGCGGCTCCGTAATAGTAGAGATCCGATACCGGATGCAGGAACCATATCCCAAACGAAAGTACCGCAGCACAGAGCGGAAGAATCCAGCCAAGCGGATTTGTTTTTGCGGCAGGCTCCGGCTGGGCTTCAGGGGTTTTCGGTTTGTCTGCAGCAGAAGCTTTCTTCGATTGGATGAACATTTTGCCCCGGTCATTTGCCCCGGTATCTTTCTGGTGGATAGAAACGCATTCGTAACAATAGACACCGATGGAAAGCAGTGACAAAAGCAGGGTAGTCATTACCAGGGAAGAGGGCTGTAAAAATGCCGACCATGCCAAAAGCGCAAAGATCGGAATTGCCAGAAGCAGCGAACCGAGCAGATAACGCTTCGGATCAATCGGAATATCCGCAACGACCAGTCCGGTCTGTCCGTTGACCGTTGCATAAGCGACACGGTCTTTTTTGCGGTAGGATAGAAACCATACCGGAAACATGGTGCTGTCGATGGTTTCCGTTTTTGTATGGAGCTGTTCAGGACGGATGGTATCCATGGTAAAACCGGCAAATGTCCCGTCAGAAGCAATACGCCCGGTTGTTTCCGCAGATGCAGTGTATTCGGCATCGCCCTGATATACTTTTGCATCCACATCGGAAGTGTCCGCGTAAAATCCGCTTAAATAGGCGGGGGTAAAGGCTTTCATGCCTTTTAAATTATAAGGAGCCAGTTCTTCACTGATATTGTCATCAAAAGAGGATGAGGCATCATAGGAAAGACCTTTGTAGTAGGCATCCAGATCCCCGGTAAGTGCGTAGTGATCGGTAATAATATAATCACCGCGGCGGGAAGTCTTTTTTCCATCGAGCGAGAGAGAACCTTTCTGGGAGATATAAAATGCCCAGTAAGGCATGTAAATTCCGCGGAAACTATCGATATAAGAAGGATCGCGGAGTTCTTTTGGCGCAAAAATGGAATGTTTCATACGGCGTGCGTACGCTTCCTTACACTGTTCCTTTGTCTTCTGGAACGGAATAATATAATTGGGCCGTTTTTCGTGACTGATTCTGCTGTAAAGAATCGTGGAGGCTCCGCAGAAACTGCAGAAACCGGCTGCGGCATTGTCGGTGCTTAAGATTTCACCGCCACACTGTGGACAGGTAAAGATCGTGACCTCGTAATCGCCGTCGAATGTCTTTGATTCTTCGGCATCACTTGTTTTCCCATCAAAATCATAAGGATCAAACAGTGTGTGACAATGCTCGCATGAGAGTTGCTGGGAAGGAATGTCAAATTTGAGATTTCCTCCGCAGTTTGGACATGATAGCATAGTGTTTTCCCTTTCCAAAACATTTTCCTTTGTAACTATTTTATTCTAGCATTGTGGAAATATTTTTACAATGGGTTTAAAGTCATAGAGCCTGAAAATGCTGATTTACACGGATTTTACAGACTTTACGCAAATTTACAGCAATTTTACAACATTACGGAAATTTTACATAGAGTTTACATTCCGGGATGGTTTGATTTTACACTCTGATGATAAACTTATTACAATCTCAAAAATAAAGTATATGGAGTGTAAAATTTATGAAAAGAAATGGGGAGGAATCATAAGTGAACGAGACGATGAAAATTATTTTCGGACTGGTCGGAGGTCTGGCAATTTTTATTTACGGCATGAATATGATGAGCGAGTGCCTGCAGAAAGCAGCGGGGGAAAAAATGAAGAAAATCCTTGCCCTGCTTACAAAAAATCCGATTCTTGGTGTACTTGCAGGTGCTTTGACGACAGCGGTGTTACAGAGCAGCAGCGCAACAACGGTTATGACAATCGGCTTTGTCAGTGCAGGACTGATGTCGCTGCCACAGGCGATCTCTATTATTCTCGGTGCCAATATCGGTACGACCATGACGGCACAGATTATTGCATTTAAAATAACGGATTATATTTATCTGTTCATTTTTGCGGGATTTCTTATTTCTTTTATTTCAAAGAAAGAAAAGGTGAAAAATATCGGACAGACAATTTTCGCATTTGGTTTGTTATTCCTTGGAATTGAGACGATGGGCGATGTCATGAAACCATTGGCATCCAGTGCATTCTTTGTCAACATGATTGGAAAAGTATCCCATATTCCGATTCTTGGGGTATGCGTGGGTGCCGTTATGACACTTGTTGTACAGAGCAGCAGTGCAACGATTGCCGTATTACAGAATTTTGCAGCCCAGGCAGGACCGGACGGTGTGACCAGTATTATCGGACTGGCAGGTGCCATCCCGATTCTGTTGGGAGACAATATCGGTACAACGATTACCGCAGTGCTGGCATCTATCGGACAGCCAAAAGATGCCAGAAGGACGGCGTTTGCCCATTGTGTATTTAATATTTCGGGAGCAATTTTATTCCTGTTTCTTGTAAAACCGTATGCAGCCCTGATTCAGTTCATTTCGCCGAAGGGAAACGAAATTGATGTGATTTCACGGCAGATTGCAAATGCCCATACCGGATTTAACCTTGTCATGACGCTGATCTGGATTCCGCTCATTCCTCTGATGGTAAAGATTGTGATGAAACTTGTACCGGATGGAAAGGAAATGGGAGCTAAAGCACTGGAAAATCCAAACTATTTGGATAACAAGCTGATTGCACAGCCGGCAGCAGCATTGCAGCTGGTGGCAAAAGAAGTAATGTACTGCGCAAAAATTGTAGATGAAATGATCGGAAAACTGCAGTCCGGAAACGGAAAGATTGATAAAGAAAATGCAGGAATTGTAGAAGAAAAGGCGAAAATACTGCAGAAACTGTATGCGTCCATTAATGATTATTTTGCAGCACTGTATTCCGGAGGTGTGCTGACCGAGGAACAGGCATCACAAAGTGCCGGTATGCAGTCTATTCTCTGTGATATTGACCGGATCGGGCAGCTGACGAGGGAAATCATGGAAACCGTGGCAAAACAGAATAAAGGAAAACATAAGTATTCCAAAGAAGCCTTAAAGGAACTGAAAAAGGCAATGGAACAGATCCAGATGATTTACGGAAGCTGCATCCGTGCGATTTCTGGGGATGTGGATATGGATATCAAAGAACTGATGCGGCAAAAAGAAGACATCATGCAGCTGGATGAAAAAATGCGCAAAAACCATATTGCCAGAGTGGGAAAGGGAAAGTGCGATTCCAAACTTACTATTCCGTTTAATGATGTGCTCCATAATATTGACCGGATCGGAAACAGTTGTGTAAATCTTGTGGAGGTAGCAAAGGAAAATGTAACTATGCAGGCATTTTTTGCAGAGGATTAGGGCATGTACATATGGAATCGGTTTCTGCACCAGCTGGCAGGGCAGCTGAAACGGGCAGAAAATATAATCCGGCAGAGGATAAAAAGACAGGAGACCAATCAAATGAAGAAGAACGAAAAATGTTATACAAACAGAGAATTGTCATGGCTGCAATTTAACGAGAGAGTTTTAAATGAAGCGGGAAATCCGCGGGTACCGCTGGCAGAACGCATGACTTTTGCATCCATTTACCAGACGAATCTGGATGAATTTTTCATGGTGCGCGTGGGTACACTCATGATGCAGATGAATGCAAAAGAAAAGGTAATTGAAAACAAGACCGGAATGACCAGTGAGGAACAGGTAAAAGAAATTTTAGCCCGTGTCTGTCTGCTGGAAAAGAAAAAGGCAAAAATTTATGAACAGCTCATGGGAGAACTTGAGCCAAAGGGAATCCGGATTATCAATTTTAACCGTCTTTCCAATGAAGAAGGAAGACTTCTTGAACAATATTTTGACGCACATATTGCACCGTTTTTATCTCCGATGGTCATTGGAAAACAGCAGCCGTTTCCGTTCCTTGCAAATAAGCAGCTGTATGCAATTGTGCTCCTGACATCACAGAAAGGAAAGAAAAAGACCGGAATTGTTCCGTGTTCCAACAGTGTGTTCAAACGTCTGATTGAGATACCGACCAGACCGGGATGTTTTATGCTGTCTGAGGAATTGATTCTGCATTTTATTTCAAAATTGTATCCGAAATATACCATTCGCGAGAAATCCATTATGCGTGTGACACGGAATGCAGATATTGATGCACATGATCTGTATGACGAAGATATGGATTACCGGGATATGATGGAGCAGCTTATCAAAAAACGTGTCCGTCTGGATCCCGTCCGGGTGGAACTGAGCCGTAAGATCAATGATGAAGCAAAGCAGGAACTGTCTAATTTTCTGGAAATTGGAACCAGTCATATTATTAATGTAAAGACACCGCTTGATCTTTCGTTTGTTTTTACGTTGCAGAATTATCTGCGTGACCAGAAAGAACTGTTCTATGAAAAGAGAAGCCCACGGGAGACTCCGGCATTATCCATGCATGAAAGTATCCTGTCACAGGTGGAAAAAAAGGATGTTCTGCTTTCCTATCCGTTTGAGAGCATGAAACCGTTTATCAAAATGTTGAATGATGCAGCGGAAGACCCGGATGTGGTATCCATCAAAATGACATTGTATCGTGTCGCAGACCGGAGCAAGATCATTGATGCGCTGATTGAGGCAGCGGAAAACGGAAAAGAAGTGGTGGTACTTGTGGAACTGCGGGCACGGTTTGACGAGGCAAATAACATTGAGATGTCGCACCGGCTCGAAGATGCCGGCTGCCAGATTCTGTATGGACTGGGCGATTACAAAGTACATTCGAAGCTTTGCCTGATCACACAGAAAAAAGGGGACAGTTATGCGTACATCACGCAGATTGGAACCGGAAATTACAACGAGAAAACTTCAAGACTGTACACGGACCTGTCTTTGATTACCGCAAATCAGGCAATCGGTGCCGATGCAGCAAAAGTGTTTCTTGCATTACAGCAGGGAGAAACGGTGGATGAGGTTTCGGAACTTCTGGTTGCACCGAAATGCCTGCAGAACAAAGTCCTTGAGATGATGGAGGAGCAGATTGCAAATAAAAAAGCCGGAAAAGAGGCTTATATCGGGGTTAAGATTAATTCCCTGACGGATAAAGTCCTGATTGATAAGATGATTGAGGCTTCCCAGACCGGTGTAAAGATTGATCTGATTGTGCGGGGCATCTGCTGCCTGAAGCCACAGATTCCGGGCGTGACGGAAAATATCCGGGTGATTTCCGTCGTTGGACGTTATCTCGAACATTCCAGAATTTATCGTTTGGGTGTGGGGGATGAGGAAAAGATGTACATTGCATCTGCCGATTTTATGACGAGAAATACGGTGCGCCGCGTGGAAGTGGCAGCTCCGGTTTATGATCCTGCAATCCGGGAGCGCATCCGGTATATTTTTGATACCATCATGAAAGATGATGAGAAGGGAAAAGAGCAGAATGCCGAAGGCATTTATGAGGACCGTCATATCAATGAGGAGCCGGTAAACTCACAGGAGATTTTCTTTCAGGATGCTTACGATGCATGTAATAAATAAATGAAGCTGTCAGGATAACGGTTCACAGAAATCTGCGAACCGTTATTTTTATACAGGCACATAACTCTGATCCACATGAATCATAAACTGATAGTTTCCTTCGATTTCCTGCAGCTTGTTTTCAATTTTTTCCTTCAGGTCTTCCGGACGGATCCGCATACCATAGGGGATGACCGCGTCAAAGGCAATGCTGGTGTGGGTATCGCAGTTGATCAGGCGGAAATCGTGGATGGTAATACGGCGGTCAATTTCAAGAACCTTTTGTTCCACCTGCTGCTGCATCTGGGCAATTGCGGCATTATTGGTTTCAATCGGATCCATGTGGATGACGGCTTCGCATCCGAGTTTCTGATCCAGCTCCCGTTCAATGTGATCGATCATGTCATGGAGCTGAAAGACATCTTCATCCCCCGGAACTTCCAGATGCAGGGTGATCATGCGGCGGCCGGGACCGTAGTCATGTACGATCAGATCATGGATACCGTGTACTTTGGGATGGGACATGACAATGGCACGGATTTCCCGGACAAATGTCTGGTCCGGAGCTTTTCCGAGAAGCGGATCCATGGTGTCTTTGACCGCTTTTATTCCGGCATAGAGGATGAAAATGGCTACCAGCAGACCGCCAAATCCATCGACATTGATGGATGTCAGGCGCATAATAATCATGGCTGCCAGAACCACAGAGGTGGCAATGGTGTCGGAAAGCGAATCCATGGCGGTCGCCTGCATGGCATCCGAATCGAGTTTTTTCCCAATATAATGGTTGTAACAGTACATGTAGATTTTTACCAGAATGGAGCATACCAGAATTCCCATGGCAAGCAGACTTGTGTCTACGGCTTCCGGATGCAGAATTTTGGAAAAGGAAGTTTTTAAAAGCTCAAATCCCATCATCAGGATAGCAATCGCTACAACAAATCCCGACACATATTCAAACCTCCCATGTCCGAACGGGTGCTCCGAATCCGGAGTTTTCCCGGCATAAAGAAATCCGGCAAGTGTAATAAAAGAGGAACCGGCATCGGACAGGTTGTTGAACGCATCCGCTGTGATGGCAACGGAACCGCTTAACATTCCGGCAAAATATTTTCCGGCAAACAGGCAGATATTTAAGCAGATTCCAACGATGCTGCACAGGGTGCCATATGCCTGCCGTTGTTCTTTTGCCGGACGGTTTTTGATAAAGATTTTCGCTAACATTGTAATCATGAATATCCCCCCAGAATCATACATGTTCCATTGGTTTTTCCTATTATATGCTACGTTTGGGAAAAGGTCAAATTATATAAATTTTACCTGTATTTTATACATGCACCACACCAAAATTTACAGAGCCGGCATATAATTGGACATAAAATGACAGGGAAAGGGGAGAAAAAATCATGCCGTCAACTTATGCACATTACCGGCTTGGACAGCAGGTTCGCAGGGAACTCGAAGGGAATGAGAGAAAAATCATTGAAAAATATCCACAGCTGTATCTGATCGGACTTCACGGACCGGATATTTTGTTTTACTATAAGCCATTAAGACCGAATCCGGTCAACCAGATCGGATATGATTTGCATGGACATTCCGGAAAAGAATTTTTTGAAAGAGCCAAAAATATAATTAATAGCCAGAAGGAAAAAGAACCATTTCTGGCATACACCTATGGAGTGCTTAACCATTTTGCGCTTGATGTAAGCTGCCATGGGTATATTGATGAGAAAATTGCAGCAAGTGGTATTTCCCATACGGAAATTGAAGTAGAGTTTGACCGTATGCTTATGCTTATGGATGGGAAAGATCCGTTGCGGCAGAATCTGACGGAACATATTGTTCCGTGTATGGAAAATGCGGAAGTGATCCGCTGGTTTTATCCGAAAACGACACCGGCAAATGTCCGGGAAGCATTAAAAGGAATGATCACCTATAATAACATGCTGATTGCGCCATCCAGAATCAGGCGGTTCTTTATTTATGCACTTTTGTATGTTTCCGGGAATTACAAAGAAATGCACGGTCTGCTTGTAAATTACCGTAAAAATCCACAGTGTGAAGACAGCAACCGGCAGCTGATGCAGTATTACCGTCAGGCAAAACTCAGTGCCCTGCGGATGATCAGCCAGTTTGGCACTTATCTGGATGGGAGCAGGGGATTGGAACCTATCTTTGATTATAGTTTTGGATCACAGCTGGTTGGAAAAGAGGTTGTACAAAATGGAAAAGAAGTAAAACATGCAGTTTAAATTGACAAAAAAGGAGAAAAGCTGGATCTTTTATGATGTGGGAAATTCGGCATTTGTTTTGATGGTTTCCACAATACTTCCTGTTTACTTTAATTATCTTGCGCAAAATGCGGGAGTTTCGGATGTGGATTATCTGGCATACTGGGGGTATGCGGCATCCATTTCCACACTGATTGTTGCAGTTTTAGGACCGGTTATGGGAACGCTGGCAGACACCAGGGGATTCAAAAAGCCGCTCTTTTTATCGTGTATTCTGGTCGGGTGCGCCGGCTGTCTGCTGATGGGACTGACCACATGGTGGATTTCGTTTCTGGTAATTTTTATCATTGCAAAGGTTGGATTTAATTCCAGTCTGGTTTTTTATGACTCCATGCTTTCGGATGTGACAGCCCCGGAGCGGATGGATCGGGTTTCTTCTTCCGGATATGCCTGGGGATATGCAGGAAGCTGTATTCCTTTCATCGTAAGTCTTGTTTTTGTACTTGGGTATCAGAAAATGGGATTTTCTTTTGAAACAGGAATGATGATTGCGTTTGCAGTGGTTGCGGTGTGGTGGCTTGTGATGTCGCTTCCTTTAATGAAGCAGTATCGCCAGGTTCATTATGTAGAGCGGAAACCGCATGCCATGAGGGAAAGCGTTGGACGTATCATAGAAACGCTGCGCAGTGTACGGAAACAAAAGAAAATCTTTCTGTTTCTCATAGCATTCTTCTTTTTCATTGATGGAGTCTATACGATTATAGATATGGCAACGGCGTATGGTTCTGCCCTGGGGCTGGATTCCACAGGCATGATGCTGGCGTTGCTGCTGGTGCAGATTCTGGGCCTGCCGTTCTGCCTGCTTTACATCAAGTGCAGCGAAAAGTTCGGTGCCCGCACCATGGTGGGCTTTGGCATCTGCGTGTATATGTTCATCTGCATCTTTGCGTTCTTTATGAACAGCCTGTGGCAGTTCTGGGTGCTGGCTGTGCTGTGCGCCACCAGCCAGGGCGGCATTCAGGCGCTGTCCCGCTCGATGTTCGGCAAGCTCATTCCCGACAAGGCCCGCAGCGGCGAGTTCTTCGGCTTCTTTGACATCTTCGGCAAGTTCTCGTCCATCATGGGCCCGGCGCTCGTCGGCTTTGTCAGTGCCTTTACCGCCAACAAAATGCTGGCCGACCAGGGTCTGACCGCCGCCACAGCCACCGCCGAGCAGGTCGATGCCATCAATGCCGCCGCCGGACCGTTCGGCATTTTGTCCGTCATCCTCATCATCATTGTCGGTGCCGTGCTGTACTTTGGCGTGCTGCCGAAAGTTATGACGAATGACGAGAGGAAGATCTGAATAGAGATAAAAGATAAGAAATAATAGATAAAAGAAATGGTGGACCGTGTCGCTGCGCTCCGCTCAAAAATGCACCCGTTTGCGTTACCGTAGGGGCGCATTCTATATGCGCCCGTCAGTCGGCAGCCGACTTGCGGGCAGATATAGAATCCGCC
>OMBP01001090.1_pt1 | contig 12608 bp, 9 predicted proteins | sample 1644911 | NCBI WGS metagenome assembly OMBP01 (sample SAMEA103958122, study PRJEB25191) | human gut metagenome | biome: human-associated habitat [ENVO:00009003]; feature: intestine environment [ENVO:2100002]; material: feces | place: Germany | collected 2013/2015 | reverse complement strand
GGCTCCTCCGTGGCCTCGGTGTTCAGCCGGATGTTCACCCCGGCCCGCTTCGCCCGGACGATCATGGAGCGGATGGCCTCGGAGATCTGCCCCTTGCCGGTGAGATAGGAGGCGATGCGGAAGTTGCCGCCCAACTCGCTGTCCTTCTCCACCGTGGACTCGATGGTGATCAGGCCGAAGCCGCCCTTGGCCCGGGCCTGGTAATAGGAGTAGGAGAGGAACTTCTCCAGCACTTCCTGGGCGGGCATATCCTTGCCGGTGAACAGCTTGAAGGCGGCCACGCCCTGCCACAGCAGCATACCGATACCGCCCACGGCGGCCTGGCAGCCTGTGGCCTTGGCTTCCCGGATCATCCGGGTCTCCCGGGGGTTATACACCGTGTCCGCCACCACCAAATCGGCGCGGAACAGGGCGGGATCGACCAACGTCTCGCCGTCCAGGGGCTTCATGCCCACACGGGTGGCGTTCACCAGGGTGTCGCAGTGCTGCACCGCATCGGCCAGGGCCGCGCCGTCCTCCAGCGGGGTGATGGATGCCTTGCAGCCGGGCACGGCCTGGGCCAGCTTCTCCACGGTGTGCCGTCCGTTGGCGAAAAACTCGTCGTCACGGTTAAAGATGGCGATCTCCGCCGCGCCGTCCAAAGCGGCCTGCACGCAGATGGCGGTAACCGCGCCGCCTGCGCCCAGCACCACCAGACGCTTACCCCGGACCTCCACGCCGTTTTCGTGGAGATTGCGGACAAAGCCGATGCCGTCGGTGTTGTGACCGGTGAGTCTGCCGTCCTGGCTGACGGTAACGGTGTTGCAGGCGCCGATGAGTCTGGCGGCGGGGGACAGCTCGGCCACCAGCCCCGCCACGGCGGTCTTGCAGGGCATGGTGACGTTGAAGCCGCCGACGCCCAGGGTTTTCAGCGCAGCCAGGCCCTGCTCCACCTGCTCCAGGGGAATGTCAAAGGCCAGATAGGCGGCGTCCTCGCCGGTGCGGGCGAAGCTGTAGCATCGCTGGGCCATGCTGTCAACTGTCAGCAAAAACGGAGACGGCAACAGCGGGGGCAACTTTTACGCCGCGTGCGGGCGTATCCGAAGGGAGATGATGCAAATGCCTGAAATCAAGATCAAAATTCGGGACAAGCGGGCCGGAGGCACAGGGACCGTGATCTGCGGCAACAGCGACTACACGGTGGTGTGGGCCCTGGACAACGAGTGGACCCCCTATGGCACCAAAACCATGCGGGTAAACCTGGCGGACGGGAGCTATCAGGACGTGGTATTCACCGGCAATACGGCGGCTCTGCCGGTGCTCAGCACGCCGGGGTGGGCGTCCGTGGGCCTGTACGCCGGGGACCTGCACACCAGCCGGGCGGCGGACCTGCGGGTGCTGCCGTCTGTTACCACAGCAGGCGGCGCGCCTGCTGACCCGCCCGAGAGCGTGTACAACCAGCTGATGGAGCTGATCCGTGGCATGGGCGGCGCGTCCGAGGAGGACATTGCCAAGGCCGTGGCTTCGTACCTGACCGAGCATCCGGTAACAGAGACGGACCCGACCGTGCCGGAGTGGGCCAAAGCCGCAAAGAAGCCGACCTACACGGCGGCAGAGGTGGGGGCGTTGTCGGCGGACACGCTGCAGGCGGCCACGGAGGCGGCGCTGGCACAGGCCAAGGCCAGCGGAGAGTTTGACGGAAAAGACGGTAATACCGGCCCGCAAGGCCCCAAAGGCGACACCGGCAACACCGGCCCCAGGGGTCCCGCTGGCCACGCCCCGGTGAAGGGGACGGACTACTGGACGGCAGCGGACAAGGCGGAGATAGTCGCTGATGTGCTGGCGGCCCTGCCGGACGGGACGGAGGTGAGCTACTGATGGCAAAGAAGCTCTATGAGGAGGCAAGCGTCCAGGCCATCGCAAATGCCATCCGGGCCAAAAACGGCAGTACGGCCACCTATAAGGTCGCCCAAATGGCCGATGCCGTTTTGGCGATCGCCCCGCTACAGCCTGACGTGGAGGAGTACCCGCAAATGAGCACCACGGTTGCGGCCTATCTGACTGCGGCGGAGGCCGCTTATACGGACGCCAACGGCGGCAGCGTAAGCGTGCTGGACAGCTACACGGGGGCCAGCGGAATCAAGGATGCTCCGCTGGGCAAAGCGCTCACGATGCAGAGGGGGACGCGTTACCAGCAGGATGAGACCACCGGCATCGGGGGAAAGCTCAACAATATCCTGGGAGGAGAATCCGTGATCTACAACGCAGTCCCCGGGCACGTCCTCCGCTACATCGTGAAAGGCAGCGGAGGGGATGTAATCGACAGCGGGCGCGTGAAGCCGACCGGAACAGTTCGCATGATGAAGTTTATCGGCTATGTGAAAAACTGCCGGGACCTCGGTGGATGGGCATGTGACGGAGGCACCGTCAGGTATGGGCGGATGTATCGTTGCGCCGCACCGGGTGCAGCGGAATCCGCAGACGCCAATATCGCCCAAAATGCAAATATCCGCTACCACTTTGATCTGCGGGATAACGCGTCTCTGGAAAGCTCCCCGTTTGGGAGCGAGGTGTATTACAAGCGGTATCCCCTGTCGGCCTATTACAGCGACCTCGTTGACCTGACGAAATCCCATTACGCAGAGATGGCCGCACTTCTGCGGGCGGTGTTCGATGTGGTCATCCACGGGAACGGGGTGATCTATCACTGCTCACTGGGGCGGGACAGAACGGGGACCCTGTCGTTCATCCTGCTTGCGCTGCTTGGCGTTTCCAGAAAGCACGTGGACATGGACTATGAGCTTTCGGGCTTTTCCTCTCTCTCGGATGCCGGAACGCCGCAGAAGCGGACCTCGGCCAACTACACCGGCCTGGCCAATTATTTCGCGTCATTCGGAAAGTCCTCCCTCCGGGATAATGTCGTGAAGTGGGCATTGAAAGCCGGATTGACGATCGACGAGCTGAACGCATACCGTTCAGCAGCCATAAACGGAACGCCCGCCGCGCTGAATGCCTCCGACTACGTTACGCAGTATACTCTGACGCAGCATCTGACGGACTGCACAAGCAATGCTGCGGGGACGGAAATCAGCGAAGGCGCGGCGCTCAGCGTCACGATTACCCCCAATGCCGGGAAGAAACTCGGCAGCATCTCGGTCACCATGGGCGGCACAGATATCACGGTCACGGCGGTGTCCGGCAGCACCGTCCATATTGCAAGCGTGACCGGGAACGTCGTTATCACGGCTGTGGCGACTGCGGCGTATACAAATCAGATCCCCATTTCGACGGACGCCGGCGGGGCGGTATTCAACGGCGTCGGATACCAGCAGGGATACCGGCTGAGCAGCTCTGGTAGCCCGTCCCCGCAAGCATCGACATACATTACCGGATTCATCCCGGTCCATTCCGGGGACACGGTACGATTTGAGGGGATGAACCTGAAGGAAGGGTCGGCCCCTATCAACGAACAACGTATCGCATTTTATGATGCGAACAAGGCGGTAATCGCAGCCCCGTATTGGAAGGATACGGGAACGAATACCATGTCGGGCGGGTATCTTGCCAGCCTCACGGTTCCGGCCTATTCCGGCAAGACAGTGGCCTTTGCGCGATTCGGATGCTACTGGATCGATTCGCATTCGATCATTACGGTAAATGAGGAAATCGGGTAAGTCTGACACTTTCAGTTACTCAAAGGTCGTGGACTAGACGGTTTGAAACTCGTTGTCGGAGGCGAATACATAAACAAGAGCATGTCTCACCGGTAAATACCGGCGAGACATGCTCTTGTTCTACACAAATATCAGAATATAAAAGTCAATATATGCTTAGATTATAAACAGATATGGCATCACTCCTTGAGAATCATGCGATAGACTGTACCAGAACCCATAGGCGATAAGGAGAAATATCCCACAGGAAATTGGAATTTTTGTGCCCCGTTCCGTATTTTTCAATAGGGCCCCATAAAATACCCCTTCATAAACATAAAAGTACCAACTGATGCGTTCGATAAAAGTCGGGAAGAAGTATCCCAATGAGACGAGCAAAAGCCCAAAAAGATAAATTATGTACGATATGCGCACGTCGAATTTTTCGGAAGCATGGATGGATGACAGGAATTCCTGATACATTGCACTGTGCGCCATTAACAGCATACACAACATCCATAGTGCAAGCTTTACCGGCACGATCAGCCCTATGTTAATGGAAAGATCAGAAAAATAGCGGCTATATTGGGCCATCTTATTTGAAAGCAGGACAATGATTAACGGAACGCAAAGAATGAAAAGAATGTACAGGAGCTTTTGCTTCTGCTGCAATTCCTTCCACTGAAATGCATTCAGCAGCAGAAGAAGGAAGCCTACGATTGCAGTCTGGTGGAACAATGCGGCGATACAAATGCACAAAATAAAGCGCAGGAACTTTTTCTGCCCCAAATAGCGCGTTCCCCAAAAAACGATTGCCACAGCGACAAATTGCCTTATCCCGTTGAGGGACATGAAGTAGAAAGACATATAATAGAATACGACCATGCATGGAAAGGACGCGATCCCGCGCAGCTCCCAAAATCGTAAAATAATGCAGGCGTGCGTAATCAGCGCCAATAGCCCAAGCAAAAACGATGCATTCGGGATCACGTGCAAAATACCATAGCAGATGTATTTGAAGGACTCCTCCAGACCGTAGGCATAGGAAAACATCCCCTTGTATATGTACGAAAACTTCTCAACATAGCTCGGGGTATCAAGACCTACCGAATAGGCTCGCAGACCGGCAGCCATGGTAAGGGATAGAATGATTACCCATATGAGAAGCTTGCGGTTTCGCTTCTCGGCAAAATAAGAGAATATCCAGCACTCTATCAGTAAGCCGAAATAAACAATATAGGATAGCAGCATCACAGTGTCCCCTTACAATGTAGTGAAGATATTCTTTTCAGAATGACGTGCAGCATTTGACTAAACTCGCGCCAATATAAGAAAATAAGTACGACGAAAATGCAGATCTGCAGCAGCAAAAGACGATTTCCCCAGTATGCGGCGAACATCTGTCCCCAAAGCAGCCCGTAGCTGAGGGGTTCCTTTATGCGTGCGTTCTTCAATTGAATGTGCCGCAGGATCCAAATATAACGCATCATCCATACGCAGAAGAAGCCTATAGCCGTGGCGACCGCTGCGCCATAGCTTCCCAAAAGGGGGATCATGCAGAGGTTCAGAAATGTATTAATGCCCGCTCCTATCAGCGCTGTTGAAGATATCAGTCTCGTGCGGTTCAATGCAAGGCACATATTTTCACAGGAAAGCGACATGTAGTTAAATAATGCCGATAAAAGCAGAGGAGGTACGAATTGCCAGGCCGCATAGAATTCTTTGGCAAATAGCAGCCGCGATAACGGAATGTTTATCAGCATCAGGGCGGAGGAACACAGCACCATAGAAAAGCTGATGACCGCATAGCTTTGCCCCAAGAATCCATCCTTATCTGTTGGATCGAAATTTTGCAGCACCGAAACGGAATACGCTTTGGAAATGGTTGCGCCAAGGGTGGAGATAATAGTCGGAACCTTATAGGCCACAGCCAAAAGCCCGGTTGCAGAGACGCCGCAGAAAAAGGAAAGAATATACTTATCCAGCGAATTATTGATCCACCAGGAAAGTGCGCTGACGATCATCGGCAGGCTGAAGACAATGATCCGGCGGGTCAACTCCGAATCATTTATCCGGAAAGAGATGTATCGTCCCAGACGAGCTGCGAGCATCAGATACAGCAGACTCAATACATGCCCGAGAATATTCGCCAGTAAATATCCGTTTACACCCCAACGGAAGATCAGCAGAAACAAAAGATTGCATGACACAGTTATCAGACAAGTAATAACTGAGGCGATCGTGATTTCTTTGACCTTGTCCAGGGCTCTCAAAAAATAGTTCACAACATTGCCCAGCGCACCGGTGAGATAGCTTGCAAGAAAAAAAGCAATGTAAGCTCCGTTCAGGTCCACAACTCCCAGCATGGTCAGCAAAAATGTTGCAGACGCCAAAAAAACAAAGCCAGCTGATACAATACGCAGGCCAATGGAAAAGACTTTGCGGGGATCATCTTGTCCGGCAACGGAAAAACGCAGAATGGCATCCTGAACTTGCAGAGTCAATATAGGAAGAAGCAGCTGAACGGTTGTCGTGATCAGATCTATCGTTCCGTATTCCAGGGTGGACAGGCACTCTGTATACAGCGGAACCATGAAAAATGAGATGGTTTTTGGGATAAAGCTTGCTAAAAAAAAGAGAAAGACGTTTTGGATCAGTTTCTTGCTTTTTTCGAGTTTATTATTCATGCTTCCTCTGCTTTCTGCAAAAATCGGAAAAAGTTTCTGCAAGAGAACTCCATCCGCGATATCGTGCAATTGCGATCGCTTTGCCCAGCCGTTTGGCCGTTTTTACAGGAAGGATGCGATGCAGGCGACGGGTGATTTTCCATGCGTATTTTTCCTCGCTGCTCCACCAGCTTCCTGCGAACCAATGAATGGCGACCGTGTTTTCTGTCTGTTTTAAAAGGCCGGTATCCAATGCCAAAGGGCAAAAGTAATCCGCAGGGTAAATCGTAAGTCCTGCAACAGACTGACATTGACCATTCTGGAGCATCCCCCGTTCGAGACAGATATCTGTCAGGCGAGATACATTCGTGGTCGTGTTCAACGTTCCGTCCGGATTCAAAAACTGCATATTGCTGTACTGCAGCAGAAATTCTTTAAAAAGAGGGAATTCCGGCTCACAGGCCATGACACATGTTGCAACATGCGAGGCATCCTCAAACCCTGCAAAAGCTGCCTGGTTCATAAAACGATCCAGAGGGGCAACAAGCTCTACATCCGTATCCATATAGACTCCGCCATACCTGATCAGAGCATAAAGGCGTACATAGTCTGCAACAAATGCCCACTTTTGTGCTGCATATGCCTGTTGGACATAGAGAGGCAGGGCGGAAAGATTGATCTTCGTTTCATTCCATTCCACAATCTCATAATCAGGGCAAAACTTTTTCCAACTGGCAATGCAGCGCTGCGCATCCTCCGGCAAGGAAGTCTTACCAAACCAACAATAATGGATGATTTTAGGAATTTGATGCGGCACTTCCATACTACGCCCTCCTTTGTTTTACCCAGTTATTCACGTGCCAGTATAATGGGGGGCTTATGGCAAATAACAACGCTTTGCAAACGGTCTTTGGACGCCTGGCATTGCATAGTACGAAGCGCTTGTGAATATAAGCTTTCCCATATTGCTGGAGTCTGCCGGCCTGAAACAGGCTCAGGTATTTTGTTACAAGCGAATCCAGCAGGCGATTTTTCAGCTTTTGATCTGCAAGTTGTTTATACAAATCGGTTAGCTCCAAAATGCTGTCATACAAATCGGCGGCATTTTTGCGCAAGTCCTGCTGCGTGGTGATGGAGTCATCTCTGGTGATATAGTGGTAAAAGCAAATACCACTTTCAATTACCCTTTCGGCAGATAGAAATGCACGGGGCGTAAACTGTTCGTCTTCATGGAGAATTCCCGGCTTGAAAACAAGCCGGTTCTCCTGCAGAAATTCACGCCGGTAAATATACAGTACCGCCGCCATAGGCATAGAGCCTTCATGCAGCGCCAGCTTCAGGTACATATCCCCGCGGACACAGGCTGCGGTATATCCATGGGAGAGCTTTTTCCTGGAACCAACGCTGATCCCGTCGCCGATGATGATATCTGCGCTTTTATCGACGAAGGGGAGCAGGCGCTGACATGTGTCGAGGTTGATAATGTCGTCTGAGTCAACAAAGAGAACATAGGACCCGGCAGCATGTGCGAGCCCCGTATTTCGCGCGACAGATAGTCCGCTGTTCGGCTGATGAACGACATGCACGCGGGAATCTGCGGCGGCATATGTATCACACATAGCGGGGCAGTTATCCGGGCTGCCATCATCAACTAATATGATCTCAATATCAGAAAAAGTTTGATTTATAAGAGACTGAACGCAAGCGTTCAGATAATTTTCCACATTATAAACCGGAACGATGATCGAAAAAACAGGTTTGTGTATCACTTGACCGTACCCATTCCTTTCACCATTTGCTTAACAGCGTTTTTCCAACCATACTCATGATACCTGTGTCGGTGACGGAAGCAATGGATCCACGCGTGCAGACGTCCCCACTTACCATCCAGCGCATAATAGAGAATCCCTTTATCCTGAAAATATTTGTCGGAATAGCCTTGAAACCAAGATGAACTGCTGTCATCAATCTGCGCGATCGATGCCGGAATGCCATAGATACGGAGACCTTTACGCAGACAGTCCCGCAGAAAAAGGGTATCTTCGCCGCAGCTGTATCGGCAGCCGCCGCCGAACATGGTATGGAACATCACGCCGCTGAAGTGCACCGCCTCGCGGCGGAATGCTATACGGGCGGCACCGTATTTTCCGTAATTCATAGTGGTGATCCGCGTCACCTTTGTGTTGCGGTGCCGAGCCTTACCGCCCTCCAGATTCAGAAGCAGGATGTCTGCCTGGGGGAGCTTCTGGAACCAGGTACAGATCGTTTTCTCGTATCCGTCCAGAAAAACCATGTCATCATCTGCTAAAACACAGATGTCCCCTGTAGCGCGCATTAAGACTTCGTTTCGATTGATCCCGACACCATGGGTAGAGGTGTTGATATAGCGGATTTTGTGGCCGAGATAGACATGCTCTGACAGACTGTCTTTGCCGCATTGATTCCCGATGAGGGCATCTGTCTGAATATGCATCTGCTGGGGGAGGTGGTTATCACTTTGGCCAGTCGTTACAACCAGTGTTTCAACATTCATCGTAATGTTCTCTTTCATTTTCGGGCTGGCCGGGAAAAAGATTCCCAGCCAGCCCGAAATTTATTTTGGATATGCGTTATCTGCCGACCATTTTACCGCTGGCATCAAACTGATAGTTCGCGGCAGGCAGAAGGTCGTTGGTCTTGGTGATCCAATAGATGCGGTCAACCACCAGCTGACCGTTGGAGCGGGCGTAATAGTAGTTGCCGTCAAGCTGGAACAGACCCGCATAATAGCGGCTGCCATGCTGATAGCAGTACAGCACGCCGTTTTCGCTGACGATACTCAGAGCATCGGGGTCCGGCTCGGGATCAGGATCCGGCTCGGGATCAGGATCCGGCTTGGGATCAGGATCCGGCTTGGGATCAGGATCCGGCTTGGGATCGGGGTCCGGCTTGGGATCGGGGGTCGGAGCGTTCAGCATCTTGCCGTCGGCATCAAACTGGTAGTTCGCAGCAGGCAGAAGGTCGTTGGTCTTGGTGATCCAATAGGTACGGTCAACCACCAGCTGGCCGCTGGAGCGGGCATAATAGTAGTTGCCGTCAAGCTGGAACAGACCCGCATAGTAGGGATGGCCGCCCTTGTAGTAGTACAGGACACCATTTACAGTTACGATTCCGCCGCTGATCGGTGTGCTGGTCAGCACATAGGGAATATTGTAATTGATGGCATAGTTTTGTGCGTAACTGCCCTCCACTACATAGAGCGTTGCCTTCGCACTGTTGCGGAAAGTATTGTAGTGCATGGCGGTTGTCTCGCTGGGGATAACGACCTTGCTCAGGACCGGGCAGCCGGCAAACGTATTGTTGCCGATGTGCCTCACGCTGCTGGGGATCTCGATGGATTGGAGGTAATAGCACTGATAAAAAGCGGCGGGGCCAATGTAGCTCAGTGCTCCGTCAGGAGCAAACTCAACGGAGGTCACATTTGTAAATGCAAACAAATATGTACCGACGTATTGGATGCCGCTCCCGATCCGAATGGACCTGATCTGCTGAATATAGTGGATGTAGGGACGCATACCATTGCTTTGGAAGTCATAGGTCCTGCCCGTGCCATCAAGGACCATCCTGCCATCCTTATAGATGACATAAGCAATGTCATCGCCAAGCTTGCCCGCATTGAGCACATCGGCGTTGGAGCTGCTGACGTACTTGCCGGACTCAAAGAAGCAGGATTCACCGCAGAGGTCATAATTGCCCTCATAGGCCAGGCCGGTCTCATCAAACAGATAGAACTGATCGGAAAGCTTCACATAACCCGTAACCGGCTGCCCGGCGGAGAAGAACATCTTCCGGCCGCTGTCCTTATCAGTGGCCCATCCGTTATACTGCAGCTGAGCTGCATTCTCCGTGTGGCCGCAGACGGAGCATTCCAATTCGCCGGTGGTCCGGTCATACACATAAGAGTGCTCGTCGTCTGCACAGACGGGAGCCGTGCGCTTGGTGAACTGATCCAGCACCGTCCGGGTGCCGTCGGCGGCCACGTTGGTGTTCAGGTCGGACAGAACCACGGACTTGGTGGCCAGGGTGCCGGTCCAGTCAGCGTCGATGGTCTTGCCGTCCATAGCGGCCTGGATGGCGTAGACATAGTAGGGAGCCCAGTCAATGCGGGAGGAGATGATGTAGGTGTTGGGGCCAACGGAAACGGTGGAGCCGTTGTAGGACACGTTGGGCACACCGGCCTTCTCGCAGGCGGTGGGGGCGCCCATGGAGTCAGCGTGCTGGCTGATCAGGACGCAGCCGTTCTGGATCAGCTTCTCAGCGCCTTCCTTCTCGGCGGTCTCATCGTACCAGCTGCCGGTGAAGGTCACTTCCATGGTGGCAGTGGGGCAGACGGAGCGAGCGCCCAGGAAGAAGGAGGTGTAGCCGGAGATAACCTCGGCATAGGTGAAGGCGCCAACGTAGCCCATCTTGGCCTTGTCAGCGGTGATCTTGCCTTCCGCGATCATCTGGTTGAGCTTCATACCGGCGGCAATACCGGCCAGATAGCGGCCCTCATAGATGGAGGCGAAAGCGTTGTGATAGTTGGACAGGCCCTCGGTGTGAGCGCGGACACCGGTGGAGTGGCAGAACTGGACGTTGGGGAACTCCTTGGCGGCCTCGATCATGAAGGACTCGTGGCCAAAGCTGTCGGCGAAGATGATGTTGCAGCCCTGCTCAGCCAGCTCGGCGGCAGCGTTGTAGCACTCCTGGCCTTCGGGAACGTTCTTCTTGATGAAGTAGTCTTCATTCTCCACCAGGCCCAGGGTCTGGCAGGCTTCCTTGGCGGCGTTGATGAAGTTGAGGTCATAGGTGGAGTTCTCATCGTGCAGGGTGATGAAACCCACCTTGATCTTCTTGGTCTCGGTGTTGTCATCGGGCTTGTCGGTGCCGCCGTTGGAGCAGGCCACCAGGGACAGAGCCATGACCAGAGCCAGGATCATTGCAAGGACTTTTTTCATGTTTTGTTTTTCCTCCTTTTAATATGTAGCGTCCGGCTGAAAGAAGTGCGAAATATGCCGCACGCCTGAATAACGGGTCACCCCGGCATTCACATGTTATGTAGTATTATACAGGATTCTCGGAAGGATTTCAACTAAAAATGCAATAAATGCCAATAATTTCACCGAAAGCTACAATTCCACCGAACGGCTCAGGGAAAGAACCGGCGGAATCGCAGAAATTACCGCCCCGGCGATAGAAAATTCCGGCAGCAGCCCTTGGCCGTGCTTATGGCGGGGGATAGGGCATTGCCCGCAGGGCGGGGGACGCTCTGCGGGCAATGGGGGGATATTTTTACTGATGGACCCGGGTACCGGTCTTGCCTTCGATGCCGTCCTTGGCCTTCTCCAGCAGGGTGATCAGGGCGGTGCGGCCGGCCTTGGACTCGGCGAACTTCACCGCAGCCTGGACCTTGGGCAGCATGGAGCCCTTGGCGAACTGGTTCTCGTCCATATAGACCTTGGCCTGGGCCGGGGTCAGGTCGTCCAGACCCTTCTGGTCGGGCTTGTTGAAGTTGATGGCCACCTGCTCCACGGCGGTGAGGATCACCAGCACGTCAGCGTCCAGCAGCTCGGCCAGCAGCTCGCTGCCGAAGTCCTTGTCGATGACGGCGGGGGTGCCGCAGAGCTTGCCGTCCTTGCGCACCACGGGGATGCCGCCGCCGCCCACGGCGATGACGCGGTCGTAGCTGTCGTAGGGGATGGCGTCGTACATGACCTGGATCATTTCCTCGCTGGGTTCGCCAGCGCCGAACTTCTCCTGGAACACATAATGGCACTTGAGGCCCAGATCCTTCATGAAGGGGGTGTAGATGAACTCGTTGGTCAGCACCACGTCCCGCTCGTTCAGCTTGAACTCCTCCGCCATCTGGGCGAAGGTCTGGAACTTGTACACTGTGGGAGCGAAAATAATCTCCCGCTTGTCAGCCATCAGGGAAGCGGAAAAAGCATCCATGATTCTTGTCTCCTTTTCAAAATGATATATGGCGATACAGGCAGGGCCCTTGAGGGACCCCGCCGGGTATCTGAACTTATTTGCGGGCGATGGCCTTCTTGACGGCGGCCACGATGTTGGCGGCGCGGAGGCCGTACTCGTCCATCAGGAAGTCCTGGGGACCCACCTGACCGAACTGGTCCTGCACGCCCACAAATTCCTGTACGGTGGGGGCGTTCCTGGACAGGCAGTTGGCCACAACAGAACCCAGGCCGCAGGTGACGTTGTGGTTCTCGGCGGTGACGATGGCACCGGTCTCCTTGGCGGCCTTGACCACCAGCTCCTCGTCCAGGGGCTTGAT
>OMBP01001087.1_pt1 | contig 12677 bp, 4 predicted proteins | sample 1644911 | NCBI WGS metagenome assembly OMBP01 (sample SAMEA103958122, study PRJEB25191) | human gut metagenome | biome: human-associated habitat [ENVO:00009003]; feature: intestine environment [ENVO:2100002]; material: feces | place: Germany | collected 2013/2015 | reverse complement strand
CATTGAAAAGGAATCCGTTATCAGCAAATAGCAAGTTAGAAGAATACAATGCTGCCCGCAAAGCTCTTGATGAAGAAAAGGCAGCTTTATTTGGATTAACCCAACAACAAGCCGAAGCGCGTCTTTCCGTAAAGAAACTTCGGGATGAATACGCCCTTTACAATGATAATGCTAAGGAAATCGTAGAGAGTAACAACGGTATTGCTATTTCTTGGAAGAAAGCCTTGGCGGTTATCGGTGGTGCCGGGGTATTAAAGGCATTAGGTTCTGAAATCATACGTGTTCGTGGTGAGTTCCAGGCTGCTGATACAGCCATTCAAACATTATTAGGTAGTAAAGAGAAAGCTGATGCACTCATGTCGCAAGTTCGTGAGTTTGCTAAAGTTTCACCTTTGGAATTTTCTGATGTAACAGCAGCCACGCAGATGATGCTTGGTTTCAACATTGAAGCCGAGAAAGTTCCCCGTTATCTACAAGCTATTGGCGATGTTTCTATGGGGAACACACAAAAGTTTAATTCTATGACTTTGGCATTCTCTCAGATGTCCGCTGCCGGTAAACTTATGGGTCAAGACCTCAATCAGATGATTAATGCAGGATTTAATCCTCTGCAAATCATGTCTGAAAAGACCGGTAAGTCTATCGCTACCCTCAAAGATGAGATGTCTAAGGGGGCTATTTCCGCAGAAATGGTTCAGCAGGCATTTATAGATGCTACTTCCGCTGGTGGTCGATTCTATCAGATGTCCGAAAACGCTTCAAAAGAGATAAACGGTCAGCTTTCTATGATGCAGGATGCGATGGATGCCGTGTTTAACGAATTGGGAACTAAGTCGGAAAGTGTTATCATGGACGGTATTCAAATGACAACTTCGTTGATTCAGAATTATGAAACAGTAGGTAAGGTCTTGGCTGGATTAGTGGTTACTTATGGTACATACCGGACCGCAGTGATGCTTGTTACTGCTGCCGAAAGTAAACATACTCTTGTGGAGATTGGACTTACCAATGCCCGTTTATTAGCACGAAAAGCGCAGTTAGCTTTAAACGCTGCAATGCTTACCAATCCTTATGTAGCTTTAACTGTCGTTATCAGTGGGCTTGCTACTGCAATGTGGGCAATGTCTGACAGTACAACTGCTGCCGCCCGTGCTCAAAAAGAATATAACGGCATAAAAGATGCAGCATTAAAAAAAGAACAGGAACACAAGCTGAAAATCGAAGAATTATTGACGGCTGCTCGTGATGAGAGTTTGGCTACTCTTACTCGGCAAAAATCATTAGAAGAACTTCGTAAAGAATACCCTAAAATTTTCGAACAATACGATATTGAAAAGCTAAAGTTGGAGGATATCTTAAAGTTGAAGCAAAAAATAAACGAAGAAGATTCAAGGCGTTCTGTTCAAGGCAGGAGAGATGATTATAATGCTCTAAAACAAACGATTGCTAACCAACGGAGATATTTGCAGCTATTTGATAATCCCGATTTACGGAAGAATATGTCTGATTCCGATAAAGAAATATGGAAAATGTTTTCTGGTAATCAGTCATACGTACAGGTGCGTGAGCAAATGGAGAAAAACTCTGAACTTTTAAAAAAGTATCAGAAAGACATGTTGGATGATAATATTTCCGCTTACAAATCCAATCTTAAAAACTATTCTAAGGAGAAGCTTGAAGCGGAATTGAAACTTGCTCAATCGTCTGCATCCAAACGCAATGGTTTTGTTGTAAACGGGATGATGGTTAAAGGTGGAGATTTAGAAAGCATTATTTCTTCAATTAATGGAGCGTTGGCTAAAAAGAAATCCCCTACTACTTATAAGCAGGATTATGAGAAAGCGAAGAAAGACTGGGATGATGCTAAGAAGAAACTTTCTGAAATAGAAAAGGATAAATCTAAGTTTACCTCAAAGCAGTATGAAGAGGCTAAGAAACGGGCGGAAACAACTGAAAAAGCCTATAAAAATTTGGGCGGCATTACCGGAAGCTCATTAACCAAACAGGAGAATCAAACCGAGAAACTTCGTAAGCAGACTGATAAATATAATGTTCTCCTTGAGAAACAAGCGTTGGAACAAAAACGCAATGCCGAGGATTTGCAAATGAGAGTTGATGAAGCCCGAATCAAAGCTATGGATGAAGGCTCTGCCAAGACCATTGCTGAAATGGAACTCAACTTCGAGAAGGAGATGCAGGCTATTGACCGTCAAAAAGAGGATGCTTTGAGAAAGAAGATTGAGGATGCCCGTACTGCGTGGGATGCTAATCCCGAAAACAAAGGAAAATCTTTTGATGCTACCGGTATTGAACTTTCCGATAACGAACGGAAGCATTTTGATGAACTTTACAAGGCTGCCATTGCCAATAATGAAAAAGCATACAAGGATTTGACAGAGCAATATTTGTCTTATACGGATGAACGTCTTGCCATTGAAAAAAAGTTTAACGATGATATTGCTGTATTGCAGGAAGCCCGTAAGAAAGCGGAAGCCAAAGGTGATGCCAGTGAAATAGCCAAAATAGACCGAAGCGTTGAGAAGCGTACAGAAGTCAAGAATGAAGATATATTCAAACTTGATGCTGAACAATTCAAGAAAAATATGAATTGGGAACAAGTCTTTGGTAATCTTGACAAGGTTTCTACTGATACTTTGAAAAAGTTGAAAGTTAACCTTAAAGACTTTATATCATCTCAAAAGGATTTATCTCCTGAAAACCTTAAAGAACTGGTAGATGCTATCGAAAGGATTGATGATAAGGTTTCAGAACGCAATCCTTTTGAAGCTATGTCTGTTTCCTTTAAATCCCTTAAAGATGCCACTGATGCTCAACGTGAAGCGCAGGAAGTGTATAACAAAACGCTCAAAGAAGGTACAGACGAAGAAAAGAAGAATGCAAAGGCTACTCTTGAAAGCGCAAAAAACAACAAACAGAAAGCGATATCGGAAGCTACTACCGTTTTACATCATGGCGTTGATGAGATAGGTCAATATGTCGATGCCGGTAATCAAGTTATCGGTATCATGGAAACGCTTGGTACAAAAACACCTGAATGGTTGGAGGGAACAATGTCCGGGTTTGGCGAGATGTTGGATGGACTTGGAAGTATAGACCTAATGAAACCAATGTCTATTGTTACCGGCGGGTTGCAAACGATAAAAGGGGCTTTAACAAGTATCACATCATTAGGTGGGGCAATTAATTGGAGTGGAAGCAATGCAAAGGAGGTACAGGATTCCATTAATCGTCTTGCCGACCGTAACGAGACGCTACAGACTTCTATCGAATCATTGACAGATGAGATAAAGGCAAGCAAAGGAACGAAATCCGTAGCTGCGTATAGAAGTGCTTATGAATACCAGAAAGAGCAGAACTCCAATTATCTGAATATTGCCCGTGAACAGGCAGGTTACCATAATTCACATAAGAGCTGGCAATACTACATGAGATGGTCTGCCGAAGACTTGAAATGGATTCAACAGAACATAAACAAGAATTTTACCGGAACTTCTTCATTATGGGAGCTGACACCTGAAGAGATGGAAAAACTCCGTAGTAATGTTGATATATGGACAAAGATGCAGAATGCCGGGAAAGGTGGTTATGGTGAACGTGTAACCGATAAACTTGATGATTATATTGAGCAGGCCGGCAAACTGGAGGAGTTGACCGATAATCTTTATGAGGGTCTGACCGGAATGTCATTCGATTCCATGTATGACAGTTTTGTAAGCAGTCTGATGGACATGGAGAAGAGTGCTGAGGATGTTGCTGATGACATATCCAAATATTTCATGCAGGCAATGCTGTCAAATGCCATCGGTGAACAGTTTAGTGACAAACTGAGAACATGGTATGACAAATTCGGTGAAGCCATGAAAGATGATGGTACACTTGATAATAATGAGCGTAAGGAGCTGATGGATGAATACATGGGTTATGTGGATGAAGCCATGAAGCTTCGTGACGAGCTTGCCGCAGCAACCGGATATGATAAAATTTCGCAAGAATCAACATCGCAGTCAGCTTCATCCAAAGGCTTTCAGGTAATGAGTCAAGATACCGGCGAAGAGTTGAACGGGCGGTTTACAGCATTGCAGATTGCAGGAGAAGAGATAAAGAATCAGAATATTATTCAATCTCAATCACTTAATCTACTGACAGTAAAAGCAGATGCTCTACTTTCCATAAATACGGAAACAAGGAATATCGCTGATGATACGCGAGATTTGATAGCACAATCTTATCTTGAATTGGTACAGATTTCGGAAAATACAGGAGCTATTGTAAAACCAATCATTCAAATTCAGAAAGATATAGCAGAGGTTAAAAAGAATACATCTAAATTATAAACTATGTCAGATTTATTGATAAATACCCAAGACGCCTACACAACATGGGGGGTAAGAATGGGAGAGGGCTTTCTTGATGTACTTGGTGCATCATCACCCATGAAAGAATTTATAGAAAATAAGTCCCGGTTAGAACATGGAAAACGTGTGATAATCAATAATCCTAAAGTCGATGAAAGGGAAATAACTCTTTCGTTTGCTATCGAGGGTAGTTCTCGGTCCGATTATCAATCAAAGAAAAAAGCTTTCTTCGATGAGCTTTATAAAGGCAAGGTTGATATTCAAGTCCCGGCTAATAGTAGCGAGATTTATCATCTGATTTATCTCGGCAAAAGTATCACTTACGCACAGAGTTTAGACCTAACTTTTGGAAAAATTTCAGCCAAGTTCAACGAACCGAATCCGGCAAACAGAACCTAATTCACGACATTGGCTCTATTGTCGTGTATGTGAGTGCTCAAAATTGGGCACTCTTTTTTTTATCTCCGAACTTTGAAGACATGGAACAAATCGACATCAAAGACATATCCGGTGCTATCCTGCTTACAACTCCTGTTAATGAAGGCTGCAAGCGTAAGTTTACTCTGATGAAGGAGGACCACATCATATTAAAGTTCTCCTTGGAAAATCCTATATATTTCAAACTTGGTTCATACGTGGAGTGCGACTTCGGGCTGTTCGAGGTGTGTGACTTGCAGAAGCCCGCGTTCAACGCAGATACCGCCGGCTACGATTACGAATTAAGACTTGACGCCCACTACTGGAAATGGAAAAACAAAATCTTCAAATATACCCCGGAGACTGCCGGACAGGAGGCGTCCTGGAACCTGACCGCCCCGCTTGACGTACAAGCCGGTATAGTCCTTAGAAATTTAAAAGCTCTTGGTTACAAATACAAAGGACAAGATTTTGTTTTCTCCATTGACAGCACTGTAGAGAATAAGGCGATACTGATGACTTATGACAACATCAACATCCTTGACGCCTGCTTCTCTATGGCAAAGAAATGGGATTGCGAATGCTGGGTGACTGAAAACATCATCCATTTCGGACGTTGTGAGTCTGGCGATGCGGTGGATTTCGAGATTGGGAAAAACGTGCAGGAAATGCTACAGTCAGAATCCCAGTCCACCTACGCCACCCGTATCTATGCTTTCGGCTCAACAAAGAATATCCCATCTGACTACCGCCCCGTTGATGAGACTGTAGCACTGAACGGCGTGGTGCAAAAACGCTTAATGTTGCCCGAAGGAACTCCGTACATAGACGCTTATCCCGATATGACCACCGAGGAAGCCATTGAACAAGTGGTTATCTTCGATGATGTCTATCCCCGAAGGGTCGGCACGATGTCGGACATTACCACCAAGGAATACACTGACAAAGTAGAAAATGCCGACGGGACTACCACTGAAAAGAAGTGGAATGCCTACCGTTTCAAGGATACCGGCATTACCTTCTCAAAGGACTATATCCTTCCCGGTAATGAATTGAAAATCACTTTCCGATCCGGCAAGTTGAATGGTATGGAATTCGCTGTGACATTCGACCCTGACAATAAGAATGAACAACTTTGGGAAATAGTCAGAAATGAGAACTACGGCAGACCGCTTCCGGACGGAGTGCTTATTCCTGAGAATGGGGATACTTATATTCTATCCGGTTGGAATCCCATGAAGATAACTGAAATGGGACTGGTAGCAGAAGCACAGTTGGAATTAAAGGACAAAGCCGATAAGTACGTTGCCAAGTCAAAGATAGACCCTTCTACATATAACTGTAAGATGATGTCGGATGTCGCATACAGTGAGGGCGGAGTGCACAATCTCTACGGCATCGGTCAGAAGGTTAACTTAATCAATAAGGCTTATTTTGAGAACGGAAGGCAGTCAAGGGTTATCGGATACGAGTTTAATCTTGACTATCCTTATGATTCTCCGATTTATACAGTAGGGGAGACGGCAGCCTACTCGCGTATAGGGGACCTCGAAGGCAAGATAGAATCTCTTACCCTGAAAGGTCAGACTTATACAGGCGGTTGGGGTAGTGGGGTTTATCTGATTAAAAGAAATGATTCCACACCGGCTACCGACAATAATGCATTCTCGGCTTTGCGCTCGCTGAAAACTTTTCTTCGTAAAGATAAAGAAGATACCGCCAATGAGCTTATCACATTTTTGAAAGGTCTGCTTGTCGGCAAGAACGGTTCTGGTATTACTGTGCTTGAGAACGGTATGTCACAGTCTGTTGTTGATTATCTGTATGTCAAGGTCAAAGCCGTGTTTGACGAACTTGAGGTCAAGAAAAAGACGTATGTGGGTGGCGAGCAGGTGATTTCCCATGCAGGTATGAAATGCAACCGTGTAGAGGAATTGGATGATGTTTACCGCTGTTATTTTAAGGAAGAGGAAGATGGAATTGAGATAGAGAACCAGTTTACTCCTGGATCTCTTGCCGTTGCCCAGGAGTGCAATATCAAGACAGGCGTTTCTCATCATGTCGGTAACCGCTATTACTGGCGGTTGGTCACAGCGGTGGGTGAGAACTATATAGACTTGTCCAAGGCCGTGTGTGATCCTAATGTCGAGAACGATGTTCCGGTGGCAGGCGATGATATCGTGGGATTGGGTCATAAGACCGATATCACCCGACAGGCGGCGATAATTCTTTCTTCGGTGAACGAAGTTTCTCCGTCCATCATCATGTATCAGGGTATTAATGATTTTACCTTGACCGGGAAAGACGTCATTTCTTTTGATTTTGACAGGTCTACCGGTAAGGCCCGGATGAAGGTGTACGGAGATACATACATTGGTGATAAGGATCGGGGCACTTACATAGAATACACCCAGGACAAAGGTGTGGATATCAAAGGAGTCTTTCATATCGAAAAAGGAACTACAGGCTGGAAGAATGTCGAAGGTTTACCGGAAGAGATACAGTCAGCAGCAGATTTGGCACAAAAAGCTCAGGATGCAATAGACAATGCTGCTGTCGGCAGTGTCAATCTGTTGCGTAACTCCGGGTTTACGGGGGATTATGAAAGTGAGCAACTGTCTTCTTCCGATGAACTTACGCCTGACAAGGAACTATATAGCAAGCAATTAAAGTACTGGACAGGTGTAGCTACCGTATCCGCCGATAATGATGCCGGTTCCAGGTATTCCGCCGCAATCGGCAGCCTGTCACAATCGGTGTCCTTAATTAAAAATGAAAATTATGTTATATCCTTTAAGGCTAAAGGTACGTCTGTGGCTGTTTCGTGTGGTGATTTCAGTGCAACTCAGCCTCTTACGTCCGGTTATCAGAGGTACACATTTAAATTCGCTTTCAATGGTACAGGTGTGTGTATGCTCAGTGGTACCGCAACCGTTTGTGATATTCAGCTAGAGCGTGGGACCATTGCCACAGACTGGAAACCATCCATCTTGGATAACGACAAGGCAACAGCCGGTTTTCAGTCAATCAATTATATCGCCAGCGCGATTAAAGATGGATCTGTGGATATCCTTGGCGGTTTGATATTGGCCAACATGATCCAATTGGGTAATTACAAGGATGGCAAGATGCAGAAGGTTACTGCCGGAGTGAGCGGCATATACAATGATGATGATGATGTGGCGTTTTGGGCGGGTGGCAAACTTGAACAGGCTATTATGACCGTAATGAAGTTCCGTAACGACCCCAATTACCAGCCTACTGATGCGGAGTGGGCGAATATGGCAAATTTTGTTGCCACGCATGGCGGTGATGTATTTTTAAAAGGATATGTCTATGCATTAGGAGGCTTTTTCCGTGGAAGGGTTGAGACCTCTGTAGATGGGAAGCGAATTGTCATTGACCCGGAAAAGAATACGCTGGAAATGTACACGGCAGAAGGACACAGCACTTTGATTTTAAGATTTGACAAATCATCGGACGAGTGGGAATATGGCGATCTCATCTTGCGGAAGTATGTCAATGATCAACTGGCACTCGAAACGACTGTATATCCGGAGCGTATCAGAATACAAAATCATGTTGAAAAAACGGATATCCTGTTAAATCCCAACAACGTCTCGTTTTATGGATCTAAAGGTGAAACATTAATGGTCGGGATGAAATCGGTATATAATGGGGTAAGCGTGTCTAAGTATGTGGCGGATATAAGTTGCAGTCATTGGCCCGGTAAGGATGATGTCGGTACCGGACAGGTCTATGTGGATTATGAGACGGTGGAAGGTATTATAACTAATGGGATTTTAAAAGTAAAGAAATAATATGGAACTCAATACAGTCATTAAAACAGGTACCTGGTCTGATGCTGCCGACCGCATCAACAGTAATTTTAGCAAGACTTCCACTGAAGTCGAAAAAATAAAATTAAGCAGCACCCGCAGCAAGGGGCTGTATCCTACTATCGAGGCATTGAAGGCTGCTATACCATCCCCGGTTGTAGGTGATTGGGCTGTAGTAGGTGATACCATACCGGGACCAATCTATCAATGCAAAACAAAAGGCACATGGAGTGCCACAGGCACGACAGGAGGAGGTGGAAGTATAGACCTGTCGGGATACTTAACAGCCGAGGAAATTGACGATGTGACATCAATATAATTTTTAATCTTAAGAAAAATATGAATAAATAATTACATAAGAACAACAACAGCTCAAGTTCTTGCGGAACTTAGGCTATAATAATAGAATTATATGGCTAAAATTCATAAACTTACCAAAGGTGGACAGACAATTTATCCTGCTACAACCACTGATGCGGTGGTACATCCGGCTACGCGTAAAAACCTTACGGAAGAACTTTTTGACTTAAAAAAAGAAAACGGTAGTTTATCATTTTTTTGTAAAAATACTCCCTCGCAAGCAGGAAATATAGATTTAAGATGTATTAATTTGAACCTTAAATCCGGCTCTTACTTAAAATTTAGAGTTGACACATTAAGAGGAGAAGCTACTAATTATGAGATGTTATCATACTATGGAAATACTTATTTTGACAAGACCCAATTTAACATTGGGGAGGAATATGTCCTTCCTTTAATCAAGGACTTCGAAACTGATACAGAATTAGTATTTGGGGCATATATAAAGAATAATAAGCCTGGTGCCGAAGCTAAGTTTACCGCAATCGTAAACTACCAATTAAACGCATCGTTTCCGGTAATTACCGATAAGATAGCTGATGGTGCCATTACAACTGCTAAAATAGCTGATAATTCCATAGATACTTACAAAAAAATAATAAATCCTCTATTTCTCAGTATTCCCTATTGGGGAAATATCATAAAAGATGTATATATTGATTCGGAAGATATTCCAAAAGATGCGAAAAACCCCGAAAAGCCTCTGTTTACTCTCGAACAAATTCTTTATGCATATGGGGAGAAGGGATGGAATAGAATCAGAATTGCTTACCTAAAAAATGATGGAACTTACGCTAATCCTTTTGGTGACACCATACAAACCGAAGATAAGCAAGGCAGTAATGCTTTCATTAAATTTGGACTGAACGGGAAAAGCTATGCGATAGTGAATTTCTCAGAATTATCTTACCTTGGATATCCTCTCAATAGTGAAATCGTATATAATCCCACAGGTGATTACAAGTTTATAACCGAACGTATAGTTCATAGGCAATTTCATCCCGAAGTTATACCCCCGCGTAGTATAAGCAGCGATATGTTAGTGGATGATTTGCCGGGTTCGGGAAATCCGTATTCTGATTTTGAATTATATACAATTGGAGATAGCCTGTTCGCCGGCGGTGTTTGGCAAAACGAAGTTGCAAAACGTTTGGGAATAAAGTTTGACCAAAATAAGAATGCAGATCCGAGTTTTCCATTATCAATCGGAGGAACATCATCAGATATGAGTAGGATAGGTACAACCTATTTCAGAGTACTTAATTTGATTAAGAAAGGGTATATTCAAGATAAAGGTGAAAAATCTGTAATCATATTGGAGAATGTTAATGATGGAATATTTGATTTTGATGTGGCAGCTCCATCCTTTAAAATGGATAAGAGCTACTCTGTCAATGAATTGTCTACATCGACATCGAATCTAAACGATATACCCAAAAATGAGCGTTCTTTAAATGCAGTAGTAGGTTTGAAAAAAACATCAAATGGAAAGAAATTGATTATAAATACATTGCCAACAAAAGAGGGTGATGTTAGGATTAGAACCGGTTGGGCCGGGCCGGGAGAAAGTGACTATAACATACATGTAATTCCGCAAGGTAATGATGAATTAACGAAACAATATGTAATTGATAGAATCGTAGAGTATTCGTATAAGGGTATCTTTGATACTGCTGGAAGTGATGGCAACAGTGTTTATTTCACCAATGGGAATAATGATTATGAGACCATCTTGAATTTTACTGATGCCGGTGGGACAGGTATGTCTTGCAGTATTGAGACTGTATCAGACGCTCCTTGGGAAATCTACTACTGGTACATAGGAAGTGATATTGAAGATGTTAATTGGGGGAATGTTAAAAAATGGATTATACCAAGCGTTTCAAGCGCATGGAAATCATCTATTGAAGAACTGTTGCGAAATTTTCCCAAAGCACATATATTTATCGTCAATTTCCCGGCTATATCCAAAACTGCCAACGATTACTATAATGCAGAGAAGGGCATTTATGACGAGTCAAGATGGTATACTGATACGCAGGATAAGAAAAATAAAGCGTTGAAACAATTCAAAAATATATCCGGATTATATAATATACCTTTGATAGATATTTGGGGGGATATGAATATGTCAGCATCTAATTGGAATGAATTTTTCCCAAGCTCGGCTAACATCCATCCATTAAAATCAGGGTATGAACGAATTGGATGTTTATTGGCGTCAATGATAAAAAAATATATATAAAAAACAGGAACATACGATTCGGTAATAGGAGAAGATGGGAAAAAGAATACTATTGTTGCTTCTCATCCCATTAAAAAAACATATAAGTCATAATATAAAATGCGATTTTAAATCAGACTTAATGTATCTTATTTAATATAATACTATATTTGCATGTGTTTTTCATAACCCAACAGACCTGGCGAGGTTTGCATAAGTTTTATTCCCTGCTGCCTGCGAAGGCATGCAGGGATTTTTGAAGTTTAGTCTACAATTGCAAAATCTTTATCAGAAATACAAAACCATCCAGTATAGTAATTTGAATCACCTTTTTTCAGGTTTCCTATTTTACCATTTCCATATACATAGTGATAAGTTTTAGTATTTCCTGCACCATAACTCATTTGGAAAGCTTTAACACCGTTCGCTCTATCCCCAGTCATAGCACCTTGATCATACATCTTGCAGTACAAAGTGTTTCCATCGTTTTTTTTAGCATAAACTAAATAAGGTATTTGTGTAATTTCTTTTTTATCATAATCTATGCTTGTATTTGTTTCAATAATTCCATTATCAGTCAAATAGCCAATAATAGGATTAAACACAGCAGTTTGAAGCCCATAATGTAAATTTATGGTAATATCTTCTAGTGCTTTAAATTTGGCAAATACATATATTTTATCTCCTTGCATTTGATAAGTATCTTGATAATTAAGAACTTCTCTTGCCGTATTTGTTGATTTGTCAAAAGTGTTGCTTGAGCATATATTAACAGAAGAAATTGCTGTTATACTATTACAAAAAACTTCTTCTCCCACAGATAATTCCTTGTTATCAGCATAAAAAATGTATCCTAAATTTTTTGCGGATGGATAATTACTATCTGTATCGGGATTAATTAAAGCATGAAATCCTCCTACAAAGTCTTGACCGCTATCTCCTACTGCATTGCTTACAGATTTTATTTTCCATGGCCCTATAGTCTCACTCATTTCTGTAAATGACGTATCTTGTGGAAATTTTGATAATGTTCTGTTTTGATTGGAAAGTAATCTCCATCCACGAATACCAAACATTCCATTAGGGCCATTCAACCCAAGACATACCATTATATCATGCGTAGTATTATACTTTCTTATAACCTGTAACAGATTAAAAGTTCTATTAACATTGTTGTCAGTATATTCTTTTCCAACAACCTTATCTGTATATTCAATAACTCTTGCTCTATAAGTACCGGAGGGGAGGAGGGTTTCTAATAAATTTATTTTTTCTTTATTTAATTCGGGAATAAATTTTTTCAGTCCTTCATACAGATATTTGGGATTACTATTTCTTGAAACCACAAAAATATAATTTCCTTCTAAAGGAATATCTTCTTTCTTTATTACAACATCGAATATGGTACGGGAGTCGTCTACCTGACTGGTTTCAAAGCGGACGCGATGGGTATGAACAAAC
>OMBP01001084.1_pt1 | contig 12732 bp, 13 predicted proteins | sample 1644911 | NCBI WGS metagenome assembly OMBP01 (sample SAMEA103958122, study PRJEB25191) | human gut metagenome | biome: human-associated habitat [ENVO:00009003]; feature: intestine environment [ENVO:2100002]; material: feces | place: Germany | collected 2013/2015 | reverse complement strand
CGTGCTACAAGAAGCTTCCTTCCGATTTCAACAGCACTCCTCATTCGATTCGTATCCGTGTCTATACCGGCTATAATTGGCGGCCTTGGGATGCGACTCCTGAAATCGCAGAGCTGGAAGCGGATGGTACGCTGTGTTTTTCACTGCGTGATTCTAACAGAGAGCGAAAAACCAGCCGGGTAATTCTCGTTTCGATCGGCGCAGCATTTACCGGCATCTTTGCACTTAGCGCATACGACATTTTCCTGTCACCGACTGTGCAGAGGAAACGTCAAGCGAAGGAACAAGCGAAACGGAAAGCACAAAAACGAGATAGAAGCAACCGTGAGTCAGCTCCCAAAAGTTAGACAACTCCGGCCTGCTTCGACTCAGCAAAAAAGGCGGCTGACGCCGCCTTTTTTGTGTTTTACAGATCCAGCTTCAGATCGCCGTCCTTAATCCACCCCCACTTCCGCAGGGGCACGGCGATGAGCCACGTCAGCACGGCGGGCAGCACCAGAAAGCAGATGATGCCGCCGGTTTTGGTGCGGCGGGCGAACTCGTTGGCCAGCACCAGCCCCGTAAACACCAGCACAAAGCCCAGCAGCTGGTACAGGGCAGTCTCGCCATAGATCTGGAATAACATGTCCATTCCTCCTTAAAAATTTTCTGTCTCCTAAGCTCAGCCGCCTGGTCCAGCCAGAGAAGCCCGGACCATCGGCCATGCCGCCAATATAGCACAGGTTTCCTTAAAAAGTCAACTGTCACACGGAAGAAAGTGTTGAAAAAGCCGGAAAAAGCGGGTATAATGGAACCGAAATCGGCTGTGGTATGTGGCCATACCACAGCCAGAGGAGGAAGCGCGTATGGAGTTTGAAAAGCTGGTGTCCCCATCGCTGAAGGACCTGTTCATCACCCACATCGAGGCCATGATCCTTTCCGGGGAGCTGCCGGTGGGGCAGCAGCTGCCGCCGGAGCGCCAGCTGGCCCAGTCCATGGGCGTCAGCCGGGCGGTGGTCAACAGCGGCGTGGCGGAGCTGGAGCGCCGGGGGTTTTTAGAGGTCCGGCCCCGGGTGGGCACCTTCGTCACGGACTATCGCCGGGCCGGGACCCTGGACACCCTGAAATCCATCATGACCTATAACCGGGGCCGCCTGCGCAACGAGGAGATCCGCTCCATTCTGGAGATCCGGGACGCCCTGGACAAGCTGGCGGCGGCGGGGATCATCGCCTGCGCCTCGGAGGAGGACATCGCTGCCCTGTTCCGGGCGGCGGAGGCCATCCGGGAGGCCGGGGACAACCGCCATGCGGCGGAGGCGGCCTTTGCCTTCCAGCATGAGCTGGCCATGCAGTCGGGCAACACCCTGCTGCCCCTGATCTTCCGGTCCTTCTATTCCTCGGTGCTGGTGCTGTGGGAGCGGTTCTGCGCCCTCAACGGCGTTTCCATGCTCTATGAGACCAGCGTCCGCCTGTGCCGCCACATCCGGGACCGGGACCTTTCCGCCGCCGTGGCCTGGATCGACTACTGCACCCGGGAGACCGTCTCCGGCAGCCGCCGGATATACTACTGATCCGGGAGCGGCAAAACCAATGTCACAAAAAGAAATCACCATCCCTCAAGGATGGTGATTTCTTTTTGGAGCAGGGTACGGGAATCGAACCCGCCTCCTCGGCTTGGGAAGCCGATGTACTACCGATGTACTAACCCTGCAAAGTGAGGCTATTATAGCAGACTTTCCCGCGCAATGCAAGGCGAAATTTGCCTGCCGGCACAGTTTTCCGTATATGCCCCCGGCGGGCGGCATAGGATGGGGCAAAGGACATAAAAAGGAGTGCATCCCATGAAACGAACGGTATTTTCTCTGCTGGCAGCCTTCGCCCTGTGCGTCAGCGCCGCGGCGGCGGGGCCGGCGGTGAGCTGTCCGAGCGCACTGCTGATGGAAAAGCAGACCGGCACGGTGCTCTTCGCGCAGGATGAACACACGCCGCGCGAGCCGGCGAGCGTGACGAAGATCATGACGCTGCTGCTGGTGATGGAGGCCATCGACTCCGGCGCGCTCTCCTACGACGACGTGGTGACGGGCTCGGCGCACGCGGCGGGCATGGGCGGCAGCCAGATCTGGCTCAAGGAGAACGAACAGATGACGGTGCGCGACCTGCTCAAGGCCGTGTGCATCGTCTCGGGCAACGACGCGGCGGTGGCGCTCGCCGAGCATCTTACCGGCAGCGAGGACGCCTTCGTGGAGCGCATGAACGCGCGGGCGCAGGAGCTCGGCATGAATGACACGCACTTCGTCAACTGCACGGGCCTGCCGGCGGAGGGCCACGTCACCAGCGCCTGGGACATCGCGGTGATGTCCCGGGAGCTGATCCGCCGTCACCCGGACATCCGGCGCTTCACCACCATCTGGATGGACACCCTTCGGGACGGACAGTTCCAGCTGTCCAACACCAACAAGCTCATCCGGTTTTACGAGGGAGCCACGGGGCTGAAAACCGGGTCCACGGACTCCGCCAGATACTGCATTTCCGCCACGGCGGAGCGGGAGGGCATGGAGTTGATCGCCGTGGTGCTGAAATCCCCCACCGGCCAGCAGCGGTTCGAGGACGCCAAGACCCTGCTCAACTATGGGTTCTCCACCTATGGCCTGGTCCATGCCGCCCCGGAGGAGCCGCTGCCGCCGGTGCCGGTGACCTTGGGGATCCGGAGTGCGGTGCAGTCTATGGTGGACCCGGCGGAGGGCCTGCTGCTGGCGGAAAAGGCCCGGCTCCAGGGGCTGGAGCAGACGGTGACCCTGCCGGAGTCGGCGGCGGCCCCGGTGCGTCAGGGGGACATTCTGGGGACCCTGACCGTCACCCAGAACGGCGAAACGCTGCTGGAGGTGCCCATCCGGGCGGCGGAGACCGTGGAAAAGCTCACCTTCGGGGAGATGTTCCTGCGCCTGGCCCGGACCATGTGCTTCTGCGGGTGATCCTTGGCGGAAACTGAACAGGAATGATATTGCGGCACAGGGGAAACGGCGATATAATAAAATATAAACTCAGGATAAACTCAGGAGGATAATCATAATGCAAAATATTCTTCGATATCTGACCCCGGAGATCCTGGCCTGGCAGAGCGGCAATATCCGGGAGGTCCGGCCCCTGGGCAGCGTTCTGTGCCTGCCGGACGGGCGGGAGTGGTACGCCTTCGGCTTTACCCGGGATGCGTATTACGGCAGTCTCAGCCTGCTGATGGCGTCCTCCCGGAGGGAGTGCGGAGAATGGGCGCGGGCCAACAGTCCGGCGGCTATCCGCTTCGGCGCGCAGCGGTATCTTATTGATACGACCGCCTATAGGATGTTCAGCGGCAACGACGATCAGCTGTTCCGGCTGCCGCTGCTGCTGCGGGACCGTCCGCCCATGCCGGACTGGCTGAGAAGCACGCCGCTGCCCCGGCTCCTGATGGTGGACGCCCGGGTGGACCGGGCCCCGGAGCACATCCCCGGCGGTCCGGCGGAGCTGCTGCTGCGGGATGGGCGCGGCTGGGACCTGACCGCGCCCCGGGCAGAACTGCGAACCATGTGATCGGATAGGATTTTCACCGTTTCGACGGGAATCCCCTTGTATTTTCCGGGAAAACGCGGTAAGATACGGTGTGATGAAAAATCCGATTTACACAGGAGGTAATCCCTATGATCCAGGTGGACCTGACCCATATGCGGCGATTTATCGCCCTGCCCTATGAGGCGGCGCTGGCGCCCCGCCTGCGCATCGCCCACAACCACTTGCAGAAGAACGATGGGGCCGGAGGCGACTTCACCGGCTGGGTGCGCCTGCCCCAGGAGTATGACCGGCAGGAGTTCGACCGCATCCAGGCGGCGGCCCGGCGCATTCAGAGCGATTCCCGGGCCCTGGTGGTCATCGGCATCGGCGGCTCCTATCTGGGGGCAAGGGGCGTCATCGAGTGCCTGTGCTCCCCCAACTATAACCTCAGGCGCAAGGACACTCCCAACATCTATTTTGTGGGCAACGGCCTGTCCGACCGGCAGCTGCGGGAGACCATGGAGCTGCTGGAGGGGGTGGACTTCTCCGTGAACGTCATCTCCAAGTCCGGCACCACCACGGAGCCTGCGGTGGCTTTCCGGATCTTCAAGGGGATGCTGGAGCAGAAGTACGGCAAGGAGGGAGCCAGAGAGCGGATCTACGCCACCACCGACCGGGCCAGAGGGGCACTGAAGGGCCTGGCGGACCAGGAGGGGTACGAGACCTTCGTGGTGCCTGACGACATCGGCGGGCGCTACAGCGTCCTCACCGCCGTGGGCCTGCTGCCCATCGCCGTGGCGGGCATCGACATCCGGGCCCTGATGCAGGGGGCCGCCCGGATGCAGGAGGTCTGCACCGCCGGAGATATGGAGCAGAACCCCGCCTGGCAGTACGCCGGGGCCCGGTACCAGCTCTACCGCGCCGGGAAGAAGATCGAGATCCTGGCCTCCTATGAGCCGTCCTTCCGGTTCATGTCCGAGTGGTGGAAGCAGCTGTACGGCGAGTCCGAGGGCAAGGAGAACAAGGGCCTGTTCCCGGCCAGCGTGGAGTTCACGGCGGACCTGCACTCCATGGGCCAGTATATCCAGCAGGGGGAGCGCCATCTGCTGGAGACAGTGGTGCGCTTCGACCCGGAGGAGCAGGAGAGCACGGTGCCCTTTGACGCCGCCGACGGCGACGGGCTGAACTTCCTGGCGGGCAGGACCATGGACTTTATCCGCACCCAGGCCATGGACGGCACCCTACTGGCCCACGAGGAGGGCGGCGTGCCCAACATCATCCTGCGGGCCGGGGCCTTGAACGCAGACACCCTGGGGCAGCTGATCTATTTCTTTGAATATGCCTGCGGCCTGTCGGGCTATCTGCTGGACGTGAACCCCTTCGACCAGCCGGGGGTGGAGGCGTATAAGAAGAACATGTTCGCCCTGCTGGGCAAGCCCGGCTATGAGGACATGGGCCAGGCCCTGCGGGAAAAGCTGGGCCGGTAAAAAACCGTATATTTTCCCATTGCCATTTCCGTCAAGTTATGGTATGGTATACATATATGCAAAAGGAGTGATCTCTTATGGTTAGATTGATTATGGGCGACAACGGCGCGGGCAAGACCAAGCAGCTCATCGAGCTGGTTCATGCCTCCGTGGCCGAGGAGGGCGGCTGTGTCGTCTGCATCGAGCCCGGCGCGGACATGACCTACGACATCAAGTCCTCTGTGCGCCTGGTCAACGCCGGTGAATACCACTTGGATTCTTTTGAGTGCCTGCGGGGCTTCATCAGCGGTCTGTATGCGGGCAATTACGATATTTCCCATGTGTTCGTGGATAATCTCTGCAAGATCGCCGGCAGCAACGACCTGCAGGCGGTAGAGACGTTCCTTCACTGGCTGGACCGCTTCAGCGAGGAGAATGGCGTGAAGTTCACCGTCACCATCAGCGCGGACGAGGACACCGCCACCGAGGGCATGAAGCAGTACATCTGAACCGCGTGAAAAGGGCCGCCCTTAGACGGCCCTTTTTTCATGTGCCGCCGAAAGGCGGCTTTTTATGTGTACGGACAGACACGGTCGTGACCGGCAGCGCCGGCGCTCACGCTATGCCAGCAAATACAGCACCAGCCCATACACCACACTGGCAGCGGTGCCGAACACGATCACCGGCCCCGCGATGACGAACATCTTTGCCGCCATGCCGGTGATGATGCCCTCTGGTTGTGTCAAGATAGACATACAGTTTTTTCGGAATTTTTTCAGCCGCCTCCAAAGTGGGGGCGCTTATTGTTTTAGCTTGCCGTTACAAATGCAAACCCGCTCGAAGTACGCATATCTATCTCAATCTCTCCTGAAGGGTACACACGAACCCGCTCTACAAAATTTCTAATTATTTCCGGATCATAATCTTTAAGCAGGATGATCTGATCTGCTGTTCTTTTTCCCGCCGCAAGATTACCTCGAGACTCATAGTGCTCTACCAGAAGCCGCTTGATCTCTTCAGCTCTACTTGAGAGTCTTGCCAGCTTCTCTGAATCCTTCTTCTGGATATCAGCAAATTTCTCTCTGCTTATGCTACCCGCTCGGTATTGCTCATATAGTTCAGCCTTTCTACTTTGGAGCCGTCTTGTCATATTGGTGTTAGCATCAAGTTCCGTTTGAATACTTGAAAGCTTTTTGTCAATGCATGCCTGCATCAAACAATGCTGCTCAAGGAAGCTCCTACTTTGTTCCCGCAGCATCTGAAGAACAGCTTGCTCAATATGGGCCTGATTGACAAAGATGCCTGCACACTCAGCACCCTTAATACTGTCATTTTTCGGGCAAACAAGGTGTGGTTCCTTTGCTGGATTCTTTCGGAGCTTCCTCCCGCAGCAGCCACAAACAAACAGATTGTTGGCTCGGTTTCCGGCAGTATTCTTGTTAACATTCCGAATACGCCCTTGGAGCGCATTCTGTGCCGCTCGGAACAGCTCCTCCGAAATGATTGCTTCATGTGTACCTGGCACTATGATCCATTGATCTCGGGGCAACGACCGCATCTTAGGCTTTCCAACTTCTTCTGTCTCTCGAGTATTGGTAATCATTTTACCGGTATAGCGTTCATCAGTCAAAATCTTTCGAACAGCCCCCTTGAGCCAGATTCCAGTCTCTTCCTTGACCACCCCATTATAAAACCCGCCATTTCGCCGTTTATGCTCTAACGGGGATGGAAGGCCCATATCATTCAGCATTTGAGCGATCTCGCTCGTGGTCATGCCTGCAACGCAGGACTCGAAAATCATGACAATGATGTCACGAACCTGCTCATCTACGATCAATCTCTTTTTGTTATAAGGATGGACTTGGTAGCCATAGAAGCCGCTTCCTCCCCAGTATTCACCACGCAGATTTCGGGTACGATAAGCTGAGCGCACCTTGGTTGATAGATCTCGGCTATACATATTATTGATGAGATTGCGGAGGGCTAACTCAAGTCCGCCCGTGACACCTAAGTAGTCATCACTATCAAAGGCATCATTGATAGATATAAAGCGGACCCCATAAAGAGGCAGGATCAGTTCGAGGTAGTTTCCCATCTCAAGGAAGTTTCTTCCGAAACGAGATAGGTCCTTCACCATAATGCAATGAATTTCCTGATTGCGAGCCATCTCAATTAGCTCATCGAACTTCGGCCTGTCAAAATGTGTTCCCGTGACACCGTCGTCGCAGAACACGATCACTTCATAACCATGGAGCGATTCATGTGTATCATAGTAATCCTGGAGTAACCGCCTTTGGTTGAAAACACTGTTACTCTCATTCTTCAATGCATTTGTTTTGAGATCTCGGTCTTCACTCGACAAACGAATATAAAACGCCAGCACCTTATCCGGCATATCTCTCCGCCTCCTTTCCTCGGGTCGCAGCGACATAGAGGACCTGTTCAATCTCATCACGATGGCGGAATGCCACTTCAACATGGCCATCGTTAAACAAGGTAAGCGTCTCAATGAAGGCTGCTGCCATCTCAGCGTCAAGGGACTCCTGATCCTTATACTTTTCAATCAACAGTGCCCACTGCATTTTGCTGCCAAATCCCACTGAGTACTTTTCCTTTTCCTTCTCCAATTCAGCAATAAATATCCTCAAATCATCCGCCCTCCTAGAGTAGTCCTCGCTCAGATCTGTGTAATCTTGATGGCTCAGAAGCCCATCTGCAAAATCGCCATACAGGGCTGCCTTCAGCTGATTGAACTTTTCAATTTTTCTCTTTGCATCATCAATCTGGGTTTCATATATCTGATAGCGGGTCTGCGAAGAAGGCGTAGCATTCAAGTTGGCAATCAGTCTCTGGGCATCGGAGAATGCTCTTATCTGAGTTTGGATAAGCCGCAGGGCAAGGGACTCTACATCCTCCTGTTTGACCGCTTTCTTGGGACAAATGGTGGCATTGTAATTCTCATGGAGAGTGCAATAATAGTAATAACCGCGATTAGATTTACTGCGCAAGTACATACTGCGTCCACATTCTCCGCAACGAAGAATTCCTTTGAACATACTTCTTCGTTTACTCTTGGAATCGTAGATAGTCGCAAGGCCCTGTTCACTTTGCCTAGCCGAGAGGATGCCCTGAACCTTATCAAAAAGCTCTTTGGAAACAATGGGTTCATGCATACCTTTATTGATAATCCATTCCTCTTCGGGCGTTTTAACTGTAGTCTTTGTCCCCCGCTCGCACAGCTGGCTTCTGTACTTTCCGGACACAATCCAACCAAGATAGACCGGATCGACAAGAATTTTCTTGATCGTTTGCAGATACCAGATGGCATTTTTGAACTTCTCCGTCTTCCGCAAACCAATATCGTACAGATAGCGTCCGGGACTGGGAACCCCTTGCTCATTCAGAGTTTTCGCTATGAAGTGGAGAGTATGATTCTCTGCCACCATACGGAAAATGGCAAGGACGATTGGTCCCGTTTGCGGATCAGGAAATAGGTGGTACTTGTCATCCGGATCTAACATATATCCATATGGCGGAGTGCCAGTGGTCCACTTACCAGCAAGCTGCTGCGTCCGTTTCACCGCCCGAATCTTCTTGGAAATGTCTCTCGCATATGCCTCGTTTGCAAAATTTTTCAGTTGGATTGAAATGTCGGCATCATCCCGCAATGAGTCAAAGCGATCGGTAACGGAGATAAAGCGCACACCCATTCTCGGAAAGATCTGCTCAATATATTCACCGCTCTCAATCATATTTCGCCCCAGACGAGACAAGTCTTTGACAATCACACAGGTCACCTTGCCAGCTCGGATGTCATTCATCATTCGAGCGAATTCCGGGCGCACAAAGCTAACTCCCGAGATATCGTCATCACAATAGAGGTCAAAGACAACTAAATCCTGATGCTGGGAAACAAAGTCCTTCAGCAACGCAATCTGATTACCTATGGTGTCTGCTTCTCGCTTTTGTTCGTTCTCAACCGAGATTCTGGCATAGAGCGCTACCTTGTACTGGACGGGTCCTACAACAACTGCGGGTGTGGCTTGGACATTTTTTCTGCTCTTTCTTGCCATGCTTACATCGCCTCCCCTAGTATTCCACGCGCGGCATATTCCTGCAGGCTGCTCACCAAACGGGCATAGTCCTCGGAATGCTCAAAGATGATTTCCAACTTTTCGTCTTTGTGAATAACAACTTTTTCAATGCACTCCAGAACAACTGCCCGCGTGAGTGATTTCAATCCTCGATGTTCGGTAAATGTCTTCATCCAGTTGTTCGGGGACTGTTCGCCCGAGAGATAGATACTGAGTTCTCGGTCGATCTGCTCCTGAGCAATCAGCGCATCGGCAATTCTTGCATCATACTGACCTCTGATGTCACAGAAGTCAGTCTTCGAAATGAGTCCTTCTTTCATATCTTCATAGAGAGATGCCTTCAGATCGCGATAACGAGCGATTTCTGCCGCAAGTTTTTCTCTGCGTTGCTCACACTTGGCAACATTGATTTTCTGATATGGCACCTGCTGAATTTCAGATAGACACCGGTCGAGCTCAACTACCGCGCTGATATGCTCTTGCAATAGCTGAAGGACAGCTGCCTCAACCTGTGCCTCTGGTACCTGCTTGAGCTCACAGCGATCCTCTTTCGTGCGCACGCTGCAGCGGAAATAGCTGTATAACTTATATCCGTTGTTAATTGTGCTTCGAGTAACTGCGTTCCCGCATTCTCCGCATTCCAACAAGCCGGATAGCGGATAAACTGTCGTTGCTCGTGGTGCTGCTCGCGTATCTATCAGAAGAGCTTTTTGAGCAAGATAGAATGTCCTCTTCGTGACAACAGGCTCATGGGCGTCGTGGATCACAACCCACTCGTTTTCTTCTGTTGGTATTGATTTCTTGATTTTATAGTTTGGTCTACGGCGAAGGCCTTGGCGGAGGGTTCCAATATAAATCGGGTTGGTGAGTATCCGGGCAACTGCCTGCGCTGTCCATTCGCACCGTTCCTTCATTTTGAAGCCGGAGAATAACGGCTCTCCCTTGTGGCGCTTATACTCCAGCGGCGCAAGAATTCCGCTCTCTGCAAGCCGAATTGCTATGCCATTGTTCGTCATGCCTTGAATTTTCCAGTTGAAAATATCCTGGACAACTGTGGCAGCATAGGGATCGGGCTCAATTCGATTGTGGTTTCCCTCGCACTTCTGGTACCCATACGGTGCAAACGGACAAATAAAGTCACCATGTTTCCGCTTCACCTGCAGCTGGCTTCTGACCTTCACTGAGATGTCACGGCTGTAGTTGTCATTCATCAAGTTCTTGAGCGTGATGCTAAACTCGCTACTCTCGTCACGGGTAATCGTGTCGATGTTGTCATTGATAGCGATTAAGCGCACCCCTAAAACAGGAAATAGACGGTGGATATACTTTCCGGAATTGATATACTCTCTTCCGAAACGGGACAGGTCTTTTACGACCACGCAATTGATCCGTCCAGCCTTAATATCGTTCAGCATGCGCTGAAAGGCTGGACGGTCAAAATTCGTCCCTGTATATCCATCGTCTATACGAATGGAGACAATATTAAATTCAGGCTTATCCTTCAGATAGTCCAGGATAAGCTGCTTCTGGTTGGTAATGCTGTTGCTCTCACGGCCAGATTGCGCCGCAACGATGTCTTCCTTGGAAAGACGCACATAGATGGCGGTATTAAACACAGCCATCTCATTCGCATTATTCTGCATAATCTCACTCCTTTGGCGTGGTCTGTCTGCCTAAGGAGTGAGTATGCTTGATTTAGTCCGAGGCTATTTTACCACATCTATGGCCCTTTATCCAGATGAAAAACGGACCTGGCAAGAATTACATCATATTCTGCTGCTGCAGCAGATGCTTGAACACTTCCTCAAAGGATGGCCCGTCCTCTTTGTACTTCACCTTGACAGCAAAGTTGCCCACTCGGACACAGTATGGATTCTTCACTTGCTTCAGATAACTGAGCACTCTTTCACGCACAGGCAAGGATTCATCAATGTGAACGGTGCTCAAGTCTACAAGCTGAGACTTGTCTACTGTCCGAATATCAACCGCCTTCATCGCTTCCCACTGCTCGGGTGTGATATCTCTTGGATCATCAGGGATTTCAGATGCGATATATGGCACTGTACCAGAAGTAATCTTAGGTTCTTCCATAATACCGATAGCACCTCCTTGGGATATTATCCCTAGTATTATTTGGATTATTCCAGCAGTTCACTCCTCATAATGAATGTAGAAATGAGGGTGTGTTTGACCACCCCCCTCTACTAAAAATTCGTGATCTGCCCAAAAATCATTCCGGTCTCTCTACGCTGAAAAGAGGGATAATATCATAATTCCCATCTTCTGCAGTTTCGAGCCCCAGCTCTTCCAATACCTGTCTTTGAATGTCAGGCTTCAAGTCATCAATATAGATCTCAACGCTCATTTGTCTTCCTCCTGATAAGACTTTTTCAAATCAATCCACTTGCAGTCCGGATAGTTCCCTCGCTTACAGCCAAGGCAGTTGGTCGTAAGGCACTCCTCGAGCCAACATGTGTAGCAGGTATCCATCCCAATATAGTCGCTTGAGGCATACCAAAAACCTGCAGGGTGGCGCTTAACAAGCCAACCGCCACAGACATTACAGTTTTTTTCTTCCCAAACGACCTTTGCAGATTTATCCCACTCAATCTCCTGGCCGCACATGGGGCAGAAGTTCCATCTCGGATGGTCATCATCGCCATCAAACAGAGCCTTCTCACAGTTCGAGCAGGTATAGACTGACTTGATGTTCGGTCGCTCTTGGTTTTCAATAGGAACCATATAGATTCTCCTCATACGCAGAGGGCTGCAGCTAAAATGCTGCAGCCCAAGTCATAATCATTTGTTCCGGAAAAGGTGCTTATAGAGATCATCTACGCCTTTCCGCTTTTGTGTCCAGGTAATCGGAGCCACCTCAAAGCCAGCAGCAACCCCCATTTCGATATAGCGATCACGCGCCTTTCGGACCTCTTCTTTGACCTGGTAGTCCGAGTCAACCATAATGTTGATTCGTACCACGCCGATAGAGTTAAGCTCTTCAAGCGCACGCTCGAACTGGGAATAGCTTGGCACTCCGGTAAGGCCGACAAAACCACTTTCATATGAGGTGCCAAGTGCAAAACTGTAGGCAATATCTGCCTTCATCACGCCTTCTGTGAGACAGACTACCTCGTCGCCTTCGTGAACCCCGACATAATGTGGACAGCACTTGGACTGTGTCCCATAGTACTGATCGATGCTCGTTAGGTTATAGAACTTCTGGTTATAAACCTTATCGAGTCGAACCTGAATGGCCTCAATTTGCCCATTAAGATTTCGATCCGGAAGCATGATTCCAGAACCTCTGATGTCGAGCGTCCACTGCCCGGTATCTTTCTGGCAATAGAAACCAGGAACACCATCAAGGACACAACCGCGCTCCAGCAACTCAGTCACGATCCGTCTCAGGCGTGTCGTGGGGGTTGTTCGATAGCCAAGCCAGTCAATCTCATCTCGGGTCAGGCCTCGTTCCTTCAGCGATGCTTGATGTGTGGGGCACAGGGTCAAAAGTGAGAGCAGATTTGAATAGGTGTTATCTCGCACCTCAGCTGAGGCTATCGGCAGTTCCGCTGTCTCAATTATCTTCCGCCTTCTCTTATACTCGCGCGGTTTTTCATTGCTGTCGGGACCGAACATCTTACAAAGCTCCTCATAGGCCGTATGGAGGG
>OMBP01001074.1_pt1 | contig 12861 bp, 9 predicted proteins | sample 1644911 | NCBI WGS metagenome assembly OMBP01 (sample SAMEA103958122, study PRJEB25191) | human gut metagenome | biome: human-associated habitat [ENVO:00009003]; feature: intestine environment [ENVO:2100002]; material: feces | place: Germany | collected 2013/2015 | reverse complement strand
AACTTTTTGTGGGCGTGGTCCTGCGTGTTCATGACGCAGAGCAGGTTCTGCCCGCGCCCCTTGCGCAGCCATGCGTACACGCCCTCGGCGCAGCTTTCGTTTGCCACCCACTCAAAGCAGTCCGGGTTGTACTCACCATCGTAGAGGGCGGGCTCGGAGGCATAGATGCGGCTCAGAGCGGCAAAGTACTTCTGGAACGCATCGTGGAAGGGGTATTCCAGCAGATTCCAGTCCAGCTCCCGCTTTTCGTCCCACTCCCGGAAGTGTGCCAGCTCGTTGCCCATAAAGTTCAGCTTTTTGCCGGGATGGGTGTACATATAGAAATACAGGGTGCGCAGCTGGGCGCACTTTTCCGCGTAGCTGCCCCACAGCTTATCAATGATGGTCTTTTTGCCGTGCACTACCTCATCGTGGCTCAGCGCCAGCAGGTACAGCTCGTTGTAGAAGTAGTGCATACTGAACAGCAGCTTGCCGTAGCAGCCCGGGCGCTCGCCGAAGGGGGTAGCAAAGTAGTCCAGCGTGTCGTGCATCCAGCCCATGTCCCACTTGTAGTCAAAGCCCACGCCCTCGTAGCGGGTGGGGGCGGTCACCTTGAGGAAGTTGGTGGAGTCCTCCGCCATGTAGATGCCGGTGGGCCAGCGTTCGTTCAGCCCGTGGTTCAAACTGCGCAAAAAGTTCACCGCGCCCTGATTTACGCCGCGGTTGGGGTCGCCCTGCCAGTACAGCGCCCGAGAGATGGCGTCCATGCGGATGCCGTCGCAGTGGTACACGTCCATCCACAGCCCGGCGGCGCTGCTCAAAAAGCTGCACACCTCCCGGCGGTAGTAGTTGAAGTTGCAGGTGCCCCACTCGCTCTGTCCCACGTCGCTGTCGTACTCGTACAGGTAGGTGCCGTCAAACTTTGCCAGTGCGTCGGCGTTGGCGGCAAAGTGCACCGGCACAAAGTCCATGATGACGCCGATGCCCATGCGGTGGCAGGCGTTGACAAAGCCCGCGAACTGGGCGGGGGTGCCGTAGCGGCTGGTCACCGAGAAGTAGCCGGTGGTCTGGTAGCCCCAGCTGCCGTCAAAGGGGTGCTCTGCCAGCGGCAGCAGCTCCACATGGGTAAAGTGGTGCTCCAGCAGCCACGGGATCAGCTCCCGCGCCAGCTCCTCGTAGTTGTACCACCCGTCCGAGCCGTCCGGCCGTGTTGCGCCGGGCTTATGCTTCCAGCTGCCGGCGTGCAGCTCGTAGATATTCAGCGGGCGGTTGCGGCATTTATCCCGCCGCTCCATCCACGCGGTGTCGTCAAAGGTGAAATCCAGCTTTGTCAGTTTGCTGGCGGTGCCGGGGCGCAGCTCGGTGGCAAAGGCGTAGGGGTCGCTGCGCATCACGGTGCTGCCGTCCGCGCCATGCACGCGGTATTTGTACAGATCTCCTTCCGCAAGGCCGGGGATAAAAGCGCTCCACACGCCGGTATCGGCTTTTTCCATGGGCACGCCGCGCTCCCAGCCGTCAAAGCCGCCGCACACCTCCACGGCGGTGGCACCGGGTGCCCACACGGCAAAACGCCAGCCCTCGGCGCCGTTTGAGTCGGTGCAGGGGTGCGCACCCAGAATGCGGTAGGCATCGAAGCAGTCGCCACTAAAAAACGCGCGGGGGATCACAGGGTAATTCATGCAAAGATCTCCTTACTTCTCTATGTTGACCGGCGGTGTGCGCCGGTTGATACAAGGCTGTTTGGGCAAACTATCCAAGAAAAACGCTTTTTTACCGGCACAGTAGCCGATAATCTTAGCGAATCTTGACAAAAATCGGCAAAAATACACATATTTGCCAGAGGGTGTGGTATACTGTTGCTACCGCCTTGCAGGCGGTGCAACTTTTTATAGCAATAGAATGGGAGCGAATGATCATGGCTTGGTATGACGAAGCAGTATTTTATCACATCTATCCGCTGGGGCTGTGCGGCTGTGCGCACGAAAACGACGGCCAGCCCACCCCGGGCGCTTTTGCAAAGCTGGAAGCATGGGCAGCCCACGCGGCAAAGCTGGGCTGTACAGCCATCTACATCGGCCCGCTGTTCGAGAGCGGCTCCCACGGTTATGATACCATCGACTACCGTCTGGTGGACCGCCGCCTTGGCACCAACGAGGAGTTCAAGCAGTTCGTGGCCAACTGCCACGCCCGCGGCCAGAAGGTCATCGTGGACGGCGTGTTCAACCATGTGGGCCGCGATTTCTTCGCGTTCCAGGACCTGAAAGCAAACCGCGAGAACGCCCGGTATAAGGACTGGTTCTGCGATGTGAACTTCTGGGGCAACAACGAGTATAACGATGGCTTCAGCTACGGCAACTGGGGCGGCTACAACCTGCTGGTCAAGCTGAATCAGCGCAACCCGGAGGTGCAGCAGTACCATTATGATACCGTCCGCTTCTGGGTGGAGCAGTTCGACATCGACGGCATCCGTCTGGATGCAGCCGATGTGCTGGATTTCGATTTCATGCGCGGGCTGCGCCGTTTGGCAAACGAGGTAAAGCCGGAGTTCTGGCTGATGGGCGAGGTCATCCACGGCGATTACAGCCGCTGGGCAAACCCGGAAATGCTGCACTCGGTCACCAACTACGAGCTGCACAAGGGCCTGTGGAGCGGCCACAACGACCACAACTATTTTGAAATCGCCCACACCATGCGCCGGCTGCAGGGGCTGTGCCACGACACCCGGCTGTATCTCTTCTCGGATAACCACGATGTGGAGCGCCTGCCCAACAAGCTGCGCAACCGGGAGCACATCCGGCATATTGCCATTCTGGTTTACAGCCTGTGGGGCATCCCGTCCATCTACTACGGCTCAGAGTTCGGCATCGAGGGCAAAAAGGAGTGGGGCAGCGACTGGCCGCTGCGTCCCTGTCTGGAGCTCAGTGACTACGCTGATGCAGAACGTACAAATCCTGTTACCAGTGTATACAAAGCGCTGGGGAAATGCAAGGCTGAATTGCCGGAAATGACCTACGGCGAGGTGAAGGAATTGCAGCTCACCACCCAGTGCTACGCCTTTGCCCGGGTGCTGGATGGCAAGGCGGTGGTAGCGGTGCTGAATAACGGCGATACCCCCGCACAGCTGGAGTTCCAGCTGCCGGTGGAAACCGCCAAGGTCACCGACCTGCTGGCGGACACCGTAGGAGCACAGGAGGTGCTGGTCTCCACCGAGTGGAACCGCATGAAGGTGCAGCTGCCCTCCAATTATGCCACCCTGCTGCGGGTAGAATAAAGCAACGCCTGCGGCGTGACCGGCGCAAAAGCCTTTACCCTTTGGAGATAGGTTTCCCCCTTCCGGGGGAAGCCTTTGTTCAGAAAGCTGAGATTGGAATAACCTTGCACATTTTGCCGCGTTTTGCTACAATAAGGAGAGAAAAGTCGTTTTACGGAAAGGAAGCCTGACCCCCTATGAATGCAGCACAGCGCAGAGAACGCATCCTGACCCGGCTGAACAGCGCCGGTGCCCCTTTAAGCGCCAGCACGCTGGCGGCAGAACTGGGGGTGTCGCGGCAGATCGTGGTAGGGGATGTGGCGCTGCTGCGCGCCGGTGGGGCTCAGATCGATGCCACCCCCCGGGGCTACCAGCTGCACCCGGCGGAGAAGGGCTATACCGGCATTCTGGCCTGTGTGCACCGCACGCAGGAGGAGATGCGCCAGGAGCTGTACACCGTGGTGGATCAGGGCGGCACGGTGGTGGATGTGGCGGTGGAAAACAGCCTGTACGGCGAGATCCGCGCCACATTGAACCTGTGCAACCGGTACGACGTGGACAACTTTATCCGTCAGGCTGCGGATGCACCCGAGAGCCTTTTGAGCCGCATGACCGGCGGCGTGCACCTGCACACCCTGCGCTGCCCGGACAAGGACACCTTTGCCCGCATCCGCGATGCTTTGGAGCAGCAGGGGCTTTTGTACCGCAAGGAGTAACGCCGCTCCGCTTATACCCAGTATAAAAAGGGCAGCGGGGCTTGTCTATCCGCAAAACCGGAAAAATGTTGGAAAATCAACAAAAATGCAAAAGAGGTGGGTTTTCTGGATATCCGCATTGAAAAGACCGAGCGCGCCATCAAGCAGGCCTTTATGGAGCTGCGCCGCGAAAAGCCGGTGGAAAAGATCCGTGTCAAGGAGCTGTGCGACCGCGCCTGCATCAATAAATCCACATTCTACGCCCATTATCAGGATATCTATGCGCTGGCCAACGCCATGGAGGACGAGATGGTGCACGCGGTGGTGGAAAGCCTGCCCCGCCTGACCGCCAGCGATGTGAGCGAGCGCACCGAGTGGCTTGCGCGGGAGATGTTCCGCGCCTTCACCGCGCATCAGGCCGAGATCAGCGTGCTCTTCTCCGGCTCCCGGCAGGGGCTGTTCATCAACCGGGTGGAACAGGCCATGTGCCAGTGCATCGCCCAGACCGACCCCACCTTTGAGACGGACGTAGTGCGCAAGGTGGTGCTTTCCTTCTGCGTGCAGGGGTGCTACTACACCTTTACCACCTACTGCGGCCAGATGGACGAAAAGCGCCTTGTGACGCTGCTGGCCTCCATCGCCCGCGCCGCGCAGCGGATACGCATGTAACGCGGGACGATCAAAAATGGCCACCGCTTGTGCTTTGGCCATCTTTAGAGGAATAATTATTTTTACTTCGGGATAGCGGAGCGTCTGCGGACGCTCCGCTATCCCATTTTTTATAGGGGACGCGTGCTTTTGGCATAACTGCCAAAAAATAAGACGAAAATTCGTCATCTATACTTTTTTACCAGATTTTTTAAGAAAGAGTTTACACTATGCCGGAAGTGGTGGTATTATATAAAAGTATATGATGGCGTAGGATGCGCTTGCGCTCGGGAGGGTGCTCGGGAGGGTATAGAGCAGGATGAAGGACAAGATCTCGCGCCGCAGCTTTCTGGCGGCGGCTGCGGTCTCGGCACCGGCACCGAGGACGAGATCAACGGCGCAGTCACTTTTTTAAAGTGGTTCACCGAACCGCAGAATAATATCGCTTTCGCGGTGGAGTCGGGCTATCTGCCGGTGACCACCGCCGCCAACGACATGGACGCCATCCGCGCAAGCGGGCTGGAGCTGACCGACAATATGGAGCAGACCCTTTCCGGTGCGGTAAAAACGGTGCGCGAAAACGAGCTGTACACCCCTACGGCCTTTGCAGGCGGCAATGCAGTCCGCAAGATACTGGAATACAGCATGGGCGATCAGGTCAGTGCCGACCGGGACACGGTGCTGGAACGCATCGCCGCAGGCCAGAGCGCGGAGGCAGCCATGGCAGAGTTTTTGACCGACGACTATTTTGAGGCGTGGTATCAGGCTACCCTTGCACAGTTACAGCAGTACGAGGGCTGACCGCCCGGAAAAAGACGGAAAGGAGGCAGGGCGATGTTTGACGCATGGAAAGAGCGCCAGCGGCAGCGCTTGAAAAACAGACCGGAAAGAACCGTGTTCTACAATATTTTTGCTACCATGATGCTGGTGCTGGCGGTGGAGCTGCTGATGGCGGTCGCCAGCATCCTTGCCGTCAACGTGACCGGACAGCTGGACGAAAACGCCAAGGACCTGCTTACCATGCGGGTGCGCAACCGCGCCAGCTATGTGCAGGAGATCCTGCGGAACGCGGAGGATCTGGAGCAGCTGAACGAGCAGATCACCGCCACCACCCAGCAGCTGCTGAAAAGCGGCGATATCTCGCTGGATACGCTGGATAACAGCAGCGAACAGAGCGATGCTTTGCTGGTAGCGCTTGCCCCGCAGCTTCTGGACACCCTGCGCACAAAGCAGGTGACCGGCATCTTTATCATGCTGAACACCCATGATCTGGACACCTGCGAGGTGGGCAAAAAAATGCCCGGCATCTACCTGCGGGATCTGGACCCGGATGCCCGCCCTTCGGAGCGCAACAACGACCTTTTGCTGGAACGCGCCAGCGCCACAGTGGTAAAAGAGCTGGGCATCGGCACGGATAAGGGCTGGCAGCCCGCTTTCCCCTATCAGGGAGATACCAAGGGCGGCATCCTGCGCACGGTCTTTCAGGCTGCGTATAAGAGCGGTGCCAGCCTTTCGGCAGAAAACTATGGCCGCTGGACCACCAACTCCTACTGTCTGGCAGGGGACGACCGGCACGCCATTGCCTACTCCATGCCGCTGATCCTGCCGGACGGCACGGTATACGGCGTGGTGGGCGTGGAACTGCTCACTGACTATCTGCAAACAAAGCTGCCTTTCACCGAGCTGGACGAGGACAAGGCAGGCACCTATTTTATCGTGACCACTACCGATGATGCGCTGACGGACGACGTGCTCTCCCTGCGCAAGACCGTGACCTCCGGCGAGGATCTGGTAACGGCGGATGCACCGCTGGGCGTTTTGAACTGCCGCAGCGACGGCAACGGCGGCAACTGGGCGGAGCTGAACGGCAAGCGCTATGATATGGTGCTGGAGCCGCTGCAATTGTACAACCGCAATGCGCCTTTTGCCGCTGAAAAGTGGTTCCTGGCAGGTACCATGGAGCAGTCGGTGCTGCTGGCTTTTTCCAACCGGGTGCGCGAGGTGCTGCTGGCTACCTTACTGTTCACGCTGGTGCTGAGCGTTTTGGGCAGCCTGCTGGTCTCGGCGCGGCTTGCCCGCCCCATCAACCATTTGTACCGCGAGGTGATAGACGCGCAGGAGAAAAAGACCTTTCCGCACCTGTCACGCACGGCCATCCGGGAGGTGGACCGCTTTGCCGAGACCATTACCGAGCTGAACAAGGAGCTGGTGACCAACTCCACCAAGTTTTTGCGCATCATGGATATGGCCAGTGTGGAGATCGGCGGCTACGAGCTGCGCACCGACACCGGCAGCGTGTTCGTGACCGATAATTTCTTCCCGCTGCTGGGGATGCCCAAGATCCAGGGCAAGCCGCTGAGCGTGCGCCGCTTTGAGGAGGTGCTCAAGGACATCCGGGAAAAGAACCCCTGCGCCCGCACCGCCGAGGGCGACGAGCTTTTGACCATTCAGCAGCCGGACGGGGTGCGGTACATCATGCTGCGCAGCACCATCGAGGGGCACGCCAAGATCGGCCTTGCCGAGGACGTGACCGCCGCTGTGCTGGAACGGAAGCGCATCGAGCACGAGCGCGATCACGATATCCTGACCGGGCTGTACAACCGGCAGGCCTTCAACCGGGTGTGCACCGAGCTGTTCGCCGCGCCGGAGCGCATGGGCGTGGCTGCGCTGATGATGATGGACCTGGATAACCTCAAGCACATCAACGATACCTACGGCCACGACTGGGGCGACCAGTACATCCGCCGCACCGGTCAGTGCCTGCGGGACAATACCCCCGCCGGGACGGTCTGCGCACGCCTTTCCGGCGATGAGTTCCTTGTGCTGTTCCACGGCTACCGCAGCCGGGACGCAGTGCGGGAAAAGATCGACTGCCTGACGAAGGCCATGCAGCAGAGCGTGGCGCTGCTGCCCAGCGGCAACGCTTTGCACATCAGCCTTTCCGGCGGCATCGCGTGGTACCCGGACGATGGGCAGGACTGGGAGACCTTAAAAAAATACGCCGACTTTGCCATGTATCAGGTCAAGCATTCGGAGAAGGGCCGGGTGGAGGAGTTCGACATCGGGGTGTACAACCGCGAAGCCTACGCCGAGCGCACCCGCAGGGAGTTCCGGCAGCTGCTCAGCAATGCGCAGGTGTTCTACTGCTTCCAGCCCATCTTCTCGGCGCGCAGCGGCAGGGTAGTCGCCTACGAGGCGCTGATGCGCTCCGACCTGCCCACCCTGCGCTCCCCGGCCACCATCATGAAGCTGGCGCGGGAGCAGGGGGCACTGTACGAGATCGAGCGCCTCACCTTTACCAAGGCGCTGGAGACCTTCGACAGCCTGTGCCGGGCGGGCAGCGTGTCCGGGGATGCCATGCTCTTTGTCAACTCCATCGCCAACACCTGCCTGTCGCATGAGGACGGCAAATATATAAACAGCCATTGGCACGAGCTGTGCCGCCGCATGGTCGTCGAGATCACCGAAGAGGAAGAAATCGACTACGAAGCACTGGAGAGAAAGCGCAATGCACCGGGCTTTTCCGGGATGTTTGCACTGGACGATTACGGCAGCGGCTATTCCAACGAGAATATGCTATTGCAGCTTGCACCCCGGTTCGTCAAGGTGGATATTACCATCATCCGTGGCATTGATACCTCGCCGGACAAGCAGCAGATCCTGCGCAATATGGTGGCCTACGCCCACCCCCGCAGCATGAAGATCGTTGCCGAGGGCGTGGAGACCGCCGCCGAGCTGCGCACGGTCATCGAGCTGGGCGCAGACCTTTTGCAGGGCTATTTTCTGGCACGCCCGGCCATTGTGCCGGGAGCGATCGCGCCGGAGGCAGTGGCGATCATCCGGGAGTTACAGCGCCGGAAAAAAGACTGAAATATATGCCCTCCTGGGCGCTGCGGCGCTGGGAGGGTTTTTGCAACGGAGGTAAAAAGATATGGTTCAGGTGGATCTCATCACCGGCTTTTTGGGCGCAGGCAAGACCACCTTTCTGCGCCGCTATGTGCGGTATCTGGTGCAGCAGGGACATAAGGTGTGCATTCTGGAAAACGACTTTGGCGCGGTGAACGTGGACGCCATGCTGGTGCAGGAGGTGCTGGGCCCCGGCTGCGATGTGGAGACCATCAGCGGCGGCTGCGACTGCGACACCCACCAGCGCCGGATGCGCACCAAACTCATCGCCATGGCCATGCGCGGCTTTGACCGGGTGGTGGTGGAGCCCAGCGGCATCTTTGATGTGGACGAGTTTTTCGATATCCTGCGGGACGACCCGCTGGACCGGTGGTATCAGCTGGGCAGCGTCATCGCTATCGTGGACGCCCTTCTGCCGGAAACGCTTTCGCCGCAGGCAGAGTATCTGCTGGCGTCCGAGACCATGAACGCGGGCTGCGTGCTGCTGAGCCGCGCCCAGCTGGCAGCGCCCGTCCAGTGCGCTGCCGCCGCTGCCCACTTGGAGCGTGCACTGGAAGCCGCAAAATCTTCCCGCCGCTTTGCGCCGGGGGAGATCCTTGCCAAGGACTGGGACGCCCTGACCGATGCCGACCTTGCCGCCCTTGCCGCCTGCGGATACCGGCAGGCCAGCTGCGAAAAGCTGCATTTTGACCAGCACGCGGCCTTTACCTCCCTTTGCTTTCTGGAACTGCACCTCACCCCACAGCAGCTGCAGGCCGCCGCACAGCGGCTGTTTGCAGCGCCCGAGTGCGGGCAGGTGCTGCGGGTCAAGGGCTTTGCGCCCGCCCCGGCAGGCGGCTGGCTGGAGCTGAACGCCACCGCCGCCGGCTGCACCCTTGCGCCCATCCCGCAGGGACAGGAGGTAGTCATCGTCATCGGCGAGGGGCTGGATAAAGCCGCCATTGAAGCAAACCTGAAGGGGTGAAAGGCAGTTTTCCCCTATAACAAAACACATTGTGGAAAAACAGGAGGGAGCATCATGCAGGAAGTACGCGCAGCCGTTATTGGCACCGGGGTCATGGGGCGCAAGTATGCCCAGATGATCGCAGAAGGAAAGGCGGGCGCATTGCGCCTGACCGCCGTGGTCTGCCGCAGCGCCGGGGCGCAGCAGTGGGCAAAGGATACCCTGCCGGATACGGTGCGGGTGTGCCCCAGCGCCGACCAGCTGTACGATTATGCAGAAGAGTTTGACGCCGTGCTGGTGGTCACCCCGCACAAGACCCACCCGGAACTGGTGATGCAGGCTTTTGCCCACGGCAAGCACGTTCTGTGCGACAAGCCCAGCGCAAACGCGCTGGCACCGGCACTGAAAATGAACCGCGCCGCCGAAAAAAGCGGTCTTGTTTTTGCCATGATGTTCCATCAGCGCCGCTACAAAAAGTATATGCGGCTTAAAAAATTACTGGATGATGGGGCGCTGGGCGAGATCAAGCGGGTGCAGCTGGAAAACAGCCGCTACTTCCGCACATGGATGTACCACCGCTCCGGCAGCTGGCGTTCCAGCTGGGCAGGGGAGGGCGGCGGCGCGCTGCTCAATCAGGGCCAGCACATTCTGGACATCTGGCAGTGGCTGTTCGGGATGCCAACCAGTATTTATGCCGTGATACCCTACGGAAAGTATAACGATTTCATGGTGGACGACGAAGCCACCCTGCTGATGGAGTACCCGCAGCAGCGCACGGCAACCTTTATCCTTTCCACCGGCGAGGGCAGCTACACCGAGCGGTTGGAGATCGTGGGCACCAAGGGCACCGCCCTGCTGGAAAAGGATACCCTCACCCTGCACACCTACGCACCGGACACCGAGACCTACCGCCGTACCGCAGACTGCACCGAGCGCCAGCAGCTTACCGAGACCACCGTTACCGAGCAGTTCGCCCCGCAGGCAGAGCCTTACCCGGAGATGCTGGCAAACTTTGCGGACGCCATCCTGCACGGCACGCCCCTGACCGCTCCCGGCGTGGAGGGCGTGCGGGCGCTGGAACTGACCGACGCGGCTTACCTGTCCGCATGGCTGGGGGAGAAGCTCACCCTGCCGCTGGACGCAGACCGGTTTGAACAGGAGCTGCAAAAGCATATTCAGGAGGAACAGGCAAATGGCTAAACTGCGGTTTATCGTAGTAGGCTCCGGCTGGCGGTCGCTGTTTTACTGGCGCATCGCGCAGGCGCTGCCGGAGCGGTTCGAGCTGTGCGCCATGCTTTGCCGCACCGAGGAAAAGGCCGAAAAAATGCACCGGGAATACGGCGTGCCGGTAAGCACCTCGGCGGAGCAGTGCATTGCCCTGCACCCGGATTTCGTGGTGGTGGCAGTGAATAAAGCGTCCATCGCCGCCGTCAGCACCGAATGGCTTGCCCGGGGATTTGCCGTGCTGTGCGAGAACCCGGCGGCGCTGGAGGAGGATGCATTGCGCGCCCTCTGGCAGCTGCACCGGCAGGGCGCAAAGCTGCAGGTTGCAGAACAGTACTGGCTGAACGCCGGGCAGCAGCCGGTGCGGGTGACCGGACGCAGCTGGACGGAAAGGATCATCGAAACGGATTCCCGCTGGGGCGCGGTGCATAACGGCGCATTGGTGGAAAAGACCTTGCAGCAGCACACGCTGGAATTTGCGGGCGGCGGCACGGCGTTTCTGGATTTTAACGGCGTGCAGTACCACTCCTATCTGCGCAGCACCCACACCAGTGTGCAGGGAGAGCGGGGCGAAGTGTTCGACGACACCCTGCGCTGTCTGGATGCCGCCGGGGAGCCGGTGTGCCGTCAACTGACCCCGCTGCCCGACCCGCTGGCAGCTGCCGCCGCGCAGGCAGGGCTGAACGAGGACGAGACCGCCATCGCCTGTTTTCTGGACAGGATGCAGGGCTATCTTGCCGGCGGGGCAGAGGTGTACCCGCTGGCAGACGCCTTGCAGGACGCCTACCTTGCCCTGCTGATGGAGCGCGCCCTTGCCGCCGGTCAGCCGCTGGAAAGCACTCCGCAGCCGTGGAATACAGAAGAACGATAAAAAAGGCTCAGGAGCGCCGACAGGTGCTTCTGAGCCTCTTGATTTATAATGATTGGATCACATCAGGTCGATCAGTGCTTCCACCTCGTCCATGCGGGTGGCCCAGCTGGTGGCGATGCGCACCACGGTGTGGGTGTCGTCGAACTTTTCCCAGAAGCCGAACTTTGCCTTGCCTTCCAGCGCAGCCAGCTGGGTGTTTTCCAGTACAAGAAAGATCTGGTTGGTGGGGGAGTCCATAAAGAAGCGATAGCCCTTTTCCGCAAAGCCCTTCTTCAGGCGGTTGGCGGTGGCAATGGCGTTTTTGCTGATGGAGAAATACAGGCCATCGGTGAACAGCACGTCAAACTGGATGCCCAGCAGCCGCCCCTTTGCCAGCAGTGCGCCCTGCTGCTTGACCATGGTCATAAAGTGCGCCGGTGCGCCGTGGGGGAACACCACAGCCTCGCCGCACAGCGCACCCACCTTGGTGCCGCCGATGTAGAACACATCGGTCAGCCGGGCAAGGTCGGCCAGCGTCACGTCCGTGCCCTCGGCAGCCAGACCATAGCCCAGCCGTGCACCATCGAGGAACAGCGGCATCTTGTACTCCTGACACACAGCGTGCAGGGCTTCCAGCTCCGCCTTGGTGTACAGGGTGCCGTACTCGGTGGGGTGAGAGATGTACACCATGCCGGGGAACACCATGTGGTCGTGGTTGTCATCGGCGTAGAAGGTGGCCACCAGTGCCCGCAGCTCGGCAGCGTCCAGCTTGCCGCTATGCTGGGGCAGGGTGATGACCTTGTGGCCGGTGTACTCGATGGCACCTGCCTCGTGCCCGGCTACATGGCCGGTGGCAGCAGCCACCACGCCCTGCCACCGCTGCAGCATGGACGCGATGACGATAGCGTTGCTCTGGGTGCCGCCGGAGATGAACTGCACATCGGCCTCCGGGCAGGCGCAGGCGGCGCGGATCTTCTCGCGGGCGCTGGCGCAGTAGGGGTCGGTGCCGTAGCCGGAGACCTTTTCAAAGTTGGTCTCCACCAGCTTCTGTAAGATTGCCGGATGCGCACCCTCGCAGTAATCGTTTTCAAAATACAGCATGGCAAAACGCTCCTCTATATAATTGTAAGAAAACAGTATCTCTATTCTACATCGCTGTGTAAACCCTGTCAAACCCAAAACCGTGCACAGCGCACGCAAGGCACCGCAAAAACGCTTACAGGATACCCGGTGCGACACTATGTTGACCGGAACTACAGCCTACGACAGCTTTTTTTACGAAAGTATGATCCTTTCCAAAAAGATGAAAAGTTTTTCAAAAAAGTGCTTGACAATTTTGCTGCATCTGGTATAATAACTATCGTTC
>OMBP01001051.1_pt1 | contig 13093 bp, 9 predicted proteins | sample 1644911 | NCBI WGS metagenome assembly OMBP01 (sample SAMEA103958122, study PRJEB25191) | human gut metagenome | biome: human-associated habitat [ENVO:00009003]; feature: intestine environment [ENVO:2100002]; material: feces | place: Germany | collected 2013/2015 | reverse complement strand
CATAAGTATTGGAATCTCCAAAGCATAATATTTCTTTCACACTAGTCTCCTTTTCTCCGCCGTTCTGCCGCGGATCCAGTTTTTATATTAAATATGTTTCATCTTTATCTTTTTATTTCATACTATATTAATATGAATACTATGTTTTGTCAACAAAAAAATATGGTAACAGAAAACCCTATCCTTAACAGTGACAGAAAACCCTATCCTTAACAGGATAGGGTTACAAATCCAATATTTATAAGGCAGATCAATGCAAGCAGTGTCACCGCCAGCTTTCCGCCTGTCTGCTTTAATTTTTCTTCCACAGCATCTGCCATACGGTAAATGCAAAACATTGCCACAAACAGCAATATAAAATACAGGGTAATATAAACACGCTCACCGGAAACATAGATCGTCGCCATAAATCCAAGGATCATGCCTGCACCAAATCCGCATCCCAACATAAGAAGCGCGTAAATATACTCTATCGGCTGCTCTCCTAAGATGATCCATAATGCATAAAGCATCGCCGCCACTGTGACTGCAAGATACACCATCGGAAGCCAGGTAGAAAGCGCACCCCAGCTCCACTCCGTGATCTGCTCTGGCATAACAAACAGACCGGACAAACCCGGATAGGCGGTGCGCAATGCTGTCTGTCCAAATAAGATCAGAACCGGCAGTTCAGAAATGAGTGTCTTTTTATAATCATCTGTTTTCACATAGACAAGCATTGCAAGTACAAGCGTCACTGTCAGAAATACAGCATCGCAGTTTGCAATAAATACACGCTCGATACTGAGCAGGCCAAGATACAGTTTATCTCCAAATCCGTATGTCTCAAAAATCGGGAGATCCGCAATACTGACCGCATTGCGCCCGGCATTTCCAGGACAGAGCAGGATCGAGATCAGCGTCGCCACATTGACAAGCACCATCCCTGCCAGATAAAAGCGGTTTCCCCGGATCACTTTCCGATCTGCCAGATCACTCCCTGCAGAATCCTGCATCAAAGATTCCTTCCGGTGTTTTCCGATGACCATGTAGATGCCATACAGAACAAAAACCACAAACAGAATTACCGCCACCTGTTCATGACTGCTTGCAATCAGGCAGACCAGCACGCCCGCAATGCCTTCCATTATTCCGATTTTCTTATGTACCAGCATTTTTTTGAGAAGGACTCCGACGAAGAACATCCCCCATACCGGCCAGAAATAATTCACGGTGGTGGTAATCCAGCCGGCGGTCCCCATATCATGAAACGGATATAAAAGAATTGCCGCTGTCGCGCACCAGTTCATCCACTTTCCACCGCCAAATATCTTTGAAAGCAATACCGGGAAAGAAATAAAGAGCGCCAGATCAATAAGCCGCCACAAAAGCGGATACTTTATGATCTCTACCAGTAAAAACTCGATCACGAACCGGGATGTCCACGTCTCGTAACGCAAGATCAGATAATTCCACAATCCAAGTTCAGATGTCGCCTGTGAAAAGAAAACATCATCTCCCGCCATCGGCCGGATTCGCAGGTGATAAATAATCCCCACAAACGCCACAATGAAAAAAGGAATTAACTGACGCAGATCTGCCCGGACTTTATTCTGATTTTCCACGCATCCGGCTCCTATTCCTCAAACATATCGTCCATCTTTGTTCCACAGTTGCTGCAGAACGCTGCTCCCTGCGGCATTTTGGCACCACATTTCGGACATTCTGTGGCTCCCTGAAGCTTAAATACTTCTGCACGCATACGCTCGATCTCTCCGAGTGCCTCCGTAATCAGGAAAAAGTGCTCCTGTTCCGGTGTCTTTTCTTCGGTTTCCGCATTTTCCTCATCTTTGTGTTTCTCATAATATGCTTTTCCGAGTTCCGCATACTGTTTTTCCACGAAATCCTCTTTGGATCTGATATCCATCTTTAACTTTGCGATCTCAGACACATCCTTGGCCTTCTGCCCAACATCCTTACCCGCACTCACGATCGTCTCACTTAACTTATCAAAAAACTCCATACTGTGTTTACCTCCCTAAACTTTCATCTAGTTAATCTCCCAGGCAATTATATTTTTATTATACTCTTTTGCCCAGAACTCTTCAATAAACATATTTGTCAAAACTCTGCTTTTGAAGCCCACCTATCTCATACAGATATACACCAGATATGCTGCATATAATGCAAGCAGCACCACACCTTCTTTTTTCTCTATATGAAGCCTGCTCCATGCAAACACCCATACAAGAATGCTTACCATCACCAAAAGTATACTGTCCACCACATTTTCCATAATAAACGCTACCGGACTTATCGCTGCTGTCACTCCCAGAATAAACAGAATATTAAAAATATTTGATCCGATCACATTTCCAAATGCCATATCAACTTCATTTTTTCTTGCAGCTACCACAGAGGTGACAAATTCCGGCAGGCTGGTTCCCATTGCAACGATCGTAAGTCCAATCAGATTCTGGCTTAACCCGGCTTTTACGGCGATCGCTGACGCACCATCTACAACAAAATCCCCGCCAAATTTAATAGCCACTGCACCACCCACAATATATAATGCACATTTCCATGCAGGATAAATTTTATATTCACCGGAAGGATCTTCTGCTTCTGCCGATGCCGCATGCGCTTTTAATGCTGACCGTACCATCCATACCAAAAATCCAATAAAAAGAAGTAACAATATCACACCATCTGTTCTTCCTATCTCCATGCCGGAAATTCCCAGAACAAACAAAAGCACCGCGCACAGAACGGAAACTGGTATTTCTTTTTTTAATGTATCTTTCTGTACGATCAACGGTGCAAATAATGCACATGCCCCGCATACAAGCATTAAATTAAATAGGTTAGAGCCAATCACATTGCTGACTGCCAATGCATTATTTCCGGCAACAGAAGCTGTTACACTAACAGCAAGTTCCGGCAGGCTCGTCCCCATTGCAACGATCGTGAGTCCGACAATCATAGACGGAATCCGCAGAGCCCTTGCAACGGAAGAACTTCCCTCAACAAAAAAATCTGCACCTTTAATCAACAAAACAAATCCCACCAGTAATAAAACTATTGACTGCATCATCGCCACCGTACACATTTCCTCCTTCGTTTTTCCTGTTATTTATAAAATACCCAGATGTGTCAAAAGGATTCTCACCCCGAGCAGAACTAAGATCAGTCCACCAACAAACTCTGCTTTCTTTTCGTACTTGTTTCCGAAAAAGTTTCCGACATAAACGCCGCCAATGGAAATAAAAAACGTAGAAATTCCAATGATCGTGATAGCCTCCACGATCGGGTAATCTAAAAATGCAAATGTGATCCCGACTGCAAGTGCATCAATACTTGTTGCAACTGCAAGCACAAACATCTCTTTTAAATCGAGCGGTGCATCCATTTCTTTTACTTCGTCATCTTCCTTATCCGGCTTCACGGATTCCACGATCATTTTTCCACCAATAATTCCAAGTAATATAAATGCGATCCAGTGATCGATGCTTGTGATATACTTTTCAAACTGACTTCCTAAAAGCCATCCGACAAATGGCATCAATGCCTGAAATCCTCCGAAAAATAACCCGATCACAAGTGCCTGTTTTTTGTTGACCTTTCGCATCCCGAGTCCTTTGCAGATCGACACTGCAAATGCATCCATGGACAGCCCGACTCCCATCAGAAACAATTCAATAAAAATCGCCATCTTTTTTCACCGCTTTCTTTTTGTATCAGACATTTTCCGTGATATTTCCGCAGTTATTTTGTACTGTATGCGCCATTTCTGCAGTGATTTCCAATTTTCCTCATGTTTTTACTGATAATATTTATCTGTTAAATATGTCAAAAAAAGAGACTCCACGTATATTCCTGTACCGGATATCCCCGCAGATATCCTTACAAAAATATACATGAGTCTCATTCTTTAAGATTTGCCAGGTTCTTCTGGTGTATGCCCACCAAAAGGAAACCGGTATGTTGACAAATCACGCGATCACGCGAACTACTCCCTCACGGTTTCACAGACTGCTTCCCTTACAAACCAGCCTGTGCTTATCATAAGTTTTTCACTTATGCCAAACGCTGTTTTCACATCATATCTTATGCACCATGATTTGTCAATCAATGTTTTAATAAAAATACATTACCTTATGCAGCCCATGCTTTTTTAATCAGCCAAGCAATTCAAGAATCTCTTCTTTTGTGAAGCTTGCAGAATCCATTCCTTCGCCCTCGAGCACCTGCTCGGCAAGTTTCTTTTTCCGCTCCTGGATATCGATGATCTTCTCCTCGATCGTTCCCTCTGCCACAAGTTTGTATACCGTCACGACATGCTTCTGTCCGATACGGTGCGCACGGTCTGTCGCCTGGTTCTGCACGGCAACATTCCACCACGGATCGTAGTGGATGACGATGTCCGCGGAGGTAAGGTTTAATCCGGTTCCACCCGCCTTTAAGCTGATACAGAATACCGGAACATCATCGTTATTAAAACTTTCCACCATCTGCATACGTTTTTCCTTATTTACAGAACCGGTCAGAAGATAGTAGTCGATTCCTTCTTTTTTCAGGCGCTCTGTCAGACGGTCTAACATGGATGTAAACTGCGAGAACAGAAGGATCTTGTGTCCTGCTCCGACTGCGTTTACGATCAATTCCATACACATGTCGGTCTTTGCGGATTCTCCATGGTAATCTTCCAGTAAAAGTCCCGGATCACAGCAGAGCTGACGCAGTTTGGTAAGTTCGGAAAGGATCTGCATCCTGCCTTTATGGAACTCTTTCTCATTCTGCTGGCTAAGCATTTCCTTCATCCTGGTCGCATAAGCATCATATAACTGCATCTGTTCGCCATCGAGTCTTGCGAATACATTTTCTTCGATCTTCTCCGGAAGGTCTTTTAACACATCCCCTTTCAGACGTCTTAAAATAAACGGACGGATCATGCGCTGTAAACGCTCCATCTTGTTTGCATCCTGATTCACAGCGATCGGAAGCTCGATCTCCTCCCGGAACTTCTGATAGGTATACAAAAATCCCGGCATCAGATAATCAAAAATACTCCAGAGCTCACTGAGTCTGTTTTCGATCGGTGTTCCGGTCAATGCCAGCTTGAATGCCGCAGTGATCTTTTTGACACCTTTTGCCGCCTGTGTGGACGGGTTCTTGATATACTGTGCCTCATCGATGACCTGAATCGCAAATACAAACTTCTGGTACACTTCGGCATCACGTTTTAACAGATCATACGAAGTAATAAGGATTTCTCCCTCTTTGCTGTGACGGATGATCGACGCACGATCCGGTACACTTCCGGCAACAATGACTGTTTTTAACTGTGGTGCAAAGCGTGTGATCTCTTTCTGCCAGTTGTAGACCAGAGATGCCGGACACACGATCAGGGAACGGCGCAGTTCCTTTTCCCCAGCCTGCATTTCTTGCTGTTCTGCCGTTAAAAGGCTGATGACCTGAAGCGTCTTTCCAAGTCCCATATCATCGGCTAAAATACCGCCGAATCCATTCTCACGCAGCGTCTTTAACCACAGGAATCCATTCTTCTGGTAACTTCTCATAATAGAATTCAGCGCTTCCGGCACTTCATAGTCACTGTCCTCGATCGTCTTCATGTTGCGGACCATGCCCTTGAACTCTTTATTTTTCTCGATCGAGAGAAGCTGATTGTTCTTTAATGCCGCGTCCAGATACATTGCGCGGTATTTTGGTACAATTAAAGTGCCTTTTTTGAGATTTGTCTCCGTCAGGCGCAGATCCTCGCTGACTTCCGCCAACGTACTTAAACCGTCCTCTTCAATATTTAAAAAGTCGCCGTTTTTCAAACGGATATACTTCTTTTTCCTGTCATATTTTGAGAGCAGGTAGGCAAGTTCCTCCCGTGACATCTCATCGGAATGAATTTTTAATTCCAGAAGATCACTTTTTAACGAGATACCCACGGAAACGGCCGGGGAAGATACCACCTTTAAATTGCGGAAATTTTCCGTTGTATAAATGGTCATAAATTCACCCAGTCTTCTCAATCCACCTGAAACTAACTGATACAACATCTCCTCATTGTTCTTCAGCACAAAGACTGTCTGGGACAGCGCATATTCATTGAAATACGGTTCCACAAGATTTTTGATGCGGAGTTCCTCTGCGAGATCGCGCACTTCACCCGGTGCGATCTTCTCGAGGACATTATATTTATCATCCCCGTAAGCTGCCATCAGTTTTGCACCTACCGTATTCATATCCTGTCTGTCTAAATAAAGTTCAAACTCAGGTTTCGGCGGCACATAAAGGCTCTCATCAAATCCTGCCTCTTTTTCCACTTTAAAATATTTTTTCAGTAATGGAAGCAGGTCGCGGCAGAACATGGCAAGCTCATCTGCAGCGATATAAGTCTGTCCTCCGGTCTGGCGGTGCAGAAATTCAAAAAATTCTCCGACCGTTTCTTTCATTCCTGCCGGACTGCGGTAGATCATATCCGCGTCATAGAAATAAAAATATTTTTCACCGATGATCACAGAATCATCTTCCAGCATCAGAAAGATACCGGAACCGCCCTGACGGATAACCAGCTTCGGACGCTTTTCTTCCGGTGAAAATGTATAGGTATCCTCCGGTAAAAATCCTACCTCTGCCTCAAACGGCATATCCCCGACTGCCTCAAAAAAACGGTCGATCCCCACACTGTCTAACTCCATCGTGCGTTCATAACTGCCCGTATACGCATAATATGCATGGAACTGGCTCTGACGTCTTTTATCCATCTCCTGCTGTTCCATAAATGCAATCATACGTTTTGCAGATTCCGTAAATGCATCCAGATGATGATAAAACTCCAGCTTTTTACCGTAACGGACTTTTTCATTGATTTTAATCGAGTGTAAAAATGCAGAAATATTTTTGAGTACATATTTCTGCTCCATTCCAATCTTAAATTCCACCGTGGCATAACTGTATTCCATCTTGAAATAAGGCTCTAACTCCACCTTGCCGTAAATATTTTCCGGTAAAAGATAGGTGGAACCTGCACGCATGGAATAACGGTTTAACAGATTTTTTAATGAAGTATCCGTTTTTAACTCTTTTTCCGTGCGGATGTCCTTCTGCTCTGTCTTCTCGCTTACTCCAAGTTTTGCATTTAAGATATCTTTCGCCTGTCTGCGGTTCACATAGGCAAGCGCAACGGCTACACAATGTTTGCAGATGCCCTCATAGTTACAAAACGCCTCACAGTTGCAGCGGCTCTCTGAAACTTCCGCATATTCTTCATCTATCACAAGCCGGACATCGTAGTGATCCTCGACTGTTCCTTTTACTCTTCCAATTAATTCTGCCTTTGGAACGCCATCTTCCGTGTATACGTCATAGGAAAATTCCTGCACGAGTCCACGCTCATACAATTCCTTTCCCCGGCGGTATGCTGCGGGATATGCTTCCTGCTTAATGTCTGATATGGAAAACATGATTGCTGTGCTCCTCAATAGTATATTTTTTGCATCTTTCTATTGTAACATAAATTTGAGGATTCGGTTAGACTTTTTTCACTAAAATACAATCTTGATCTCCGTACCCACACCAACCTCACTTGTCAGCGTCATCTGCGCATCATGCTGCGCGACAATATGCTTTACAATGGCAAGTCCCAGACCTGTGCCGCCAGTGGATTTTGACCGGCTCTTATCGACACGGTAGAAACGCTCAAAGACGCGTTCCTGCTGTTCTTTCGGGATTCCGATACCGGTATCTTTTACGATCAGGACCGGTCTGGTATTTTCGATCGTAGTCACGATCGTGACACTGCCGCCTTTTTTATTATAACGGACCGCATTACTGCAAAGGTTAAAAAGCAGTTCCTCAAGCAGCGTCTTGTTTCCGTTCATTGGAACAGACGCCCCCTCTAAGTGCAGCGTCACCTCATTTTTATCTGCCTGCATCTGCATGGAATGAATGCACTGCTCCCCAAGATCATGCAGATCAACCGTCTCAAATTCAAGTTTTAAATCACTGTCATCTAATTCTGAAAGCTTTATAATATCGTTGATCAATGCCTGCAGACGCTCCGCACTCTTATGGATCTCATTTGCAAAATGCGCGGTATCCTCCCCGCCCGTCATTCCGCTTGCGATCAGTTCCGCATATCCGGAGATCGCAGTCAACGGCGTCTTTAATTCATGGGAAACGTTGGCTGTAAACTCCTGACGCATCTGCGCATGATTTAAAATATCCATATGCTGTTTTTTGATCATGGAAATAAACGGGCGCATTTCCTCGTAAACTTCCGTCTCATCCACCAGGATAATATTATCTGCCATTTTCCCGATCGGTGCCATGAGTCTTCGCGTCAGACGGTAAGAGTAAAATACACACATCAGAAATACCATCAGGCCGACCGCTAAGATCAGACCTGACATCGTAGACACCAGATGATAAATACTTCCGCTCTCTTTCGCAACACGCACAACGCTCCCATCTTCTTTTCTAAGTGCATAATAAAAGGTATGCTTTGACGACGTAGCTGAGACACGGATTGATTTTCCCTCGCCATTTTTTATGGCCTCCGCAATTTCCGGGCGTTCCTTATGGTTCTCCATGGAAGAAGCATCTTCCATACTGTCGTACAGGACAGTACCATCCACATCCACACAGGTAATACGCAGTCCGTCATTTTCCAGTGAATATGTGATATCCTTCGAAAGTTCATTCGGACTGATCACCGAGACAACATGTGCACTTGCCTTTAAATCATCAAATATCTGTTCCTCCAGAATCTGATAAAAAAGAAACATAGAACAAACGGCAGTCACCACAATGGCGATTGCCGCAATCAACATAAAACCGGTATTAATTCTTTTTTTCATTCGATCATGTACCCCACATTCCGCACGGTCTTGATACAGCTTCCTGCTGCCCCAAGTTTCTGTCGCAGTGTTTTGATATGCATATCAACGGTACGGCTCTCTCCTTCGTACTCAAATCCCCATACCTGATCCATAATCTTGTCTCTTGATAAAACAATTCCCTGATTGAGCATCAGGTACTTTAACAATTCAAATTCTTTAAATGTCAGCTCACACAGCTGCCCTGCAACCGTAACGGCATGTTTGTCCATATCCATAAGGATATCTTCATGTATCAGCTGTGAATCTTCATTTATGCGGCTTGTTCTTCGAAGCAGTGCTTTCACACGGGAGATCAGCTCCATGACTCCAAACGGCTTTGTGATATAATCATCTGCTCCAAGATCAAGTCCCTTTACCTTATCAAGCTCACTTGTCTTTGCCGTTACCATAATGACCGGGACATCCGCGGTCGCCTTGTCTGCCCGGATCCTTGTTAAAATATCCAGTCCGTCTTCCCCCGGAAGCATGATATCTAAAAGGATCAGGGATGGGATATTTTTTTCCAGACGCTTAAAAAATGATGCGCTGCCCTCAAATTCTTCCACTTCATAACCGCTGTTTTTGAGCGCATAACGTTCAATTTCACGAATATTAATATCGTCTTCCACTATATAGATCGTTGCCATATTTTTCCTCAATCCCCATTTTTGCGCCCTTAAATCTGATATATCTTCTCGAACTCGTTTAACTGTTTTGTAAACTCTGCGCTCTCCTCTGCATCCAGCTGCTCGGTAAAACTGTGTTCCTCTAACTGGGTATCCTCTAACTGCATCATATATACCGCGATATTCGAACAATGGTCTGCAACACGCTCATAGTTCATTGCAAGATCTGACAATACAAGACCAAGCTCAATGGTACATTTCCCTTTTCTAAGACGCTTCATATGGTTTTTCTTTACTGTCTTGTTTAACTCATCAATGACTTCTTCTAACGGTTCTACCGTCCGCGCAAGTGCCTCATCACCCTCCACAAATGCGTTCGTGGTACGCTCTAAGATATCACGGAGTGCTGTGCTGTATACCTTCATTTCTTCCTTTGCTTTCTTGGAAAATACAGCGCCCTCTTTATACATCTGCTGTGCATTTTCCACCACGTTGATGGAATGGTCGGAAATTCGCTCAAAATCTGTCAGACAGTGAAGCAAGGATGTCACTTTCAGACTGTCTTTGTAAGATAAATTCTGGCTGCTTAACTTCGTTAAGTATGCACTGAGTTTATCATCATAGGTATCTACAATATTTTCTTTTGCAATGACATCCTCGATCTTTTCTTCGGAGTACTCATCAAGTACGGTCATTGCCTCTAAAAATCCTTCGTGTGTGATCTTCGCCATCTGGTTTGCCAGAGAGTGACACTGCTCAATGGCAAATGCAGGGCTGCTTAAGAAGCGGTCGTCTAAGATCACAAATACATCCTCTTTCTGATTCTGCTCCTCTGCTGTTTTCGGGATCGTCAAGTAAGCCAGCTTCTCTAATCCCTTTGTAAACGGCAGTAAAACAAGAGTCGCGAACACATTAAATATGGTATGGATCATTGCGATTCCCGCTGCTCCAACGACTTCATTGGTAAACTCAAATCCGATCAGCGCATTGCCTGTATAAAACAATACCAGAAACAAAATCGTACCGATTACATTGAAATAAAGATGTACAAATGCCGTTCTCTTTGCACCTCTGTTTGCCCCGATTGCTGAAATCATTGCCGTCACACAGGTACCGATATTCTGTCCCATGATGATTGGGATCACAGAGCCATAGGTAAATGCTCCTGTTACAGACAGTGCCTGTAAAATTCCGACCGATGCAGAGGAACTCTGTATGATCGCAGTAAGTACAGCTCCTGCCAATACACCAAGGAACGGATTGTGGAACATCGTTAAGATATTCGTAAATTCCGGCACATCTGCAAGCGGTTCTACCGCCCCGCTCATGCTCTCCATACCGTACATCAATACTGCAAATCCAAGTAAGATCTCACCGATATCTTTTTTCTTGTCGCTCTTTTTCGACATACAAAGTATGATACCGATCATTGCAAGGATCGGTGAGAAGGAGGATGGTTTTAACATCTGGATAAAAAAGTTATCCCCCTGCAGTCCACTTAAGCTCAAAAGCCATGACGTTACCGTTGTTCCGATATTTGCACCCATAATGATGCCGACTGCCTGTGACAGCTTCATAATACCGGAGTTCACAAAACCAACCACCATAACCGTCGTCGCCGATGACGACTGGATCACTGCGGTTACACCTGCACCAAGCAACACTGCCTTGATCGGGTTTGATGTCAGAGTCTCTAATATCTTCTCTAATTTACCTCCTGACATCTTCTCCAGTCCGGCACCCATTACATTCATTCCGTACAGGAACAGTGCCAATCCGCCAATGAGGGTCAGTACTCCAAAAATATCCATCTCAATCTCCTTTTGTATGCCGCTTTTCTTATTCTTTACGTTTTTTTGACATATAATTTATTTATACAGCATTTTTCGTCATTTTGCAATTAGCATAAAAAGGAGTATGTAAATTCGCCGTCAACTTTATGTAAAATCTATGTAAAATCTCAAAGAAACCATTTATTTTTGTCTATTTTTAATTTTCATGCTGTCCGGTAATGGAATAGATCACCCACTCCGCAATATTGGTCGCATGGTCTCCGATACGCTCAAAATATTTTGCAACCATCAGCATATCCGTTGCCTGCTCCCCATTTTTTACATTCTCATTGATCTTTTTAATGAGCTGCTGTTTGAACTGGTTGAACAGATCATCCACCACATCATCTTCTTTGATGACCCAGTGTGCCATATCCATGTCTTTCTGCACGAATGCATCCACACTCTTGATGACCATGTCAGTTGTTTCTTTTGCCATTTCCTTGATCAGGTCAAGATTGATCGGATCCCCGGTTTCATAAGCAGCGTCCGCCATCAGTATCGTCATTTCCGAAATATCGGATGCATGATCCCCGATACGCTCCATATCCGTGATCATTTTCAATGCTGCTGAGATCAGGCGGAGATCTTTTGCCACCGGCTGCTGCTGCAATAATAATTTCATGCAGAGGCTTTCAATATCGCGCTCCTGATGGTCGATCTCCTCATCAAAGCTGATCGCTTTCTGCGCTTTCTCCACATCCTGTCTGACCAGTGCCGAACATGCCATCTCGATCGCCTGCTCGATCAGGCTTCCCATCTCAATCAATTCATCGTTCAATACCTGAAGCTGTCTGTCAAATCTGTTTCTCATGATTTTCCACTTCCCTCTTTCTTTTCCTGTTATAGATTGCTCTACATTTCTACACTTTTTTCTGTATGTCATGGCTGACCCAGCCCGCAGTATCATCCAAAACGTCCGGTGATGTAATCCTCTGTCCGCTTATCCTGCGGCACGGAGAATAACCGCTCTGTCTCACCCGACTCGATCACTTCCCCTAACAGGAAAAATACGGTCTTATCAGAGACACGGACTGCCTGCTGCATATTATGTGTTACCATAATGATCGTGTACTGTTTTTTCAGTTCAATGACAAGATCCTCGATCTTTGATGTTGAGATCGGGTCAAGTGCTGAAGTCGGCTCATCCATTAAGATGACTTCCGGGTTCACAGCAAGTGCCCTGGCGATACAAAGTCTCTGCTGCTGTCCACCGGACATGCCGAGCGCACTTTTTTTCAGACGGTCCTTTACCTCATCCCAGATCGCTGCATCCCGCAGGGATTTCTCCACGATCTCATCCAACTTTGCCTTGGAGCGGATACCGTGTGTTCTTGGTCCATATGCGATATTGTCATAGATACTCATTGGAAACGGATTTGGTTTCTGGAATACCATTCCGACACGTTTTCTTAACAGGTTGACATCCATGCCGTTGTAAATATCTTCACCATCCAAAAGAACACTGCCGGTGATCTTACATCCCTCGACCAGATCGTTCATTCTGTTTAAACTCTTCAAAAAGGTGGATTTTCCGCAGCCGCTCTCGCCGCAGAGCACGGCAAACTCGCCGCGCTTGATCTGAAGCTCAATGTCCCGAACACCACCGGTATGCTCCGTTTCTTCTCCATAAGAGAAGGTCACATGGTCAATCTGAATCATCCTCTGACACCTCCCCAAAAAGCGATCTGCGGCTGGAGCAGAAACAGAGCGAAGCAGGCGGCGCAGAACAGCGCCGCCATAAGATCCTGTACATGAAACC
>OMBP01001050.1_pt1 | contig 13102 bp, 12 predicted proteins | sample 1644911 | NCBI WGS metagenome assembly OMBP01 (sample SAMEA103958122, study PRJEB25191) | human gut metagenome | biome: human-associated habitat [ENVO:00009003]; feature: intestine environment [ENVO:2100002]; material: feces | place: Germany | collected 2013/2015 | reverse complement strand
CGGCGGTCAGCAGCAGCGCGTGGCCATTGCCCGCAGTCTGGTCAATGAGCCGGAGATCCTGCTGCTGGACGAGCCGCTGGGTGCACTGGACCTGAAGCTGCGCAAGGAGATGCAGCTGGAGCTCAAGCGGTTGCAGCGCGAGATGAACATCACCTTTATCTATGTCACCCACGATCAGGAGGAAGCGCTTACCATGTCCGATACCGTCGTGGTCATGAACGGCGGTAAGGTGCAACAGATCGGTACCCCGGAGGATATCTACAACGAGCCGAAAAATGCCTTTGTGGCAGACTTTATCGGCGATTCCAACATCGTGGACGGCGTGATGCACAAGGACTTTCTGGTGTCCTTCTCCGGCGTGGACTTCCCCTGCGTGGACCGCGGCTTTGCCCGGGAGCAGAGCGTGCAGGTGGTGGTGCGCCCGGAGGATATCGAGGTGGTATCCCCCGTGGAAGGCCAGCTTGTGGGCGTGGTGAATGATGTTATCTTCAAGGGTGTGCACTTTGAGATGCACGTGGAGTGCGAAGGCCGCGAGTGGTTGATCCACTCCACCCGTGCCTGCACCCCCGGCGAGACCATTGGTATGCGCATCGGCCCCAACGAGATCCATATCATGGCGCGGAGCGAGGGGTGATGTGCCATGAAGATCTATGATAAAAAGCTGGCCTATCCGTACTTTGTATGGATGGTGCTGTTTACCGTTGTGCCTCTGTTCATTGTGGTGTACTACGCCATGACCGATGCCGAGGGCAACTTTACCCTGAATAACCTTACCTCCATCAGCGGCTACGGCTCGGTGTTTGCCCGCAGTCTGCTGCTGGCGCTTATTGCTACCGTTATCTGTCTGGTCATCGCCTTCCCGGTGGGCTATTTTCTGTCCCGGTTGCGGGTGAACAAGCAGCACATCATGCTCATGCTGGTCATGCTGCCCATGTGGATGAACTTTTTGCTGCGTACCTACGCATGGATGGGTCTGCTCAGCGTCAATGGCCCGGTGAACACCCTGCTGGGCTTTATCGGCCTTGGCCCCTATACCATGCTCAACACCTCCGGTGCGGTAGTGCTGGGCATGGTGTATAACTATGTGCCCTACATGATCCTGCCGCTGTACACCAGCATGACCAAGATCGACCAGAGCCTTGTGGAAGCTGCGCAGGATCTTGGCGCCAACACCACCAAGACCCTTGTGCGGGTGCTCATCCCCATGAGCGTGCCGGGCATCAGCACTGGCATTACCATGGTGTTCGTGCCGGCAGTTTCCACCTTTGTCATCAGCCGTATGCTGGGCGGCGGCTCTAATCTGCTGATCGGCGATTTGATCGAGATGCAGTTCTTGGGTAACAGCTATAACCTGAACGTTGGCTCCGCCATGAGCCTTGTGCTGATGATCATCGTGCTGCTGTGCATGAGCTTTACATCCAGCTTTGACGAGGATGAAATGGAGGGCGTATCCTGATGAAAACAAAACATCTGCGCCTGATGCAGCGGGTCTACATCATCCTGTTCTTCTGCTTCATGTACCTGCCCATTGCCTACATGATCGTATTCAGCTTCAACCAGAGCAAGGGCTATTCGCTGTTTACCGGCTTCACCCTCAAGTGGTATCGCAGCCTGTTCACGAATGCGTCCATCCTCCACGCGCTGTGGGTGTCCGTTGAGGTGGCAGTACTGTCCGCCATCATTGCCACGGTGCTGGGCACGGCAGCCAGCCTTGGCATTGCCTCTATGAGCCGCAAAAGCCGCCTGCTGGTGACCAACATCACCTATATTCCGGTGGTTAACCCGGAGATCATCACCGGCATCTCCCTGATGCTGCTGTTCGTGGCCTACCAGCGCTTTGCCACGCAGTCCGCATGGCTGCCGGACAACATCATGGGTCTGCCCACGCTGCTCATTGCGCATATCGCGTTCAACGTGCCCTACGTTATCTTTAATGTAAGTCCCAAGCTCAAGCAGCTGGATATCAAGCTGTACGAGGCAGCGCTGGATCTTGGCTGCGACCCCCGGCAGGCGTTCTTCAAGGTCATTCTGCCGGAGATCAGCCCCGCCATCCTGTCGGCCTTCCTCATCTGCCTGACCTATTCCATCGACGATTTCATGATCTCCTACTTCAACTGCGGCACCGTGGAGACCCTGCCCATTGCAATCTACTCCATGACCCGCAAAAAGGTCAGCCCGGAGATCTACGCACTGTCCACCATCATGTTCGTGGTCATCCTCAGCGTCATTCTGGTGTCCAATGCCATGGAGAGCCGCAGCTACCGCCGGGATCAGAAAACGCTGCGAAAGGAGGGCGCATGATGAAACGCATTGCTGCAATACTGCTGACGATGGCTGTGGCGCTGTGCGCCGCATTGCCGGTGTTTGCCGCCGGTACCATCGAGGTGACCGAGGATGTCTCGGTGTCGGATGATTACGACTGGACCCGCTTCAAGGGGCAGAACGTCACCCTGAACGTCTATAACTGGGGCGAGTACATCTCCAACGGTTCGGACGACAGTGTGGACGTGGTTGCCGCCTTTGAAAAGCTGACCGGCATCAAGGTGAACTACACCACCTTCGACTCCAACGAGTCCCTGTACGCCAAACTCAAGTCCGGCGCAGCCAACTACGATGTGATCATCCCCTCCGACTACATGGTGGCAAAGATGATCAACGAAGGGATGCTTGCACCCCTTGACTACGAGAATATCCCCAATTTCCAGAAGATCGATACGGGCTACCGCAACCCGGATTACGACCCGCAGAACGCCTACACTGTACCCTATATGCTGTGCACCACCGGCATCATCTACAACACCACTATGGTGGACGAAGCCCCTACCTGCTGGGCAGACCTGTGGGATGAACAGTATGCGGGCAACATTCTCATGTTCAACAACAGCCGCGATGCCTACGCCATCGCCGCGTTCAAGAGCGGCCACAGCATCAACCCCGCCACCCCGGAAGATGTGGACGAGGTGGTGGAGGAGCTCAAGGCACAGAAGCCGCTGGTGCAGGCCTACGTCATGGACGAGATCTTTGATAAGATGATCGGCGGCGAGGCTGCCATCGGCGTGTACTACTCCGGCGATGCCATTACCATGATCGATGATAACCCGGATCTGGCTTGGGTGTTCCCGGAGGAGGGCAGTGTGCTTTCGGTGGACTGCATGGCTGTGCCTGCTGCCAGCGAGCACAAAGAGGCCGCCGAGATGTTCATCAACTTCATGTGCGAGACCGATATCGGCAAGGCCAACAGCGAGTATATCGGCTACACCACCCCCATGCACGATGTATGGGAGGTGCTGGACGAGGATCTGAAAACCAGCGAGATCGCCTACCCGTCTGAGGAGGACGCCGCCCGCGAAAAGGTGTTCACCGCCCTGAGCGACGAGGTAAACAGCGAGCTGGACCTGAAGTGGAGCGAGATGAAGAGTTACGACGAGGGCGGTGGCAGCTACCTGTTTTTGCTGCTGCTTCTGGCCATGCTGGCGCTGGCCTGCTTCAATATCTGGCGCAAAGTGCGCAGAAAGACCCGCAATCAGTATTGATCGTTTCAACCAAGGCTGCCGTCCCGGACGTGGTGCGGCGGCCTTTTTCCGATAGGAGGGAAAGAATATGGAACAGTTTTATTATCAAGGTACTGCCGTGGTAGAAAATGCCGATGCAGACTGCCACAGCCTGCTCAAGGCCAGCGCTCTGCTGCGCTATGTGGAGCAGATCTCTTCCATGCACGCCCGGAAGTTTGGCATGGACGATAAGTTTTTTGAGGATCACGGCGTAGCGTTTCTGGTGGGCAAGCAGGCGCTGCGGTTCAGCCGTGTGCCTCGCCGTGGCGAGACCCTGACCCTTTGCTCCCGCTCAGAAAAGGCTCTCCGCGGCTCTATCAAGCGCGTCACCACCCTTACGGACGAAGCCGGGCAGGAAGTAGCCATGGTGGACAGCCGCTGGATCATGTCCAGCCTTGAGAATGGACATATCCTGCGCCAGCCGGGCTGGACGGTAGAGGGATACTGGAACGAGACGGTGGAAGAGGAACTGCCCCTTTTGCTGCATAAGCGCCGGGACAGCCTGACCAGCGCCGGTCTGGTTACGGCGCGCTACTCCCAGTGCGACCTGCACTACCACATCAACAACGCCTTTTATCTGGATATCGTCTGCGATGCACTGCCGCAGGAGATCATGCGCGATCATGTTGTGAAGTTCGCTTCCATCAACTATCACCGCGAAGTCCCCATGGGGCAGCAGGTGGAGGTGTTCTACACGCCTTCGGATGATGGCTGGTACTTTATTGCCAAGCACGCAGACAAAACGGCTTTCGAGTGCTATCTGGAGCTGGAGCCAGTCAAACAGTAAAAACATGGAGGGATGCCTATGTCTAAAACCGGAGAATTGTTCGGCACCTTTTTTAAGATCGGTGCCTTTACCTTTGGCGGCGGCTATGCCATGGTAGCGCTGCTGGAACACGAATTTGTAGAAAAAAAGCGCTGGCTCACCCGGGAAGAGTTTCTGGATATGGTCGCCATTGCCGAGTCCACTCCCGGCCCTGTGGCGGTGAACAGCGCCACCTACATCGGCTATAAGCTGGCCGGTGTTGCCGGTGCGGCGGCCTCTACCTTGGCGGTGTGCCTGCCGTCCTTTGCAGTCATCTACCTTATTTCGCTCTTCTTCGACCGCTTTTTGCAGCTGACAGTGGTGGCGAATGCTTTCAAGGGCGTTCAGGCCTGTGTCATCTACCTGATCCTGTCCGCCGGGGTCAAGATGCTCAAAAACTTGCAGCGCACCCCCTTCAACACGGCAGTGGTGGCGGTGGTGTTGGCGGCTATGGTGGGCTGCTCAGTGTTGGCGGTAAAGTTTTCCTCCATCTGCTGCATTTTGCTTTGCGGCGCAGCCGGGGTGCTGGCCTACGCGATAGGGCAGGGGAAGAAAGGCGGCACAAAATGATCTTGTTGGAGCTGTTCTGGAATTTCCTTGTCATCGGTGCAGTGTCCTTTGGCGGCGGCTACGGCATGATCTCGCTGGTACGGGAAACGGTGCTGGGGCGCTGCTGGCTGACCGAGAGCGAATTTCTCAGCTTTATCGCGGTGTCAGAGTCTACGCCCGGCCCGCTGGCAGTGAATATGGCCACCTTTATCGGCGCTTCGCAGGCGGGGCTGGCAGGCTCCTTTGTGGCAACGGTGGGGGTGGTGCTGCCCTCTTTTGTCATCATTCTGCTCATTGCAGCGGCGCTGCACAGCCTGATGAAGTACGCCGGGGTCAACGCCTTTTTAGCCGGGGTGCGCCCCTGCGTGGTGGCTATGATCCTGGCCACCGCCTGCACCATGGGGCTTTCCACGCTGGGGGGCTTTACCACCCTTGCCGGCGGCTTTGCCCCGGATGTGCGTGCACTGGCGGTGTTTGCCCTGCTGGGCATTCTGCATTTTGCCTATAAAAAGAAAACGCAGAAAGCACCGTCCCCCATCGGGATGATCTTACTTTCTGCGGTGCTGGGCGCGGTGCTGTGGAGCATCTGAACCGGAAGGAGAGGTTGACAAAATGAACATTACCGTGTATCTGGGGGCAAACCTTGGCACCGACCCTGCACTGCCGCAGGCCGTGCAGCAGCTGGGGCGCTGGATCGGCGAAAGCGGCAATGCGCTGGTGTATGGCGGCAGCAAAAGCGGCCTGATGGGGCTTTTGGCCGACAGTGTGCTGGCTGCAGGCGGCCGGGTGACCGGCGTAGAACCCAAGTGCTTTCTGGACGCAGAGCTGCAGCACGAGGGACTGACCGAGTTGATCGTCACCGAGGACATTCCCGCCCGCAAGACCAAAATGATCGAGCTGGGGGATGCTTTTATCGCGTTTCCCGGCGGCACCGGCACGCTGGAGGAAATCACCGAGGTCATCAGCAAGCTGTCGCTGGGGCAGTTGGACGCGCCCTGCATCCTCTACGACCTGAACGGCTACTACCAGCCTCTGCATCAGCTTTTGCAGCAGATGATCACCATGGGGCTTTCCACTCCGGCGCGGCAGCGGAATATCACCTTTGCCGCCGACCTTGCTCAGATCCGCGCAATTCTTGAAAAATGATACTGGGAAGCTTACTTCTCAAACGTAAGGAGACTGCTGTACATGGCTTTGTGCGGCGGTCTTTTTTCATAAAATGGGATACCGGGGCGTCCGCAGACGACCCGGTATCCCGAAAAAAATCATTCCGCTGGTTATGCCCATAGCGCACGCGGAGGGCATTTAAAATCTTTCTGCGCAGCCAAAAAGGCCGCTGCACGAAATCGATGTGCAGCGGCCTTTTGCTATCCTGTTATGTACGCTGTGCGCGTTAAACTTAGGCGGCAGTGGTGGAAGCAGCCTCAGAAGAAGCAGCCTCGCTGACAGCGGCCTCAGAGGAAGCAGCCTCGGAAGATGCAGCCTCAGAGGAAGCAGCCTCGCTGGAAGCAGCCTCAGAAGAAGCAGCCTCGGAAACAGCGGTGCTTGCGGAAGCAGCCTCAGAGGTGGAGGAAGCAGCAGCGCTAGAAGCAGAACCACCGCAAGCGGTCATGCCAGCAGCCAGAGCCAGAGCAACAACAGCGATGCAAATATTCTTGAGTTTCATATCAATGATCTCCTTAGTCTTCTTGTAAATGTTTGACAGCGGGCTTTCGGTAGCACCTCACTGCGATGCTATATTCTAATCCGTTTTTGAAAAAAATCAAGAGGATTTTGGTCGAAAGTTATAATCTGCGTAAAGAATCAGCATAGTTGTCATAAAGTTTCGCCAAAAGTAAAAGACTTTTTGGCAAAAATAAAGCACGGGATAGAGCCTGTACCGCCGGGCGGGAAGTACAAAAACAGAAAAATTTGAAAAATACTCATAAAATCCTTTTTATTGTACTGTAAATGTGGATAATAGAGACACAACGAGGGACGGACATCCCCCGGAGGGCTGAACGACAAGAAAATTTATGGAGGGTACTACAATGAAAGACTTTGATTTTGGCTACTTTGGCACCGGCGACGAGGGCTATGCCCAGTACATGACCGCATTCGAGCGCAATTTCAGCACGGACAACACCGACAGCTTTGCGTCCGATGACGCAGACTGCGATGCAGACAGCTGCGACAGCACTGAGGACGATTTCTGAGCCTGCACCCTTTTGCCCGTTTGTGCATACAAAGGGCAAAGGGGGAATGCGGCTTGAACCGGATCATTTTCACACTTGGGGTCTGGCTGTTCCCGGCGGCGTGTACAGCGCTGGGAGCAGCAGGGGTGTTTTTGCTGCGCAGGCAGACAAGGCCGGCAACCCGGCGTATTTTGTGCGGAATGGCGGCGGGTATCATGCTGGCGGCCAGCGTGTGGAGCCTGCTGCTGCCGGCCATAGCCCGGTCGCAGGGCAGGGCGGCATGGGTGCCCCCGGCGCTGGGGCTTATTTTTGGCGCTGTGGGGCTTTTACGGCTGGAGGATGCCGCCGGGCAGCTGCTGGCGGGCGGCCCCGGGCATTGCGGGCGCATGGTGCTGGCGGTCACCCTGCATAACCTGCCGGAAGGCATGGTGGTTGGGCTGGCAGCGGCACTGGCGCTGCACGGGGACGCAGATGCCGTAAGCGGAGCGCTGGCGCTGAGCCTCGGCATCGGCTTGCAGAACATCCCGGAGGGGGCGGCGGTCAGTCTGCCGCTGACCCAGAGCGGGCGCACCCGGGGGCAGTCCTTTGCCGCCGGGGCGGCCTCCGGACTGGTGGAGCCCCTGGGCGCGGTGCTGGCCTTTGTGCTGGCCGAGTGGGTAGGCGCAGCGCTGCCGTGGCTCATGAGCGCGGCGGCGGGCTGTATGGTGTGTGTGACCGCACAGGAGATGATCCCTGAGGCGGTGGAACCGGATGAAGTGGCCGGTGTCATCAGCATCGTGCTGGGGTTTGCGCTGATGATGGCACTGGATGTGGCCCTGTGATATAGTAAAAGCAGCGCCGGACAGACCAAAAAAGTCTGTCCGGCGCTGCTTTTATGCAAAAAGGATTTATATCGTCTGCGGCTGCTTCTGGCGCAGCTTACGCCGCACCACAAGCAGGCAGGCCAGATGCACCAGTGCGGTCAGCGCCCAGCTGATGGGGTAGCTGATGTACAGCATAAAGGGGGTGCGGTTCAGCTGGAAAATGGTGGCGATCCACACCAGCCGCAGCACGCACACACCCACAAGGCTTACCACCATGGGCAGCACGCTGTAGCCCAGCCCGCGCAGGCTGCTGGCCAGCACGTCCATGATGCCGCACAGCAGATAGAAGCCGCAAATCAGGCGCAGCCGCTCGGCGCCGGTGGCGATGACCGCAGTGTCCGAGGAGTAGAAGCGCAGCAGCTGGTGCCCCGCCAGTGCTGCGCCGCCGCCCAGCACAAGGCCGGTGACCACCGCACACAGCAGACAGTTGCGGATCACCCGGTCGAGGTTGTGGTACTTGCGCGCGCCGATATTCTGGCTGGTAAAGGTAACAGCGGCCTGTGCAAAGGCGTTCATGGCGGTGTACACAAAGCCCTCCAGATTGGAGGAGGCAGAGTTGCCCGCCACCACCATGGAGCCGAAGGAGTTGATGGAAGACTGGATGACCACATTGGAAAGGCTGAACACCGTGCTTTGCAGCCCGGCAGGCAGGCCGATGAGCAAAATCTGCTTCAGCGTCCCGGCGTGGAAGGCCAGCCGCCGCAGGTCTAGCCGCAGTGCGCCCTCCTCCCGGACGAGCATCCCAGTCACCAGCAGCGCGGACACAGTCTGGCTGATGATGGTGGCCAGTGCCACGCCCGCCACGCTCATGGAAAAGCCGATGACAAAGACCAGATTCAGCACCACGTTGATGATACCGGCAGCGGCCAGACAGTATAGCGGGCGCTTGGTGTCGCCCACGGCCCGCAGCAGCGCACTGCTGAAGTTGTACAGCATGGTCATGGGCATTCCGATGAAATAAATCTTCAGATACAGGGTGGAAAGGCTGATCACGTCCTCCGGGCAACTCATCAGCTCCAGCAGACCGCGCGCGGCGCAAAAGCCCACCACCGCCAGCAGCACGCCGCTGACTAAACCCAGCGCTACGGCGGTGTGCACCGTATCCTGCACGCCCTTTTCATCCCGGGCGCCAAAGCACCGGGCTGCCACCACATTGGCACCCAGCGAAAGCCCGACGAACAGGTTGACCAGCAGGTTGATCAACGCGCCGTTGGAGCCAACGGCAGCCAGCGCCGTGCTGCCCGCAAAGCGCCCCACCACCACAACGTCGGCGGCGTTGAACAGCAATTGCAGAATGCTGGATGCCGCCAGCGGCACGGAAAACAAGATGATCTTTTGCAGCATGGGCCCGCTGGTCAGGTCTGCAGAACGGCTGGTCGTAGCCATGAGTTGTCTACCTCCTATAATAAGCCTTGCGTGAACATAGCAATTGCTTATTATAGCGCGATATTAGGTAAAAAACAAGAGGTAAGGCGCCCTGTTCTCTCCAAAAGCGGCAAATATCGCCCGCCGGGTACAGCCTGCAATTGAAAAATGCAGCCCATACTGCTATAATATAGCGGTACACCCGTAGGAAACGGAGGAAGTTGGATTTATGTATCGGAATCGGATCAAACGGCTGCTGGATATTTTGCTGTCGGCCTGCGGCATTCTGTGCCTTTCGTGGCTGCTGCTGCTTCTGGCTGTTGCCATCAAGCTGGACTCGCCCGGGCCGGTGTTTTTCCGGCAGAAGCGTGTGGGCATTGGCAAGCGGCATTTCCAGATCCTTAAGTTCCGCACTATGCGCATTGATACCCCGCACGATATGCCCACCCATCTGCTGCACGACCCGGAGCAGTATATCACCCGCATGGGGCACTTTCTGCGCAAGACCAGTCTGGACGAGCTGCCTCAGCTGTGGAATATCCTTGTGGGGGATATGGCGGTCATCGGCCCGCGCCCGGCGCTGTGGAACCAGTACGACCTGCTGGCTGAGCGGGATAAATACGGCGCAAACGATGTGCGCCCGGGGCTGACCGGCTGGGCGCAGATCCATGGCCGGGACGAGCTGGAAATCGCCGAGAAGGCAAAGCTGGATGGCTGGTATGTAGAGCATATCAGCTTTGGGCTGGATGTGAAGTGCTTCTTTGGCACTATTACCGCCGTGCTCAAGCATGACGGCGTGGTGGAGGGCGGCACCGGCACCCTGCACGATGAAAAATGATCTATTATATGGAGACACCGGAGCCTTGGCTGACGCTCCGGTGTCTCCATTTTTACAGAAAGCACAGCACAGAGCGGCTGAAATTGGCATATCTCTTGATTTATCCCCTGAAAAGCGTATAATAAAACAGTACACAAGACGTTAAAGGAGGATTCCTGTATTATGGAACGCACCTATATCAATGAGGCTCAAAAGGCCATCGGCGGCACGGTGAAGGTGCAGGGCTTTATCGAGAACCTGCGCAACAGCAAGTATATGGCATTTATCGTGCTGAAGGATATTACCGGCAAGCTGCAGATCACGGTGGAAAAGGCCGACCACCCTGAGCTGGTGGATACCATCGACCAGCTCACCCCGGACTCTGTCATCACCGTCACCGGTAAGGTGATGGAGAACGACTACGTCAAGATGGGCGGCGTGGAGATGATCCCCGAGAGCATCGAGGTGGAGAGCACCGCCAATGCACTGCCCATCGTCCGCAAGGAGATCGCAGCCACCAAGAAAAAGAAGGCTGTGGAGCGCTCCAGCATCGACCAGCGCATCGACTACCGCTGGATCGACCTGCGCACCGACGAGAACCAGCTGATGTTCAAGGCACAGAGCTGCTTCGTCAACGCCATGCGCAAGTTCCTGCTGGACCGCAACTTCATCGAGATCCACACCCCCAAGCTGATCGCTGCTGCCAGCGAGAGCGGCTCTGAGGTGTTCAAGGTGGACTACTTCGACCGCAACGCTTATCTGGCACAGAGCCCCCAGTTCTATAAGCAGATGGCCATGGCTGCCGGCTTTGAGCGTATCTTCGAGACCGGTCCCGTGTTCCGCGCTGAGAAGAGCTACACCAACAAGCATGCTACCGAGTTCTCCGGCTTCGATCTGGAGTTCAGCTACATCACCTCCTTCAAAGACGTGATGAAGATGGAAGAGGAACTGCTGACCGCTGGTCTGCAGGCCGTTAAGGACAGCTACGGCGACCAGATCAAGGAGTTGTTCGGACTGGAAGTCATCGTGCCCACCACGCCGTTCCCGGTGGTCAAGCTGGCAGACCTGTATAAGGCTCTGGAGGAAGAGTTCGGCTACACCGTGGACGAGAGCGAGAAGGGTGATCTGACCACCGAGGCCGAGCGCCTGAGCTACGATTGGGTCAAGAAGCACTACGGTCACGAGTTCCTGTTCATCACCGATTACTCTGCCGAGAAGCGTGCTTTCTACCATATGCGCGATGAGAACGGCGTGCCGCAGGGTTACGACCTGATCTGGCGCGGCGTGGAGATCACCACCGGTGCTCAGCGTGAGCATCGTTACGAGGTGCTGAAGAAGCAGGCTGAGGAGAAGGGTCTGGCTGATGATGTCAAGTTCTATCTGGAGTTCTTCCAGTACGGCTGCCCGCCCCACGGCGGCTTTGGTCTGGGCATCGACCGCCTGACCATGCTGCTGTGCGGCCTGAGCATCAAGGACGCCGAGTTCCTGTTCCGCGGCCCCAACCGCCTGACCCCGTGATTTTATAAAACCTTTCTGAGAGCGGCTGTGTGTTTGCATGGCAGCTCTTTTTTTGAGTCCCGTGAAAAGGCAATTGAGGAAAATCTGCGGATTTTCCTCAATTGCAATTATATAAAATAATTTTTCCGCTGATTATGCCCAGAGCAAAGCGGAGGGCATTTAAGATCGTCCCGGCATAATAAGCGCTCCCTTTTCATACGATACAACGAGCACACCCACCCCTACGGGCGCGGTGCGCAGCGCAACAGGAAGGGGAGAAGGACCTTGGAGAAACAGGAACAGAACAGCATCTGTCGCGAGATCGGCGCACGCACCGGCGGGGATATCTACATCGGTGTGGTGGGGCCGGTGCGTAGCGGCAAATCCACCTTTATCAAGCAGTTCATGGAGCAGCTGGTGCTGCCCGCCATGTCCGGCTCTGCCGCTGCCCGGGAACGTGCCCGGGACGAGCTGCCGCAGTCGGCAGCGGGGCGCACCATCATGACCACCGAGCCGAAATTCATCCCGGAGACCGCCGTGCCCTTGCAGCTGGAGGGCGGCGGGGCGTGCCGGGTGCGGCTGATCGACTGTGTGGGCTACATGGTGGAAGGTGCCATGGGGCACGAGGAGGACGCAAAGCCCCGCATGGTCAAAAGCCCGTGGTTTGAGCAGGAGGTGCCCTTTGATCTTGCCGCAGAGACCGGCACCCGCAAGGTGATCTGTGAGCACTCCACCATCGGGGTGGTGGTCACTACGGACGGTTCGATTAGCGATATCCCCCGGGCGGGCTACGCAGAGGCCGAAAGGCGGGTCGTCACCGAGTTGGAAGCGCTGGGCAAGCCCTATATCATCCTGCTCAACAGCACCCACCCGGACGCGCCGGAGACCCGGCAGCTGGCCGAGGGCATGGCGCGAGACTACCGCCGCACCGTGCTGCCGGTAAGCTGCGTGGACTTGGACGCCGCCATGCTGGGGGAGATTTTGCGGCGGGTACTGTACGAGTTTCCGGTGCAGGAGCTGGATTTTGCCCTGCCCCGCTGGGTGACCATGCTGGAGCCCGGGCACTGGCTGCAAGCACAGGTGTACGCAGCTGCCATGCAGCTGGCCGAGCGGGTGTCCCGCATGAAGGATCTGCCCGCCGGAACGGACGCCCCTGCGCTGGAATGCGATGCCGTGCAGCGCTCGGCAGTGGCGGGGGCAGACCTTGCCGCCGGCAGTGTGCGGGTGAGCGTGGAGTTAAAGCCGGAGATCTTTTATCAGGTGCTCAGCGAGCAGACCGGGCTGGACATCGGGGACGAGGCGGGGCTGATGCCCTGCATCATGGAGCTTGCCCGGGCAAAGCGCGCCTACGAGAAGGTGCGCAGCGCCTTGGAGCAGGTGGAAGCCACCGGCTACGGCATCGTGATGCCCAGCATTGAGGAGCTCTCGCTGGAGGAACCGGAGATCGTCCGGCAGGGCGGGCGGTATGGCGTCCGCCTTGA
>OMBP01001049.1_pt1 | contig 13102 bp, 9 predicted proteins | sample 1644911 | NCBI WGS metagenome assembly OMBP01 (sample SAMEA103958122, study PRJEB25191) | human gut metagenome | biome: human-associated habitat [ENVO:00009003]; feature: intestine environment [ENVO:2100002]; material: feces | place: Germany | collected 2013/2015 | reverse complement strand
TCAATATGTGGATGCTTCGCACACTCCTTAAATTCAGGCTTAGCCGCATCCAAAGAAAAAGGCAGATACCAGAGCTGAATACCATTATCTGCTTCATCGCAGACTGTAAATCCCTTATACTTGAGGAACTTCGGATCTGCCAGAAAAGGCTTTTTCTTAGCGGCTGACAGGATACAGATTCCCTTTTTCCCCTTCGCTTTGCTATCTTCTATACAGGCATTCAGTAAATCAGTCGAATAACCATTGCCCTTGAAAGAACCAGCCACCCACAGACAGTCAATATACATATAGCCATCTGCATTGATTGGATTCCATGCATTTTCCGCCGGAATATACTCGATAAAGCATTTTCCACGCTCTACACTCTTGAGAAATACCAATCCGTCATCAAACCTCTCTTTCAGCCAGTTTTTCTTTGATATTACCTGTATATCCTTGTTGCTTGAAATCGCACAGCAGATATGCTCTTTTTCAATATTTTCTTTCGTCACTCTTATATATTCCATGGATTTCCTTCCTACTTATTCTTAAAGTTCAAATCGTCTGACGCTGATTCTGATACGGATTCACCAAGTAATGTGCTCACAGATGTATCCAATTCGTCTGCTAGTACAAGAGTTTATTGTGTCAGGCACCAATTATTTCTCCCACGGGCGGATGAAATCCGCTCGTGAGAGAGTGATATACAAAGGCTCAAACTGAAATTTTCACTTCTTTACTCTTAGCAATAAGAAATCTGGCTTATGAAACAAATCCTTGTAATCTGGATATTGTTCAAGTATTTCATCTGTTGGTAATGGTTCAATCATTCTTTCTATCGAAAATCCTGCACTTATTAATGTGTTTATGATTGTCGAGAAAGTTCTATGGTATTTTTTGACATTATTAACAAACCATACGGACTCTCTTTCACCCTCGATACCATAATCCGCAAGATTAAGATGTATCTTATTGCCCAGCTCGTCTCTAGTCCATCTGTTTCCTCCAGAATGGCAGGTGCATAACGGATTCTCTTGTGAAAAAATAAATATACCTTCTGTATCAAGCATATTGTGAATGTCTCTAACAACTCCTTCAAAATCTTCAACATAATGGAACGCTAATGAACTAACTACTATATCAAATTGTTCATTTAATTCTGCAATTTTTTCCATAGGCATATTGATGTAAATTATATTAGGGTCACTATTTTCGTTTCTGGCAACCTCTAACATTTTTTCGGATATATCAATCCCAACCACCTTTTTTGCTCCGCAATCAATAAAGCGTTTACAATGTTCTCCAAATCCACATCCCAAATCTAATACTCTTTTATTTTTTATATCTGGCAACATAGAAAACAATGCAGGTATTTCAAATAAGTTATTGGCATTTATTTTGTTATCTCTAATCTTTTTGTACCCCTCAAAGAACACTTCGTTATCTATATATTCTGCTGTGCCATCTTATCCTCCATCAACTTCAATTTCGCTCTCTATTGTACCACGCACACCTCTTATATTCCATTTACATTTTTCTAAAATATTGTGAAAAGCGGATGGCCAATATGCAGGTAATTTTTTGTGTGGGAAGTTTGCGTATTTTATTTAGGAAAATTTGCCTCGATATATGAAATATATGGTTTTTTATTTATTTCTTTTTCATGTTCATCATACCACCTGGCAGCTTCTTTAAGGCCAATATCTAAAGGAATGGTTTCCGGATATATACATTTTTGTCGACTCACATCTAATTTGTATTCATAATTATAAAAACTAAAATAATTCCTCTGCTCTATATCATCATACACATATATAAATTCCGGTTTTTTCCCATAACAAGCATAGCATTTAGTTACCCAATCTTTGATCGATATCGTCTCCGGATTACCAACATTTAATATATGTTCCTCTGGTTTATTACTAATAATTACTTCCATTAGTTTGCACAAGTCTCTAACATGAAAAAACTGCAACTTCATTCTTCCATTTTCAGGTAAATAAAATTTCCGATTTGTTTTCGCGCAGTCAAATACAAAAGCCTCTCGATAAACATTATTCATTGGACCATATAAATATGGCGGACGTAAAATATACGCATCGTGAACTCGGTCTAACAATGCCCTTTCCGCTTCTATTTTATCAGTACCATATTTTCCCCAAAACTTATTCAACGCTTTTTCTGTATCTTCTCTAAATGGCTGTGCTTCATATTCTGGATACACGGCACTTGAACTAATCATGATATACTGCCCGAATGGGCCAAGTGCCTCATATAAATCTATAATATCTGATGCATTGTATGCCGTAATATCGACTACTACGTCAAAATATTTGTCCTTTAACACACTTCCTAAATGGTGCCTATCTGCCTCTATTAATTGAACCCCTTCCACTTGTGACTTTGAATTCCTGTTAAGTACATATACTTCATAATCAGCCTCTACAAAATATTTTGCAGCATATTTACTTACAAAAGTTGTTCCCCCGGTTATCAGTATTTTCTTCATCACCGTCTCCTTTCTATTCCCCCTTGCACTTCTCAAACGCAAAAATCGCTGCCCCCAGCGCCCCACAAAGCTGCGATTCCTCACAGATATACAGCTTCGCACCAAGTTTTTCTTCCAGCGCATGCACAATGCCCGGATTTTTTGCAACGCCGCCGGTCATCATATATTCTCCCGGATTGTTCTGTCCCAGACGCGCGGCAAGTGCGCCCACCTTGGAAGCCACGGACACATTCAGTCCATGAATGATATCTGCCACATCTTTATTCTGTGCGACAAGGGACACCACCTCGGACTCCGCAAATACGGTACACATACTCGAAATCACAATATTTTCTTTCCAGTCAAGTCCTTTTACGCTCATCTCCTCTAAGGATAATCCGAGCGTCCGCGCCATCATTTCCAGGAATCGTCCGGTTCCGGCAGCACATTTGTCGTTCATCAGGAAATTTTTGACAGCACCATTTTCGTCAATGCTGATTGCCTTGATATCCTGTCCGCCGATATCGATAACTGTGCGCACATTCGGATTCAGATAATTGGCGCCCTTCGCGTGACACGTAATCTCGGTGATGCTGTCGTCGCCGTTGTCGATATAGGCACGTCCGTATCCGGTTGTGACAATCCGCACAATTTCGTCTTTACGGATTCCGGCTTTTTCCACTGCCTGCTCCAGACTCTTTTCTGCACTCATCATCGCACCGCCGCCGGTCGGAATGATCATGGTGGATTTTATTTTTCCATCCTGATCTAAAATTACCACATCGGTACTTGTCGAACCACTGTCAATTCCTGCCACATAATATACGCCTGATGCCATTTTCTCCCTGGCCTCCTTACTGATTTCTTTGTCTGGATTTCCATCACCGGAACCCTCGATCGTCTCTGCAAATGCCTGAATACGTGTCAACAACTGTCCTGCACTCTGGCTGGTAAAATCGGTTTCGATCTTTAAAAGCGGAACTTTGATCCCCTTTTTGATGCTGGCATATTCAAATCCATAATAATCACAAAACTTGATGGTATGATAGATAATGCCTTTCAGGTTCGGGTCCAGATACAACTGATTTCTTCTTGTGTTGTTGTTCATGCGAAAACACGGAAGCTGCCCTAAAAGTGCCTCTGCGTAGGCAAGAAACATCACATCTTCTTCCATATCGCTTAATTCTTCCGGAAGCAATATCAGCTTTCTTCCGCCGGTGCAGGTCAGGTTGTCCACCCGCATCCGGATATTGTCCTGAATCATCTGCTCCAAAACGCCGCTCACTCTGACGCCCATTACTCCGATGTATGGCTGTGGCTCTGTCGTCCGTTCTTCAAATGCCTGCAAGAAAAGCGTTTTGTCAAAGGTTTTCCCGGAAAAACGTTCATATGCCTGCTTCAATCGTCCGATTGCCTGTGCAAACTTAACCTTTTCACATTCATTATCTTCATGCGGCAGATCCAGCAGATAGAGAAATTTGCATTTTCCGGTACTCTCCACAATATCGTATACCCGCCGCATGGAATCGCAGCAATTCACCAATACGAGATTCTCAACTTTTCCTTCAAGAACCGCCTGAATGACCGATTTTCCAAACCCACACAGATTGGCATGTGCGATTTTGTCGGACAGTTCAAAATTCTCCGGCATTTCTTCTAACACCGCACAGTCTTCCCCGAATCCTTTGAATAATTCTACCGGTGTATATTTACAGACATAATGTATCATGGGATTTTGCCTCCTTTAACATTTCCATATAGGCCTGAAGCCGGGTAGACACCTGGCCATCGCTTGTATTGGCCGGATTGCAGCCGTCCCCATCTAAAATAATGGTCGGAAGTCCCGATGCTTCCAGCGAATTTTTTATAAGGCCGGATGCTCCGATCGTTCCCTTACAGCCCCAGTGCGCAAAAAGGATGCCTCCATCCGCTTCTGTCAACTGTGCCAGTTCCTTTGCTTTTTCTATCCTCTGTCCGACACTTCCATTGTAAATGCAGTTTACCATCTTCTCTGCCATCGCTTCATAGGGATCTTCGTGATGCACTTTCTGAAATCCATCTGCGACAAAATCGCACGTACTGATATGCATCTGATCACTATAATTAAACACCTCTTTGACCGGCTGCTGCAAAAATGGCATCATGTGCATCCATAAAATACGAAGCCCCTCTCCTTTTGGTGCTTTTTTTACATCCTCCAAAAGCAGTTTCGTATATGTTACAGACTCCTTTGAACCGGCTAACAAATGGCACATAAAGATCGCGTACAGCTCATTGGTGAGTGTGGAAACCGGGTCATGGTCTTTTCTTAATGCAAGCTGCCTGCTGTAATACTCCGCGGCCTGTTTGCTGTTGGCAACGGCCTGCTGCACCGCAGACTCTGCAATCTTTTTTCCGGTCATATCCTCCAGATACTTCTTTAATTCCCGAAGCTGTCCTGCCACGTATTGAATGGAATCCTCATTCTTTTCATACGGCACATCAATATAAAAGCCTGAAAGCTCCTGCTTTTGCTTCAAATATGGAAACGTCATCATATTTCCATCACAGGCAAGATTTGTATAAACCATGCATTTCGGCGCCGGAACCAGCCCTGTCAAAGATGCGCCCAAAAATACACGGTGGTACGAACACATCGTCTCCGGAAAACCTTCCTCCTCGGTTTTCCTTAAAAATGGCTGCTCGCACTGCGTTCCCGCAATAAAACAGGACATTGCTTCTACGGAGTAAGGCGTCAGTCCTGCCGCTGTCAGAAGTTCTCCCGGCACAAAGATGCTGACCATCGCAGTATCCTCCGGTTTCGAAAGTGCTTTGATGATATTTTGCATAACAATTCGTGCCACATACTGACCGGAGTACGGCAGCTTTTTATCCGGAAAAAGGAGCAGCCGTTTCTCCTGAAGCTGATATCCAAGAAGCAGCAGCTTACGTGCTTTCTTTGCATCTTTCAGGGACGTACTGCCCACCATTTCACCAAATTTTTTTATAATATCCATCGTTTCTTCTTCCTTGTATTCAATATTCACAGATAATATTATACCCATTATCTTTTATTCGTCAAAGAAGAAAATTGCCGGGTGCCGAAACATTTCTATTTCGATTCCTTTCTTTGGGCTGCCCGGTTGAGCCACAGATAATAAATCACATTTAATATAATACCAAATATAGTAGCTGCCGGAGCCGCAAATCCGATTTTTGTAAGGCTCGCATCCGGCTGGATACCCATATAATAAGCCAGCGGCAAACGCAATCACTTTACATCCAGTATCAGGTCTATGCCCGGCACCAGTCTGGCACCAAGATAACTGACAAATGCAAATCCAAGTCCACCTGCCGCACCAGCGCCTTCCATTTGTGCATAGTCTGTTCCCATGCATTCTGCCGTTTTTTTCGCATTTCCAGCTTCCATGAACTCATGCTCCCTTTAAAGGAGTCGATCAAAACCATTACTTTCTTATATTGCACGAAATCATCTGTCAATAAACGTTTTTCATGAAAAAAGTAGTAGGTTCACATACTTAGGACTAGCCATCGCACCAGCGGCTTGGTACAATAATTAAAAAGGTCCATCAGAAGGAGTCTGCAAAATCTTATGGAAAATTCCAAGAAAGAAAACTTTATTCACCAATATAAAAGTCAGATCGCTCATGCCACACTGCCCCGGAGACTTGCTGAAGACTATTCCATCAGCAGTATTATCAAAGATACCGCTGATAAAAAAGTTTATCTCCTGAAAGATCAGCACAACCAGTCTTTTATTCTGAAATGCTGTTCTGCCATGTATGCAAATGCCCTTCAACAGGAATATGATTTTCTGACGCATCATACAAACATGGACTGTTTTCCTGGCGCTGTAACTTTTTTCGAAGAATCGGATGTGTGCTTTTTGCTGCGTGATTATATCAAAGGTCCGTTACTCGGAGAACATTCCGAACATTTATACGCAAGGTACACGCACTTCCGGGATTTTGAGAATGCACTGCTGCCTTATATGATGGAATGTTGTAAGATTATCTCCATCCTGCATCATGAGAAACCACCCATTATCCATCGGGATATCAAACCGGAAAACTTTGTCTGGGAAGAATCTTCCCAGACACTTGTGCTCATTGACATTGATGCCGGCCGGCAATTTACCCCTTCCAAAACAAGAGATACTGTTTTTACCGGAACATATGGTAATGCTGCTCCAGAGCAATTCGGTTTCGGACAAAGCGATATCCGTACCGATGTATATGGGTTAGGCAAAACATTCCTGTCTCTCCTGTCTGGCAATGAATCTTCTCCAGAATCGGATACGGACATTCCCGGTCTTTCCGCGGATCTTGCCACGATCCTGCAAAAAGCAACCTCCTTCAAGCCAGAGGATCGTTATACGACCGTTTTACAATTTCAAAAAGCACTCTTAAAGCTGCAAATACAACGCAATCAAAAAAACGACAAACCACGCTCCGGTTTCGGACGCTCACTGACACTTCTTTTTGCCGGAATTGTCTTAGGTTCCGGAATCGGATCAGGAATCGGTGTCATGGTAGCACAAAAATCATTTCAGACAGCGTCAACGACATCAGTTAACACACAGCAGGACGAATCGGCTCTGCCTGTATCGGAAACGGACACAATAAAATTCTCGGAGCCGGATACTTGCGTCTCTCAAAAAGATGACAAACACTCACTGGCCGAGAAGGCGGGTGTCGAAGCATTTGATGCATACAAGTATCAGGATCAGATTGATACGATCATCGTTGCTGCTTACCAGAATGATGCAAAATCCGTCACATCCAACTTAGAATCGCTGATCTCACAACTATATGAGGAACCAGAGCTTACACGCAATCCCCCGGAAGATTATTCCACCTATGATGTGCTCCCAAAAGGGTATTGGATTCTATCTGGAATGGACGCTGTCCGTCTTCGCCTTGTTTACCGCGACAGTATCCTCAAAAAAAATATCGGCTCCTATAAAGACTATGATGCACAGCTTCTGCATATGATCCGCCACTGTCTCTACGGAACAAACGGCTCTGATACCAGCAACCTTTACCAATACGCACACAGCACTCCCGATAAACGAAACAATTACTATGAATTTTGTCTCAGCGATCTGTTAGACAATGTGCAATGTGTACTTGACCAACGCGATAATTTCACCTGTCCACAGGAAGCAGATTCCCAATGAGTGAGCAGTTTTGCCCACCATCGCATATTTTCAATATGGTAAAATATAGAATATACCAAAAATAGCCAATATCGAATTTGATTGAGTTGATGTTATGGAATAGGGGAACCATATGAAAGCGACAGATGAATTACTAAAACAGATCAAAGAATTGAATATTGAAGATTTTAAAAAACAAGAAAGTTTTGACTGCATTTCTATCGATGAATATCTGTGCTCGCTTCTTACAAGTCATAATCTACAGCCAAAAGATATTATCCTTAATCTGAACATGGAACGTTCTTATACTTATCAGATACTTAATGGACGCCGAAAACCTACGCGCAATTTTCTTTTGCGTATCGCAATCTTTATCAGCTTGTCTCTGGATGAAACTCAGAAAATGCTCACCATTGCCCAGCGTCCGCAGCTCTATCCAAGAAATCGCTTTGATGCAGCTATCATTTTTTCTTTGGAGCATAAAATGTCTTTGGACGAAACCTACGAACTTTTAGAAGAAATCGGCGAAGAACCGTTAAATTAAATTAACCTGTTCAAAATACAGCGAAAAAGCCCGGAGGCTTTCCTTTTTGGAAAACTTCCGGGACTTTTTTGTGTGTTCTATGCTCTGCCTGTTATTTTACTTTCACCTTGACCTTGACTGTTTTGGTTGTTCCGTCCTTCAAGGTAACTTTCACTTTTACCGTGACATTGCCTTTCTTCTTCGCAATAATATTTCCATTTTTATCAACCTTTACTGTCGATTTATCGGAAGATGTATAGGTAATCTTTGCAACATTATCCATATCCAGCTTACTGCTCAGTTTTACGGTTGTCTTTTTTCCTTTGTCAACCGACACATTCCCCGTCTTTGGTGTTACGGTTTTTAAAATTTCTTTCTGTAATGCCTTTGTCTCTTTTTCATTGAGCAGCTGATACTCACCTTCTTCTGCTTTGACGCTTACATTACCGTTCTTGTTAACGGTAACCGGCTTAGACACAAGAACTTTCTTACCATTTTCAATTTTTACAAGTGTCAGTTTCTTTCCTGCAGCCAGATCCTCCGCCTTTGTCTCTACAGTATACAGTACATTTCCCTTAGTATCCTTTACCGTCTGCTTAATGGTCAGATCTGTGGTTCCTGCTGCATCGGTCATCTGCTTTACAACACTTGCAGAGATTGTAGTCTTAACGGTATCACTTTTTCCCGGTTTTACAGTATTCTCTACAGTTGCCTCTACCGCAGAAATTTTACCTTCTGCATCCTTGGTTACACTAACGCTTGCAGAAGTATTCTTTGCAATGTTTTCGATCTCGGATTTGGTTGTTGTAGAAGCTACAGAGCCATCTGGATTTTTTGTTATTGTAGTCTCCTGTTTTACTGTATTTCCCTTACTGTTTGTGGTAGTCTCTGTCTTTGTTTCCGTGGTTGTCTCACCCGGATTCGGTGTCGGTTCTGGTGTTGGAGTTACAGACGAAGCACCACCTGTTGAGCCTCCGGTAGATCCTCCACCAGTGTTTCCACTGCTGCTCTTGTCTGTATGAATCCATACTATTCCATCCGCATCGTATGTTTCATACATATTGGTCAGTTTTGCATGGACTTCAATAAAGAAATCTTCTGGAAGATCTGCCTTTGCTGCCAATGTAATCTTGTAAATATATGGTTCGCTGGCATTTACCTTTTCACACGTAAAATATTTTGTATTATCTGCAAAGTATTTTTTCTCTCCCTTATCCGTTCCTCCACGAAATTCGATTGACGTTACCGGATCGTTACCCTCATTTTCTACCATGTAAAATACTTCATGGTCAGAAGCTGTTGCAAGTGAAGAAAGATAAGACTCTTTGGAAACTGTTGTGTTCTTATAAAATGCAACCTCTCGATAATACACCTTCAGATTAACAACAGCTTTTGGATCTGTCTTCTTTACTACTTTATAATTTCCGGTCTCCGGGAATTCCAGATCACAGAAATTAGGATTCTTTGCATTCGTCTTAATGCTTCCAACCGATTTTCCATTCTCATCGATGAGCGATAACTGATCTGCTGTCACATAAGTTATCTTTCCTTCGTCATCGATATCTGCAAATACAATGCATACATCATCCGTATAATATGCACCAACGCCGGAATACCAGTTGACATCTGTCGGAACTTGTGGGTTTTCTCTGTCAACATCGGCTTTAGCTACGAATCCTGTTTCATCAGCTTCCTGACCTCTGTTCTCTGACCAAACAGAAGCTTCTGCAATCTCTGTATTTCCATTCTCCGTCCACTCCATCGTAACTAAAACCGTGAAGTTTTCATTCTTATCCTTGTTAATTACAATCTTGTGATTTCCATTCTGTAAATCTTCTACGGTATAATAACCATCATATGCAATCGGCTGATCCGAATCTGCCGGAATTACAGAGAAATTGTATGTTGGTGTCACACCATCATCCAAACCATGCGGAATCACATACAATTCATTACATTCATCTCTCCACAAAGTGGATTCGGAATCACATGCTGTATCTACGCTCACCGTCTGTGAGGTATACAATCCAACCTTATTAAAATCTGCCGAAATCATTACATAATCAGCCGGATCGTCTTTTGCATATACTTCATAGGTACCAACGCCATTAAACTTAATTCTGATAACCTTCTTGTCCTGCAGAAGATATGCATCTCCGGTTCCATCGGCCATCGGTTCAATCGTAAGCTGATCCTTGGTATATGTTTTTTCTACCTCTCCGTTCTCATTAACTTCTGCAAACTGATAAGGTGCCGAATGACTGAAATCTGCCCAGCATTCTTTTCTGTACGTCGCATCAGGTCTGACAACCGGACAGCCTGCAGCATCATTCCAGTCAAATTCCTGCGTTGCGCTGAATCCTACCACATTACCGTCATAATGGATCGTTATTCCTTCTTCCGGAGTCCACGGTTCAGAACCGTTCTCACCAATGGTTCCGGTTGCTTTCACACGAATATCCATCCAGTCAAACGTACCCTTTTTTAATGTGATTTTATAAGTCTTATCTTTGCTGCTTTCCGTTCCTGTTATTAGAGTTTTCTCAAAATATCGTCCCTGCTGACTCTCATCAATATTTTTTCCATTCGCATTTACTTCCCACTTCAGGCTGCCATCCCACGTAACGTCATCCGGCACGTTGGTAATCAAATAAATACTATTGGAGTCCTGTGGTGTAAATGTATACAAAGCGGCGGATTCCATTGCACTCTCCGGTGTCTTTGTCTCTGTTGTATAAAAACCAAGTTCTTTATAGCCAACATTGATCACAATTGCATCCGATGCATCCGCTGTCTGATAAAGCTTATACCATCCGGTCTTTGTGAATTTCAGTTGCACATAATCATTATTATAATCCACAGGTGAAACTGATCCCACATTCCCTGTCTGTAAATTATTATCCGGCTTATCTTCGTCTCCGCAATACGCCAGTGTAAGTGCATCTGCGTTGATTGCACTTCCCGTTGTTACCCCATTTTCAAGTTTTTGCACCAACAGTATCAATCCATCTACTGCAGACCACAGTTCTTTCGACCACTCTGCCTGATCCTTCGGCTTTGTGACCTGTCCTTCGTCATCATAATCAAACCAGTCCTTCGCCGCCAGACCAGTAATGACATTGTCTGTGCCCCCACCCTCATTATCATCTGCCCATACCGTATTTACACCAAGCCCGGAAAATAGGCTCAGTACCATTGCAAATACCATAAAAAGCGCACTCAGTTTTTTCTTCATAAGCAAATATCCTCCTTTTATTTTATAGTACAATTGTACCAAAAGGAGGATATCGCTTGGTGTGCACGGATGCCCACATTTTAAATTATTACTTTATCGTCTGATTTTATCCAAACAGCCCGCGCAGCACATTGACGCACCCGTCAATCCCAAACCTTCCACTGTCAAGCACCAATAGTACAAAATTTTCCGGTCGCTTGACATCCTCGTCAAAAACGTTGGCTCTCAAAACAGAACTTCTATTTTGCTTTGACCGCCTCTGCAGCCTTTCCCACAACCACACAAAGAATCACCGTAATCACCATATCCGGCAGAGTGTTTCCCAGCGGCATGTCGATGTTCATCAGAATTCGGTATACCACAAATCCAATCACCCAGATGATCAAATTCGGAATATGTACGGCCAGGCTGCTCTTGTCCCGTTTCAGCAGGAAAAAGTCGGCAATCTGAATTGCGATCATCGGTGCAAAGACCGAGCCGATCAGATAGAGGAAATCTGTGATGTTGTCCATCGGATATACAATCGCTGCGACGGTTCCAATGACGGTGACAACGATGGCCACATGCTTTCCATTCCATTTGCTTACGACGGTCTCGCTGGAAATTCCTGCGGAGTAGGCATCCAGAAATGTCGTTGTTACTGTTGAAAATACAATAATCAGAAGGCCCGCAATGCCAAGGCCTACCTTCAGCATGATCTGCGCGATGTCATATTCTCCGGTGATGATCGCTGCTCCCATTCCAATCACATACATCCAGCAGCTGACGATTCCATAGACAACCGCGCTGATGGCCGTTGCTTTGACCGGTTCTTTTGCTTCTCTTGTGTAATCGCTGATCAGCGGCAGCCAGGATAACGGCATCGCAACCGCAAGTTCTACTGCTGCACCGAATGTCATACTGTCATCCGATGGTGCTCCTGCTCCGCCTCCGGCAAAGATGACCTTGCTCAGGATCAGGCTAAGCAGAAATAATGCTGCCATGGCAACCGTGTTGATTTTACCAAGATTCGTGATTCCGATCACAATCCAGAGAATAATCAGGACTCCGATCACAAGGCACCAGATCCATCTGCCCGTATGCATTACGCCATCTGCGGCAAGCGCTCCGTCATAGATCATGATGGCGGTCCAGCCCACCAATTGCAGCACGTTCAGCAGGGCGAACAGCAGGCCGCCCTTCTGGCCGAAGCTCATTTTCACGGTCTCCATGGCGCTGCGGCCGGTGCGGCCGCCGATGAGGCCCGCCAGCAGCATCATGCCGCAGCCGATGACGTGGCCGATGAGGATGGCCAGCAGGCCCTTGCCCATGCCCAGAGGGGCGAAGGCGGTGCCGGTGAGGATCTCCGCCAGGGAGACGCCTGCCCCGAACCAGATCAGGGCGTTCTGAAAGGTGGAGGTCTTTTTCATTCCGCAAAGCCTCCCTTCAGGTCAAACATGTGGTTCATGGGGCCGGAGCCGCGGCCCAGGTCCAGCATGGCGGCCAGCGCCCCGGAGATATAGGCCTTGGCCCGCTCCACGGACCGGTCCAGGTCATAGCCCTTGGCCAGGTTGGCGGCGATGGCGCTGGACAGGGTGCAGCCGGTGCCGTGGGTGTTGGGGTTGGGGATGCGCTTGCCCCGGAACCACTTGCCGCTGCCGTCCCGCCACAGCAGGTCGTCGGCGTCGTTGATCTGGTGGCCGCCCTTGCACAGCACGGCGCAGCCATAGCGCTGGCTGA
>OMBP01001027.1_pt1 | contig 13314 bp, 12 predicted proteins | sample 1644911 | NCBI WGS metagenome assembly OMBP01 (sample SAMEA103958122, study PRJEB25191) | human gut metagenome | biome: human-associated habitat [ENVO:00009003]; feature: intestine environment [ENVO:2100002]; material: feces | place: Germany | collected 2013/2015 | reverse complement strand
CTTGGCCTGACTGATGGCGTTCTGGCCCGTGATGGCGTCCAGCACCAGCAGCGTCTCGAGGCTGGCCTCGGGCGCGGCCTTCTTGACGCTCCGGCTGATCTTGGACAGCTCGTTCATCAGGTTCGACTTGTTGTGCAGACGGCCTGCGGTGTCGGCGATGACCATGTCATAGCCCCGGGCGGTGGCGGACTTCACGGTGTCGAAGATGACAGCGGCAGGATCCGCACCCTCGCCTGCCTTGACAAGGGGCACACCCGCCCGGTCGGCCCAGATCTCCAGCTGCTCGCTGGCGGCGGCGCGGAAGGTGTCGCCTGCGGCCAGCATGACCTTTTTGCCCTGACGGGTGTAGTAGTCGGCCAGCTTGGCGATGCTGGTGGTCTTGCCCACGCCGTTGACGCCGATGACGAGAATGACGGAGGGGAGAGTAATAAGGCTCATTTCCTCGCCGCCCTCAAGCATCTCGGCGACTATCTCTTTTATCTCGTTCTTGACGGCTTCAGGCTTGCGCAGATGCTTTTTCATAACGCGCTCGCGCAGCTTCTCGACTATCTCCGATGCGGTCATGCAGCCGACATCGCCCATGACGAGTATCTCTTCGAGCTCGTCATAAAATTCGTCGTCAATTTCAGTCTTGCCGTGGAGCATCGAGTCGATAGCCCCAGACATATTCTCGCGGGTCTTTTTGAGTCCCTTGTTTATTCTTGAAAAAATGCCCATTTTTATCCTCCGTGCGGTCTTAATTCAGACCGTTTTTTATTCTTTCAACTGCTTCGAGCGTGCGCTTTGGCCCTGCGAACGCGGTCAGGCGAAAATATCCCTCGCCCATCGTGCCGAAGCCCGAGCCCGGCGTGCCGACCACCTGAACGGTGTTCAGAAGCCTGTCGCACATCTGCCATGAGGTCAGCCCGTTCGGCACTTCAAACCAGATATACGGCGAATTTCTGCCGCCGAAACAGCGGATATTAATACTTTCGAGTCCGTCCGTTATCTTCTTTGCGTTGCCGAGATAGCAGTTTATATTTTCTTTTATCTGCCGCCTGCCCTCGTCGGAATAGACGGCTTCGGCGGCGCGCTGGGTTATATATGACACGCCGTTGAACCGCGTCGCCTGCCTGCGCGCCCACAGCGCGTTGAGGCTGACTCCGCCGCGTGAAAGCTCGCGCGGTATAATCGTATATGCGCAGCGAACGCCGGTAAAGCCCGCAGTCTTTGAAAAACTCCTGAACTCAATGGCGCATTTCTTTGCGCCGTCAAGCTCGAAAATGCTGTGCGGAATGTCGCTCTCAGTGATAAACGCCTCGTATGCGGCGTCGAAGAGAATGATGCTTCCGTGCTCGTTAGCCCAGTCGACCCACTGTTGGAGCTGATTTTTACTCATCGCCGTTCCCGTGGGATTGTTGGGGGAGCAGAGATATATTATATCGACATTTTGCTCCGGCAGGGGAGGGATAAATCCGTTCTCTGCGGTGCAGTCGAGATAAGCAATATTTGAAAACCTGCCGTTTTCGAGCGGCTTGCCGCCCCTGCCCGCCATGATGTTCGTGTCTATATAGACCGGGTAGACGGGGTTGCAGACGGCGACTTTGCACTCGGGCGAAAATATGTCGCCGATACTGCCAGTGTCGCTCTTTGCGCCGTCGCTTATAAAAATCTCGTCTCTTTCGAGCGTTATTCCGCGCGCGGCGAAATCATATTTCAATATCTTGTCGATAAGAAAATCATATCCGCGTTCGGGCGGGTAGCCTCTGAATGTGGCGGCGTCCGCCATTTCGTTTACCGCCGAGTGCATGGCTTTTATGCACGCCTCGGGCAGGGGACGCGAGACATCGCCGATGCCGAGGTCGATTATATCCGCCTCGGGGTGAGCGATTTTGTAATCTTTAATTTTTCGGCTCATCGTCGAAAAAAGATAGTTGCTGCGGAGAAGCGAAAAGTTTTCGTTTGTTTTCATCTTGCGCCTCCGCCGTAGGCAATTTCGCCTGTAAAGACGGTCTGTGCCGAACCGGTCAGGTACACATTTCCATCGGAGCTCCATTTTACTGAAAGCTCGCCGCCGCGAAGCGAGATTTTGATATCCGTATCGCGCTTGCAATAGCCGTTCAATATGCAGGCGACTGCCGCCGCGCACGCGCCCGTGCCGCAGGAGAGGGTCTCGCCCGCGCCGCGCTCCCAAACGCGCATTTTTATGCGTGAAGCCGAAATCGGCTGAACGAATTCCGTATTTATCCTGTCCGGAAATGCGGGGTGATTTTCAAACTCGACGCCGATTTTTTGAATATTTATAGAATCAATATTTTTAGAGAAAACCACGCAGTGCGGGTTGCCCATCGAAAGGCAGGTGACGGAATAAACTTTTTCGCCGACTTCAAGCGGCCGGGAAATCACGGTGTTCGATTCAATAAGCGCGGGAATATCCCTGCTTTTCAGCATTGGTGACCCCATGTTTACCTGCGCCGAGGTGACCTTTCCGTCCGTCTTATATATATTAATGTATTTCATTCCGCTGAGAGTCTCCAAAGATATCATATCTTTGTCGGTCATTTTACTGTCGCAGACATATTTTGCGACGCAGCGCGCGGCGTTGCCGCACATCTTCGCCCGTGACCCGTCGGAATTGTAGATATCCATTCTGAAATCCGCCCTGTCGGACGGCAAAATCAGCACAAGCCCGTCTGCGCCGATACCGAAATGGCGGTCGCTCAAAAATTTCGCCGCGGCGGGAGGGTCGTCGATCGATTCATCAAAACAGTTGACATATATGTAGTCGTTGCCCGTGCCCTGCATTTTGGCGAATTTCATTCACAAGACCCTTTTCATTTATATATTAGCGAGCTCGCTGAGCAGATGCCGCGCGGTGGCGGTTATAGAACTGCTCTCGTTCATGCTCCTTCTTCTAATATATGCGTATGCGTCCTCTTCAGACACACCGTTTACTTTCATATACAAATGTTTTGCCTTGTCGATTATCTCCTGATCCGCCGTGTTGCGCTGACCACCCGAGCGTATGCGCGACTCGGACGAGGAGCGGAGCAGCTTTTCTATTGCGCTGCGAAATTCAGGACGTGAGAGCGGCAGGGTCATGCACTGCACGTTGCTCATGCCGAACAGCGGGGACTGGGCGGAGGATATAAGCAATATCATATCAGCGCCAGGCGGGAGCAGACGGAGCATGGCGGCGGGCGCCATGTCGGTCAGACGGTGGCAGATTATTATAGCCGAGGGGAGACGCTGAGCGAAATCGAGGGTCTGCGAAGCAGAGCGGCACTCGATGACGCCCATTATTCCCATTTCCGCAACGAAGCCGCGCAGCTGCGCGCGCACCTTGTCGGATGACGATGCTATAATAATATCGCGCACCATTTATCCCTCCCTCGCGGTGCGTCAGTCTGTTAGAAAAATCAGCTCTCCTGCACGTTCTTTATGATATCGTTGATAGTCGTTCTGAGCGCCGAGTCGGTGTCGCTCTCTTTCTTTATCTCGTCAAGGGCGTAGAGCACCGTTGAATAGTGCCTGCCGCCGAACTCCGCGCCGATAGCCTTGGCGGAAAGTCCCGTGACCTCGCGCACGATGTACATCGATATCTGGCGGTATTTCGAAGTCTGTGCGTCCTTCTTCTTTGAGCGCAGATCCTCGGGATTTGCGCCGTAGGTGCGCGCGACCTCGGTTATTATCTTGTCCACAACGACGGGAATAGGCTTGTTGTCGCTGAGAATATCCCTTATCGCCTGCTGAGCTGTGGCGGTGTTGACATGCGCGCCCTGTATCTGGACATAAGCCTGCATCTTCTTGACCGCGCTCTCAAGCTGGCGGATGTTGTTCTTGAGCTTCTGCGCTATGTATTCAACGACATCGTCGCTGATATCGAAGTTAAGCGCGTCCGCCTTGCGCTTGACTATGAGCATACGGGTCTCGAGATCCGGTGGCTGAACGTCCGCGAGCAGACCCCACTCAAAGCGGGTGCGCATTCTGTCCTCAAGCTGGGGCATGTCCTTCGGCGGGCGGTCGGATGACAGAACGATCTGCTTGCCGTCCTGCGTCAGGGCGTTGAAGGTATGGAAAAACTCCTCCTGCGTGCGCTCTTTGCTCGCGATGAACTGAACGTCGTCCATCAGAAGAACGTCGACCTTGCGGTATTTGTTCTGGAATTCCGTTGTTGTGCGGTGGTTGAGCGCTTCGATAAACTCGTTGGTGAATTCCTCGCCGTCTGTGAGGACTATCTTCATCGACGGGTCGTTTCTTTTTATCTCGTGGCATATGGCGTTGAGCAGATGCGTCTTGCCGAGTCCTGAGTTGCCGTAGATGAACAGCGGGTTATACGCCTTGCCGGGGTTCGCCGCGACCGCCTGCGCCGCCGCATGGGCGAATTTGTTTGACGCGCCGACAACGAATGTGTCGAATGTGTTTTCAAAATAGTTTGAGGCGCGCGTGCTGCCGTCGATCTCCGATGAGCCCGCCGCAGAGCCCGAGGAGTCAGACTGCGAATATCCCTCGCCCGGCGCTATGAACTCGACATCGACATCGAGACCGAGCGCGTTCAAAAATGCGCTGTGAAGCGTGCCGCTGAACTTCTGCGCGAGGATGCGGCGCTTGAATTCCGCCGTTGTCATGAGCACGGCGCGGCTGCCGTCAAAGCTTATCGGCTCAAGCTCGCTGAACCAGACGTTGTAGATAGATTCGGAGTTTGTCTGCCTGAGATAGTCGGAGACTACCTGCCACAGCTCGTTGAATGAATCCATTAGTGAACTTCCCCCATCATAATACTTTATAATAGGATAGAGTATATCATAAAACCCCCCTTTTTTCAACAAGCAGTTTGCACAAGGACGCAAAAAAATGATTGACATTGATGTGAAGTATGATATATAATAGTAGCTTGCAAGGGTAGGCGAAAGCGTTATACCCATATCTGCACATAAGATCACGGCGGTACGAATGCCACCAAAGCGCCCGCCGGTGACTAATATCCTGTGAAACGGAGGTTACCGCAAATGAAAAGAACTTACCAGCCCAAGAAGCTGCACCGTAAGAAGGAGCACGGCTTCCGCAAGAGAATGTCCGACAGAAACGGACGCAAGGTTCTTTCCCGCCGCAGAGCGAAGGGAAGAAAGCAGCTCACCTATTGATTTACCTTTTTAACGGTCTTTTAACAGGTCGAGCGGATTATTGCCACGGATGGATTGATTGCTTTGGCAGAATATCAGACGCTCAAGCTTAACAGCGATTTTCGCAGGACTTACGGGCGCGGCAAATCAGCCGCTGACCCGGTGCTTGTCACATATGCGCTCAGGAACCGTTACGGTGTCATGCGCATCGGGATAACCACCGGCAAAAAGCTCGGAAATGCGGTGGAGCGCAACCGGTGCCGCCGGATAATTCGCGCGGCTTTCCGGCAGCTCGAAGGCGAGTGCTGCGGGGGATGGGACATTGTATTTGTCGCCCGTCATAAGACGGTCTCCCGCAAGAGCACCGACATCGAGCGGTCAATGCGCAAACAGCTGGGAGCCTTGGGTGTTATCGGTATATCTGCAGGAGTGAAAGTTGTGAAGTGAAAATGAAGGACATACTGATAAAACTTATTCAGTTTTACAGAAAGCATATCTCACCGCAGCTGCCCGATATGTGCAGGTATTATCCGACCTGCTCTCAGTATGCGATAGAGGCTCTCGAAATACACGGAGCGTTCAAAGGCTCTCTGCTGACTGTTGCCAGACTTCTTCGCTGCAATATCCTATTCCCCGGCGGTTATGATCCCGTCCCTCCCAAGAGGGACAAAAAATCCAACCGGAGGACTCACAAATAATGGACGCCATTTACACGACATTGGGTATCCCGTTCGGATATGTTCTCAGGTTCATATTCGAAGCCGTTGACAATTACGGTCTTGCACTCATCCTCTTCACCCTCTTCGCAAGACTTCTTATGATTCCCACTTCTATCTACCAGACTAAGGGTACCGTCAAGACGCAGCGCCTTCAGCCCAAGATCCGCAGAATAAACGCCAAATACAAGGGCGATCAGAAAAAGATTCAGGAAGAGACTCAGGCTCTCTACCAACGCGAAGGACACAATCCCATGAATATGGGCTGCCTGCCGCTCGCTATCCAGTTCATCATCATCTTCGGTCTTATCGGCGTTATCTATCACCCTCTCAAGTGGGCGCTCGCGATCGATGATACAACAATCAATTCGCTGACAGAAATAGCAAAAGGACTCGCTGAATATAACGCAAAGACAGGTAAGCAGACTATCGAGCTTTTTGTTATCAACCATATCAATGAGATAAGACCCATCGCGCTCTCAAAGGGCATCAGCTCGGGAGTTATCGACAGCATCGCGAACTTCAACTTCACCTTCCTCGGCATACCGCTGGGCGAGATTCCGTCGATAAAAGAGCCCGGAATCCTCTGGGTCATCCCTATTCTCTCGGGCCTTACTTCTCTCGCAACGAGCCTCTTCTCAATGCTCCAGCAGCGCAAGAACAACCCTGAAATGGCGAAGAACCCGACCATGGGCTGCATGACTTTCGGTATGCCCCTGTTCTCGCTCTATTTCACCTTCCAGTTCCCCGCCGGTATCGGTATCTACTGGATTGCATCGAACGTTTTCGCGCTCATTCAGACAGTTATCCTTTCGTTCACCCACAGCCCGAAGAAGATGATTGCAAAGGCTATGGTCGATGAGACTGTCGAGCGCCGTTCAAGGGAAGAGAATCTCAAGCGCGCACTTGCGCAGAAAAAAGAAGAAAAATAAATTTTCCAGGTGGTGGAAACAGAGATGTTAAAAGAAGCTATCGGAACCGGCGCAACAGTCGATCTTGCAAAAGCTGACGCTATCGCGCAGCTCGGCATATCCGCCGATTCGGATTTTGAAATTGAAGTTCTCGAGATGCCGACAAAGAAGATGTTCGGTCTGCTCGGAACAACTCCCGCAAAGGTCAAGGTGAGCTACGATGCTCCGTCCGAGGCCGGCGCGAAGGAATATCTTGAAAAAATTCTTGCAAGCCTCGGCATTGAGGGCGCAGAGATAAAGATCGAAGAGACTGACGAAGAAGTCAGCATCGCGGTCGAATATGACGGCGACTACGGCGCGGCTATCGGCCGCAGGGGAGAGACACTCGACGCTATCCAGTATCTCGTCCGCCTTGTCGTCAACAGGGGCGCGGACAAGTCGAGAAGAGTCTCGCTCAACATCGGCAACTACCGTGAGAAGCGCGAGGCAACCCTGCGCGCACTCGCTCAGAAGAGCGCCGCAAAGGTCAGAAAGTATGGCAGAAATGTTGTGCTTGATCCCATGAATCCCTATGAGAGACGCATCATTCACACGGCTCTCCAGGATGTTGAGGGCGTGACCTCCCACTCTGTCGGCTCCGAGAATGACCGCAAGGTCGTTATCACCCTCGAAGAGGGCGTGAAGCCCCTCAACGGTGGCTCCAGACCGCCCCGCGGAAACGGACGCGGCGGATATCAGAACCGCGACAGAGGCGGCAGAGGCAGAAATGACCGCCCGCGCAGCGACCGTCCCGCAGCTCCCTCCCGTCCGCCCAGATCCGATGCGGCTTCCGCTTCGAGATACGGCAGGATCGAGCCCATCGCTAAGCAGAACAGCGAAGACTGATAAAAAACAAAAGCACGGTGTGTCAAAAGATGCACCGTGCTTTTTTGTTGCCCATAAAAACACCCCGCAGACTTGAGCCTGCGGGGTGCTTAACTATTTAATTTTTATTCTTTGCCGAACATCGCTTTGACATTCGAGCCTTTGCAGATGAATATCTCTCTGAAGATTATCATGCTCGCGAAAGCTATCGTGCCGCCCATGAGGACGTCGCTGAAGAAGTGTGCGCCGACGATTATGCGGCTGACCGCGACCATGCCGGCTGACAGCTCTCTTGCCCTTGCTCTTGACATTGAAAACATCGAGGAGCATAAGCAGGCAGTAGACCATGCCGGCGGAGCAGGTGTGTCCGCTCGGGAATGATTTAAGAGCGTCGGTCGTGCCGAAGAGTGCTCTCATCTCGTCCTTGGTGAGGTGCTGTCCGTTGGCGACATACCAGCGGGTGAAGTTGTCAAATCCGCCGATCGACTGGCCGCCCTCGCAGTTCATTGCGCGGTAACGCATACGGCCGACGGGCTCTTTGACAGCGGCGACAAGACCGTTTGAAAGCGCGGCGACGCAGAGCACCGCAACCGCGAACATAACGAGCTTACCGACCGATTCCTCGGAGTAGTTCCTGATGGCGAAGGTTGCAAAGAAGGTCATAAGACCCGCGAAGAACATCGATATTCCCCTGAGGAATGCCGCCTTGCGGAACAGCTCGGCCTCGGGACCTATATGCTGGAGCGCATATTTTACGGCGTCGTCGAACATGACGAAGTATGCCGCCGTTCCCGCGACGAGAAGAAGTATCGCAAGAATTTCTTTCCACGGATGCTTTTTCATCTTGCGCATGACCTGCCAGAAGAGAATCTGGAAGCTGAATGCAAGCATGAGATAGACGGGCGACGAGCCGACGGCCTCGAGCACAACGCCGTATACGGTCTCGTTTGTGTAGTAGGTGTGGGCGGCGAGCGCCTTTGCCGTGAGGATGTTGCTGACCTGGAGGTCAGTGAACGTTGCGGTCACGAGCAGAGCGCCGAATACTGCGATGAAAAGCAGCAGGGCGACCCACGATTTTGTTCTCTTTGTCAATGTCAACTCTCCTTTATGTAATGGGTTTCATTTGCAGTTTAATTATAGCAAATTGCATATTTTTGTCAATCTTTATTTGCTGTCCTTGTTGCACTTTATATCATATAATGTAGCGGGCGGGCGTTTTATGCGCAGACAGGAAAAAACTTGCCGCGCGCAGTATCGCCGCAATCCGCTCAAATATATTGCAAGTCCGGTGATTATGTTGTATAATATAGAATATATAAGTATAATTGGGAATCGTGCGGTTTGGAGTGATTTTTCTTATGACGGCGTATCTTGACAACAGCGCCACGACCCCCGTGTGCAGTGAAGCTGTTGAAGCGATGAAAACCGCTGTGACGGAGCTTTGGGGCAACCCATCGTCCCTGCATCAAAAGGGGATAGAGGCGGACGAAATGCTCGAAAACGCGCGCTCGAATGTGGCGCGCAGGCTCTTCTGCCGGGATGACGAGGTTTATTTCACCTCCGGCGGAACGGAGAGCAACAATCTTGCCGTTCAGGGCGCGGCTCATGCCATGCGCCGGCGCGGCAGACGGATAGTGACGACGAGCGTCGAGCATCCGAGCATTGATGAGACGGTCAAGCATCTCGAAAACGAGGGCTTTGAAGTTATACGCCTCGGTGTTGACAAAAACGGGCGCATCAGCGAGCGCGAGCTTTTTGAAGCCGTGACTCCCGATACGATACTCGTGAGCATTATGGCGGTCAACAACGAGACGGGCACTATTCAGCCTGTCGAAGCGGCGAGAACTGCGGTAACGCGCGCAAAGTCGCCCGCACTTGTTCATTGCGATGCGGTGCAGGCTTTCGGCAAACTGCCGCTCAAGCCCGCTGCTATGGGCGTTGACCTGATGACGGTCAGCTCCCACAAGATACACGGACCCAAGGGCGTCGGCGCGCTCTATGTCAAAAAAGGTGTGCGCCTGTCGCCGATAGTTTTCGGCGGCTCGCAGGAAGAAAAACTGCGCCCCGGCACTCAGCCCATGCCGGCGATAGCGGGCTTCGGCGCGGCGGCTGCGGCTCTGCCGAATCTTGCGGCTGAGCTCAAAGAAGTTACTGAGCTTCGCGACTATATGCGGGACAGACTTTTGGCTCTCGGCGGAGTCGTTATAAACTCGCCCGAGGACGCGCTGCCGTATGTGACCAATATTTCGGTGCTCGGCATAAACTCCGAGCCGATGCTCAACTTCCTCTCTTCGCGCGGCGTCTATGTCTCGAGCGGCTCGGCGTGCTCAAAGGGACATCAGAGCTCGGTGCTCAAAAATATGAGGCTGAGCGACGAAGTGCGGAAGAGCCCGCTCAGAATCAGCTTCTCGCGTTTTACCACAAAAGAAGAGATAGATATGCTCATCGACGGCATTGCCGAGGGGCAGAAAACAATAAGGAAAAATAAGTAAAATAAATAAAAAGGAATCACAACATGAAGGAAGTTATTCTCATCAAAAACGGTGAGCTTGCACTCAAGGGACTCAACAGGCGCACTTTTGAAGATATGCTCATGGCGAATATCCGCCGCAGACTCGCGTCGCTCGGCAAATTCACCTGCACCCCTGCGCAGTCGACGATAATAGTCGAAGGACCAGAGGATGCCGATCTCGACGAAGCGACCGAAAGACTTCTCAAGGTCTTCGGCATAGCCGGACTCTCTCGCGCCGCCGCAGTCGAAAAGGATATGGACGTTATTCTCAACACCTGCGTTGAATATACGGCTCCCCTGCTCAACGCCGCATCGACTTTCAAGGTCGAGGCAAAGCGCGCGGACAAGAAGTTTCCGCTCAATTCTCCCGCGATATGCAGAGAAGTCGGCGGAAAGATACTCTCGAAATTCCACCATCTGAAAGTCGATGTTCATAACCCCGATGTTATAATAAATGTCGAGGTGCGCGATAAGTGCGCGTTTATACACGGCAATCAGCTCAAAGGCGCGGGCGGTATGCCCTCGGGCTCTGCGGGAAAGGCGGCTCTGCTCGTCTCCGGCGGAATAGACAGCCCCGTTGCAGGCTGGATGATGGCAAAGCGCGGCGTGGAGCTGATAGCTATTCACTTCGCTTCTCCGCCCTATACGAGCCAGCGCGCCGAGCAGAAAGTTCACTCGCTTCTGCGCCAGGTCGCAAAATACAGCGGACGCATCATGCTCTTCGTTGTCCCGTTTACCGAGATCCAGGAGCTTATAAAAGATAACTGCCCCGAAGAGGTGTTCACGCTTATCATGCGCCGCATGATGATGCGCATCTCGCAGGAGATTGCGATAAAAGAGGGCTGCCAGGCGCTGATAACAGGTGAGAGCGTCGGTCAGGTTGCGAGCCAGACCATGCCCGCAATAGCCTGCACAGATGCTGTGACCTCGATGCCCGTATTCCGTCCGCTTATCGGCATGGACAAGGACGAAGTTATTGCGATATCTAGAAAAATTGAGACATTTGATATATCCATCCAGCCCTATGAGGACTGCTGCACTGTGTTCACCCCGAAGCACCCGCGCACCCATCCGACAATAGCCGGAGTCGAAAAGGCGGAGCGCGGCACCGAATGGGACGAGCCCATAAAGCGCGCGGTCGAGGGCACAAAAGTTACGGTTATAAAAGCTTTTTCAAAAGGTGAGTAACAATGGCAGTGTGTGAAATTCTCTGTGTCGGAACCGAGCTTCTGCTCGGCGATATCCTCAATACCAACGAGCAGTTTCTCTCAAAGGAGCTTGCGGCGATGGGCATATCCGTCATGCACCGCAGCTCCGTCGGGGACAATCCCGAGCGCCTCGCGCAGGAGCTGAAAACGGCTCTCGGTCGCAGTGATATTGTTATTACTTCCGGCGGTCTCGGCCCCACGGACGACGATCTGACAAAAGAGGTCTGCTGTGAGGTCATGGGTTTCGAACTCAGGGAGGACGAAGACACGGCGGAGCGCATACGCTCATATTTCAAATCAAAGGGCGGCAATATGCCCGAGAACAACCTCAAGCAGGCAATGCTGCCCGTCGGCGGCACCGTGTTTGAGAATAACCACGGCACGGCACCCGGCGCGGCGCTCGAAAAGAACGGCAAGTGCGTTATTATCCTGCCCGGCCCTCCCGGCGAGCTCGTCCCGATGTTCAATGAGAGCGTGCGCGGATTTTTGAAAAAATATTCCGACGGCGCGATAGTCTCACACACGGTCAATATAATCGGCATGGGCGAGAGCTCGGTCGCCGAAGAGATAGAGGATATGTTCGACGCAAAAAATCCGGCTCGGCGATGTCGTATACGGCACCGATATGAACAGCATCGAAGAGCGCGTTGTCGCTCTGCTCAAAGAAAAGGGCAAAAAGATAGCGACTGCCGAATCCTGCACGGCGGGATATATCCCCAAAAGGCTGACTGATATCCCCGGCGCGTCCGAGGTTTTCGAGTGCGGAATAGTCAGCTATTCGAATGATATAAAAACAAAGCTCCTCGGCGTTTCGCCAAAGACGCTTGAGACCTACGGCGCTGTCAGCGAACAGACGGCGCACGAGATGGCACTCGGCGCAAAGCGCGTGAGCGGCGCGGATATAGCGATATCCACAACCGGTCTTGCAGGACCGGGAGGCGACGGTGTTCTGCCCGGCGGACTGAGCTTTGCGGCGGTCACGGACGGCGAGCGCACAGTCGTCGAAAAGATAGTCACCGGTCATGAAAATGACCGTGAATATAACAGATATGTCACGGCGTCGCGGGCACTTAACCTTGCACGCCTGATGCTGGAAGAGAAAATAAAGTAAACCTGTATCGGAGGAAAGAGTATGTCTGACAAAAACAGAAAAGACGGCGAGTTTTCGCTGCCCGATATGAGGGAGATGTTTGAGCACTACACATCGGTTGAGGACGACGAACCCGCGGCACAGCGCAGCGAAATGGAAGATCTCGCGCACAGATATCTTGACTGCGGCGACGATGAAACCGGGGTGGAGTCACGGCAGGAAAGCGGCGCCGTGACCGAAGAAAAGGAGCCGGTATCCGAGCCGGAGTCCGAGCTCGAGCCCATAATCGAGTCCGAGCCGGAGAAACCCGCAGAGCCGAAAAAGGACAATTTGTATAAGTTTATCCCGCCCGACGATCTGAGCGGTGAGGATATTCCAAAAGTGACTGAGCCGGAATACCCGACCGAGCAGGCGCTCGACGATTTCGATATGCCGACAGATTCTACCTTTGCCGTCAACCTCAGCGAGCGCGACCGCGGCTCACTGCGCGAATATGAGCGCGAGGTCAGCGAGAACGAGAAGAATAACGGAAGCGAAAAGGGCTTCAAAAAATTTATAAAGGGCATCATCCCGATGAAGGGCGACGCCGTATCCGAGATAGTCCGCAAGATAGTCTTTATGGCGGCGATAATTACTGTGTTCGTCAGCGCGGGAATGCTGATAAACACATATCTCATTCAGCCCAATATCGTTGACAACGACATAAAAGATATCAAGCCCAGCGAAGAGTTGACCTGGGACGAGATAAAGGCGAAGTACCCGAATGTCAAGTTTCCCGAGGGTATGCAGTTAAAATACGCCGAGGCGTATGCACAGAACACCGACCTCGTCGGCTGGCTGAAAATAGACAAGCTCAAGATGGACTTCCCGATTCTCCAGACCGACAACGATTCGTATTATCTTAAACGCAG